>ERZ778516.1470-NODE-1470-length-17691-cov-14.275006_pt1 | contig 17691 bp, 18 predicted proteins | sample MGYA00510342_ERZ778516 | MGnify/ENA primary metagenome ERZ778516 (study PRJEB29527, sample SAMN07138961) | mouse gut metagenome | material: feces | host: mouse | place: China:Nanjing | collected 2016-01-25 ... | reverse complement strand
ACAGCACATATGGTCATTGCCTCACTTAAAGTAAGACGGCTTGGAAGTTCTAGTGAAACGGGCTTGTCACCAGTCTGTATGCATTGTTGTTCCATATAAGGAATAAATTTTTTACAAAAGTTGTCAATTTCATAAAATACTGATATAATTAAATCGTCCATAAGCTTGTTCTCCTTTGGTAATCTTTTTAATTGTCAGTTAAATTATACCATAGAACCTTGCTTATGGATTTTTATTTTATCGAACTCACGTTATATTAATAAAATATAATATTCTCAGCTTTCCAATTTGTTGTATCCCATAGAAATTAAGTTATTTCCAGATTTTACAACATAATTTTTATTATGTTGTATATATTATTTTATGTATAAACCATACACATTCCCAAAATATAAATTTATATAAAACTTCCAGTATTTTTTTATTTAGTCTAAGTAATGTTTTAATATTAATATAATATACAACCAATGTAAAATAAATACATATATGTAATTATATTTCACACCAGTTCCATACTATCAAGCTGTTTCTGGTGTTCTTCATATGTTGTCATAATATACCCTCTTGTTGTTTCTATACTGCTATGCCCAAGCAGGTCAGCAAGTTTTGCAATATCTTTATCAATTTTGTAAAATGTTTTTGCAAACAAATGTCTTAAATTATGAGGAAAAACTTTTTCATTTACTATATTCGCTTCACCTCCCAATGCCTTCATCTCTCTCCATAGATTACTGCGGTCAAGTGCCTTTCCGCTAGATGTACAAAATACTATTCCATCATTTATATTATTTTCCTTTATATATTTAACCAGCATATTTTTAAGTTTTTTAGGAAGAAGTACCTTCCTCTGTTTTCTTTTACAATAAATATCCACAATCCCCTGTTTAACACTGTCAACTGTGATATTAGAAAATTCACATATACGTATACCCGTTGAACAAATCGTCTGTATAACCATTGCCAGTCTTTTTTTACCTTTATATTTTGCAGCATATACAAGTTTCCTGTATTCTTGCATTGATAAATCCCTGCCTGCAGGTGCAAAACCTTCCCTCTGTATGTTATATGTTTTTACACGCATACCATACCAGCCCATATATTCTAAAAACCTGTTTACAGCTATAAGAAATGAATTAATACTGGACAGCTTGTACTTTTTATTTATACGCAAGTCTTCTTTATAATCTAATACAAGCCTTTTAGTAATTTCACGCCCACCAGCATAATCTAAAAGTTTCTTTATATCCCTTATATATTTGCTTATTGTTGCCCTGCTTTTTTCTTCTTCTTTTAAATACTCCTTATACTTCTCCAACATTGGTTCTGTAATAATACGTTTCATAATATTTATCCTTTCTGTTTATTAAATATAAATAATAACAAAATTACTTTTAATTCCAGGTTAATAACTATTATTAAAATAATTAAATATTGAAACAAATTTTACTTTGGATAAATTTATATCTGCAATACATAATATTTAATTGTATGTAATGCTACAATAGTTGATAACAACATAGAAGATATCAATTTAGACAAATAAAAACACCAACATTTAACTACCATAATAATATATACACTGCTAATAATGACATATATGTATTTATTTATCAACTATAAAATTAATTTTATTTACAAGTAAGGATAATATATATACTAAACTATGTTTTTTGTTGACAATATTTTTTATAAATGTTATCATTTAGCCATAATAAAAAGCTATAAAAATATTAAAAACCTTGTAAGATACTATTTATTATTGGATATGTAAAGACATATTTAAGAAATCTTTAAATGAGGAATATTAATTATTGGAAAAATATAACAGAACAGCTATTAAGTTATATAATGAAGCTGTAGAAAAAAATAATAATTCAAATAATTTAAATGGTATGCAGGATGCTTGTAAATATTTTCTATATAATTCATCAAAAGCCGGAATAAAATATAAATAAGGAGGTATTTGTATGCCGGGTTTAAGCGGACTTTATGAAGACCAGCTGGACGCCATTGAATGGGGAAAAAAGCTCAACGTCTTGAAGCAGCAAAAGTTACTGTAAAAGATATTGAACAGGCAGTATGGAAAATTGTAGAAGAAAAAATTGCCACTGGTGAATTCCATCCTAAAAAAGAAGAATAAACTAAGCGGGTAAGCAGAAAACACCGGCTTACCCGCTTGTACTATCCCACTTTTACTATACTGGAATAAAATTATATTTTTAATCCTGTTCCAATATTCTTACAATTTAGCAATTTCTTCTTTCAATGCATCGAGAAGCCCTTCTTCTGGCACTTTTTTAATAACTTCACCTTTTTTAATAAGCAGTCCTTCACCTTTTCCACCAGCAATACCTATATCAGCTTCTCTTGCTTCACCTGGTCCGTTTACAACACAGCCCATTACAGCTATTTTTAATTCCCTGTCTATATCCATATTATGGACCATTTCTTCAACTTTTCCTACAAGTTCTATAAGGTTTATCTGTGTACGCCCGCAAGTAGGGCATGAAACAATAGTAACACCACCTTTTACCAGTCCAAGAGTCTTTAATATAAGCTTTGCTGAATATACTTCCTGTACAGGGTCTCCTGTTAATGAAACACGTATAGTATCACCAATGCCCTGGTAAAGAATATTTCCAATACCAACAGCAGATTTAATATTGCCACTTGAAATAGTTCCAGATTCAGTAATGCCAACATGAAGCGGATATCCAGACTGTTTTGCAATAAGTTCATGCGCTTTTATGCACATAAGCACATCTGATGATTTAATACTTATTACAAGATTATCATATCCTATATCTTCAATCACTTTTACTTGCATAAGTGCACTTTTCACAAGACCCTCTGCAGTAACTTTTCCATACTCTTCAATTATTTCTTTCTCAAGGGAACCACTATTTACGCCTACACGTATAGGGATATTCCTCTTTTTTGCTGCCATTACTACTGCTTTAACCTTATCTTTTGTACCTATATTTCCTGGATTAATCCTAATCTTATCTGCACCGTTTTCTATAGCTGCTAATGCAAGCCTGTAATCAAAATGTATATCAGCTACAAGCGGGATGTGTATACCTTTTTTAATCTCCTTTAATGCGCCCGCAGCCTCCATAGATGGCACAGCACACCTTATAATATCACATCCTGCCTTTTCTAAACTTAATATCTGTGAAACCGTAGCTTTAACATCCTCTGTCTTTGTATTAGTCATTGACTGGACTGCCACAGGATTGCCTCCGCCTATATTTACACCACCTATATTTACTACCTTTGTGTTATCCCTGTACATAATATCCCCCAAAATACTATTTACTTTATAATCTTTATGATATCATTATACATTACAAATACCATAAATAACATTAATACTACAAGACCTGCAAAATGTACAAATCCTTCCTTTTCCCTGTCTACCGGCTTGCCACGTATTGCCTCTATCAGTATAAATACAAGCCTGCCGCCATCAAGTGCAGGAAGTGGTAAAAGATTCATTACACCAAGGTTAGCACTAAGAAGCACAGACATATAAAGCATCTGCATAATTACAGCCATAATCCCAAGGCTTTTACTCTGGTCAATCGCAGTACCTACAACGTTTACAATTCCAACAGGTCCTGACACATCATTCATTGAAAGCTTTCCTGTTATTAACTGTCCAAGGCTTGCAACAGTTGTAACTATCCAGTATTTCACTTCAACAAAACTGTATTTTAATACATCAAGAGGGCTTCCTCCTTTTTCATCAAATGCAGCATTAAAACCAAGTGTATATGATTCGTATTCTACAGGAGTAACAGAAAACTGCTGTTCCATTCCATCCCGTTCTATTACAAAATTTACCTCTTTACCATCCTGGTTGGCTGTATTCATAACAGTACTAAGCCCGCCAGCATTTAAAACTTCTTCCCCATTAACTGATTTAATTATGTCGCCTGCTTTAATCCCTGCTTTTTCAAATGCACCACCTTCTGTAACCTGGCTTATCTGTGAACTTTCTTTTTCATTTGAAGGGTATGAGAAACCAAAAAGATATGTTTTATAATAAGGGTCAATTTTAAATGTCTTTATTTCCCCATCACGTTCTATCTCCACTTCCACCTCATCACCGTTAAGCGGATGAAGCTGTGTATAAGTAGAAATTTCACGTCCTATTGTTATCTTCTTACCATTAACTTTTTTAACTACATCTCCTGTTTCAATACCACTCTGGCTTGCTGGCTGGTTATTGTAAACCTGCCTTATTATTGGATAGTCAATACCTGAATAAGAAAGTATAATTATTGAAAATACAAATGCTAGTATAAAATTAAAAAACGGTCCCGCAAATACTACAGAAAACCTTGCCCACACACCTTTACTGTTAAATGAGTTTTCAGCGTCGTTTTCTTCATCTTCACCAATCATTGCACATGAACCACCAATAGGAAACAGTTTCCAGGAATACTTTGTCACGTCCTGCCAGTCTTCCCTGCTTTCAAAGTCTTTCTGTGAACAGAAAAGTTTAACTACACCACCTTTTTTTGTCCTGGCATATGTTATAATCCTTGGTCCCATTCCTACAGAGAACTCTGGAACTCCTACACCGTTTTTCTTGGCAAGGAAAAAGTGCCCTAGCTCATGTATTACTACAATCACTGTAAATATAAGTAATGCTACAATAATATTCATTATAAAACCTCCATAGATATTCACTTCCAGCTTCTGTTACATACTCTCAATAAAGCTGTATACATCCTGTTCAATTTCAAGTATATCACTTAATGATGGATTATCAATGTTTTTATGTTTCTGCATACATTCTTTTATTATCCGTGTTATATCCAGATAACCAGCTTTCCTTTCAAGAAACATGGCTACCGCCTTTTCATTAGCAGCATTAAATACAGTAAGCATGCTTCCTCCTGCCTGGCCTGCCTCATATGCAAGCTTAAGCCCTTCAAAGGTTTCCAGGTCGGGCTTCTCAAATGTAATCTGGGACATTTTATAGAAGTCAAGGCGTTCTCCTGGAAGATACCGCCTCTTTGGATAAGTAAGCGCATACTGTATAGGAAGCTTCATATCAGGTGTCCCAAGTTGTGCAATTACTGCCCCGTCTTCAAATTCTACCATAGAATGTATTATGCTTTGTGGTTGTATCACAACCTCAATATTGTCAAAATCCATATTAAAAAGCCATTTTGCTTCTATTACTTCAAGCCCCTTATTAACCATTGTTGAAGAATCAACTGTAATCTTCTTTCCCATAGACCAGTTAGGATGTTTAAGTGCATCTTCTGGCATTATATTCTTAAGAGCTTCCTTTTTCATGCCACGGAATGGTCCTCCTGAAGCTGTAAGTATTATCCTGGCAGGTTTATTATTATATTTTCCACTTATACACTGGAATATAGCAGAATGTTCACTGTCAACTGGAAGAAGCTTTACTCCATACTTATGAACCATAGGCATAATAATATGCCCCGCTGTAACAAGAGTTTCTTTATTTGCAAATGCTATATCTTTTCCTGTCTTAATTGCTTCAATTACGGGCTTTATCCCTATCATTCCTGAAACCGCCGCAACAACAATATCTGCACCATCTATTGTTGCACACTCCACAAGACCATCCATGCCTGTTACAACTTTTGTCTTGTGGTTTCCTTTTGCCTCAAGGCATTTCTTTAATTCAAGTGCCTTGCCATTATTATATATACATACAAGCTCTGGCATAAACTTATTTACCTGCTTTTCCACAAGGTTTGTATTACTTCCTGCTGCCAATGCTTTTACATGCATATCTTTATTATTACTTATTACTTCCAGGGTCTGTGTGCCTATAGAACCCGTTGAGCCTAATATAACTATCTCTTTCATATTTCTTAACTCCATGCCAGGATGCTTTTATCCTGTATAAAACCTGTATTTTCTGTATTACATCATAAACCTTATAAGATAATATACTACTGGTGCAGTAAATATAATACTGTCAAACCTGTCCAATATACCACCATGTCCAGGTATAAGTTTCCCATAATCTTTAATATTATGGTTTCTTTTAATAGCAGAAGCTGCAAGGTCACCAATCTGCGAAATAACAGAAGAAACTGCACCTATTACAGGAAGCTGCCACCATACATTCCTGTCATTATAAAATACTGCTGCAAATATAAATCCAATTAATGCTGCACCAGCAATGCCACCAAGGCATCCTTCTATTGTTTTATTAGGGCTGAGTTCAGATGGCATCTTATGCTTTCCTATAAGTTTGCCTACACAGTAAGCACAAGTATCAGAACCCCAGGCACCAATATATATAAGCCATACAAGTAAAATCCCATTTTCTACAAACCTTACTTTAAATACAAATGATAACATAATTGTTACATATATAATCCCAAAAAACAGCATTGTTATCTGCTCTGAATTAAACCTCGGATAACTTATAACATAACATGCCATAAATACCATTAATGATAATATAAGCCACATTATAAGGTATTCATATTCATCATTAAGTAACAAGATATCTGTAACAATACTTGAAATATATCCAGCTAGTGCAGGAGGTGTTTTCTCCATACCAACTGCTTTGTAAAGTTCAAAAAGCCCAATTAAAGAAATTGCTGTTATAACCCAGAATAATGGATAGCCTCCATATACCATAAGGGCTATTGTAATTGCCATAAGGACAATCCCGCTGGCAAGCCTTGTCTTGAACATTTTAAAAATCCTTTCTGCTAAAATCCAGCTTTATCATATAATTTCCCTTATACGCTATACTCCTCCGTAACGCCTGTCCCTTGTCCTGTAAAACTCTACAGCCTTTTCAAGTTCTTTTTTATCAAAATCTGGCCAGAATACATCAGTAAAATAAAATTCTGCATACGCAAGCTGCCATAAAAGATAATTGGACAACCGCTGTTCACCACTTGTCCTGATCATAAGGTCTGGGTCTGGTATGCCATATGTATCAAGATGTGATGATATAACATCCTCATCTATATTATTTATATCAAGTTTTCCCTCTTTTATTTCCCTGGCTATTTTTATAATGCCACGCTTGATTTCATCACGGCTTCCATAATTTAAAGCAACCTGGAAATGAAGCCCTGTATTGTTTGCAGAAACTTCTTCAAGTTCTATAATTCTTTCCTGTAAACCTTTGTCAAGACGTGAAATATCACCTATGACACGCACTTGCATATTATTTTTTCTGCTGGTATTAATACAATCTTTTAAATAACTGCCAAGCAGTTTCATCAAGGCATCTACTTCATCTTTTGGTCTTGCCCAGTTTTCAGTGGAAAATGCATACATAGTTAAATATTCTATACCCATGTCCCATGCTGCCGCACATATTTTTTCAACATTCTTACTTCCAGCAGCATGGCCTGCATTGCGGGGAAGCAGCCTTTTCCTCGCCCATCTTCCATTGCCATCTAATATAACCGCTACATGTCTTGGCACACTTCTTGCATTATCTGACATCTTTGTTTTCCTTTCATTAAATGTTTTAATGCTTAATTATACAAGCAAAAAACATTCTATAATAATATATTTTCCAATATTACTGCAAAATATTAAGGGACAGGCTTTGCCTATCCCTTATGCCAACAACTAATTTTAACAAGTAAAAACTGGAAAGTCAATAGATTTCCAGTTATCTTATTTTGTATTTCTGGATATATAGATATTGTAAACCTGTTTCATGGAATAAATATACAAAATAAGAGTATAACTGGAAATTATACAGATATGCCAGTACATAAGTCTATTATTTTGTGTATAATAGCAGAAGCAAATTTTATAAAACATTATGATATATCTAAAGCATGTTGGAAAATGCTTTTAAACTGTCAATTTCTTTTATAAAACCAGGATATCTGTTGCGTTGGTTATCATAGCGGAAGCGTACCCTTGTGTGGAATATTCTGGCTCTGGCATGGAAACCGTCTGTTTCCTCAAAAATAAATAAATAGAAGTTATTGAAATTTATGAAACGGATGTGGCTCTGGTATGCTTTTTATTTACATTACAAAATACATTTGATATAATAATCACAGATTATATCAGAGATATTTTTTATGGACTGGTTATTAATGATATTAAGTATATAGCGGAATGGAGATTATTATGAAAAAAGTTGGTATTGTAATATGCAATTATAATAAAGAAAATGCTGTGCTTGATTGTATACAAAGTATTCTTGAATCAGATTTCCAGGATTTTGACTTATATGTTGTAGACAATGGTTCTACAGACAAATCTGTACAACGCATAGAGGAAAAATATCCTGAAGGGCTTGTCCTTATTAAGAACCAGGACAACCTTGGAGGCTCTGGCGGGTTTAATACAGGTCTCAGGGAAGTATATAAAAAAGGATATCCATACCTTATGTGTGTGGATAATGATGCAATGCTTGATGAACAGGCAATAGGAAACCTCTATAATTTCTTAGAAACACATGAAGAAGCAGGAATGGCTGGTGCTAAAGTATACCATATGGAAGCACCTGATTATGTACAGCAGTTCGGCCAGGAGATTGATTTTAAATATTTCTGCACAGAGGCTTTGCATTTCAATGAATTTGAGGATGGAAACATGCCAGAATACATCTATACGGATTCTGTTGCAGCATGTTCACTAATGGTAAAACGCTGTGTTATTGATAAAATTGGCTTTATGCCAGAAGAGAATTTCTTATACTGGGATGATACAGAATGGTGTTACCGTTGTAATCTCGCAGGTTATAAAGTTGCATCTGTTGGAAATGCAAAGGCACTTCATGCAATGGGTGCTAAAAATGAATCCGTTAATACATTTCCAACATATTACGCATGGCGCAACTGGATTGTATTTTTTACAAAATATGTTAAAGAAGAAGAGCTTGGGCACATGGCAGAAACTTTCTTAGGCTCTGTCTTCCAGGTAATATATGAAGGTATCCACAATGGCAGTGAAAACCGTGCCAAAACTGTAATGCTTGCATATGATGATGCAATACATGGAATTATGGGCAAAGCAGGTGAAAACCGTATATTTAACATAGACTTTAATGCTGCCCCTTTTCTACGCTTATTTAATGGTAAAGAAAAAATCTATATTGAAGATAATGGTTATACCGACACAGCAGAATGGCTGGAAGAATTTGCCTCTGTCAACGGATATAATATTACATGGATTAAAGAACCACAGGAAAATATACCTGTTATATCAATATGTGAAAATATATTCAAGCTTGATGATTTAAGCCGCAATAAAATATATGTTGATATTAATAAATGTGTGTTTGAAACAGAAGATGATGCAATGGATATTATTAATTATAACTATAGTAAAAAAAGCTTTATATTTGCACAAAAACCTGTATTCTTAGAATGTGCAAAGAAATTAAGGGAAAAATGCCAGACAACATAACAGGCATCTGGCTACATATAACCTGGTAAAAAAAGTGAGTGGAATTTGCTTCTGTGTATTTTTAGTATTATAATAATTTCTTAATAAAAAAACAGATACAAAATATATATAATGTATCTGTTTTTGGTATGTCTGGAAACGTACAAGCCTTCCAGGCTATATAATATAGAACTTGTACATCCATAATAATTCTATACAGTCATAATTTCCTTCGATTTATCATCAATCATGCTGTCAATTTTACTTACATATTCATCTGTCATCTTCTGTATACTTGTTTCTGCATCTTTTTGCTCATCCTCAGAAATCTCATTAGCTTTCTGCTGTTTCTTTGCCATATCATTGGCATCCCTGCGTATATTCCTAATTGCAACTTTGCTGTCTTCACCCTTCTTCTTAACATCTTTAACAAGTTCTTTACGTCTTTCTTCTGTAAGCTCTGGAAATGACAGGCGTATAACTTTGCCATCATTATTAGGGGTAAGCCCAATATCAGATACAAGTATAGCCTTTTCTATCTCTTTAATAAGACTTGGCTCCCATGGCTGTATAAGAAGAGTACGTGCTTCTGATACAGAAATATTGGCAACTGACTGCAGGTTCGACGGAGTACCATAATAATCTACTGTAATCTTATCAAGTATATGTGGATTGGCACGTCCTGCACGTATAGTAGTATAGTCACTTGCAAGGTTTTCAACTGTTTTATTCATTTTATCTTCAAATTGTTTTAATTCAACACTCATTTTCTTCCCCTTTTCTGCGCTGGTTTTCATAACTAATGCAGCTTTGTGCCAGACAGCGCACAGACACAAACTGTTATATTATGCAGTAACTAAAGTACCTTTTGTAACACCGTTTACAGTATTTACAATGCTGTTTTCTTCATTAAGCCCAAAAATCATCATAGGCATATGGTTCTCCATACAAAGCACTGCTGCTGCAAGGTCTATAACACCAAGACGGTTATTAATTACATTGTCTATGCTGATTTCATCATATTTCTTTGCGCCAGGGTTTACAGCAGGGTCTGCATCATATACCCCGTCAATTGATTTTGCAGAAAGAATTATATCTGCCTCTATCTCGACAGCCCTTAAGACTGTTGAAGTATCTGTTGAAAAATATGGATGGCCTGTGCCACCAGCAAAAAATACTACCATTCCTTTTGAAAAGTATTTATTTACCCTGTCCTTTGAAAAAAGCTTTGTAAATGAACCACATTCAAATGGAGTAAGTACGCTTGTCCTTATTCCAACAGAACGGAAAATCTCTGAAACATATATACAGTTCATTACAGTAGCAAGCATACCTATCTGGTCTGCCTTTGTACGGTCAATATTCCCGCTTGTACGCCCACGCCAGAAATTTCCGCCTCCTGTAACTATTCCAACTTCTATTCCTGAATCCACAAGCTCTTTTACCTGTCTGGCAACACCAAGGCATGTAGCTTCATCAAATCCAGTTTTATTTGGCCCTGCAAGAGCCTCACCACTCAATTTTAATAATACTCTTTTATATTTTGCCATAATCAGTCTCCTATCAGATAAAAACTGCCTCCTATAATATTTTTCAAAACACATGTTGATATTATGCATAAAACCATTGCATAGTACATATCTGTAAAATATACGCTGCCCTAATGCCATCCGCTATCATGGCTTTATTCACTTTTTTATTCTTCATCAAAGAACTGGTCAATATCAACACCTGCATAATTAAGTGAACAGTAGCCATCTACTACAGCACCAGAATTGATAGTAATTGATTTAGCCTTTATATCACCTTTTACAATAGCTGTAGATTCAACTATTACAGGTCCGTCAATATCAATATTTCCTTTAACAGCACCTGCAATATAAGCAGATGTACCTGTAACATCACCTAAAACTATAGTCCCAACACCAATTTTTACAGTACCTTCACTTATAAGACCGCCATGTAACTTTGGTGTATTTACAAAAATTTCAGAAGCAACTATGCCTCCTGATACATTACCATTAATATATACTTTACCTAAGCACTCAATATCCCCTGTAATTACACCCATAACCTCAAGTGAACCATCAGAAGAAATGCTTCCATTAATTTTTGTATCTTCTGTAATCACTGTAACTGTACCATTCAGGCGTGCTTCGTCCATTGCACGTCTTGCTTCTTCATTTACAATATCATCATTGGCAGCAGATGGGACAGCAGGCTCAGGAACATCCTCTTCCTCAGGAATGTCTTCTTCTGTCTCTGCAGTTTCTTCTGGGATGTCTTCCACCACTGGCTCTGCAACTTCTTCTTCTGCCACAACATCCTCTTCTGGAGCTGCTTCTTCTAAAATGCTCTCCTCAAAAATATTTTCTTCTGCTGGCTTTTCTTCAGCAGGAACATTTTCTTCTGCTGCAACTCCTCCCATATCAAACACTGCTTCATCAAGATTTAACTGTTCTTCTTCAGCATCTTCTAAGGAAAAATCTTCACCTTCATCAGCAAAAATCTGGTTTAATAAATCCTTATCAACGTTAGCATCTTCAAAATTATTCATTCCATTTTCCTCCAAACTATCCATTCTGTTAATATCATTATAAGTCAGCCTGATATCCGCAAATATACTTCAACTATTATAACACTAATTTTTTTATACGTCTACACGAAAAAAACAATTACACTTACTATCTCCGCTATATAGTTACTGCCCGCTATATTACAAATAGCACTAGCACTCCCGCCAATAGTACAACGAATAATTAATTTCCGATGCATTGGGCACAGTATGATTATTTCATATGCAAGGCGTAGAAATGAGGCGTAGCTGTGGCTACGCCGGTTGCGCCAACGAAGCAATGGATGGAAGCCATCCAGCCTGGTATACTGCCAATATATTATTTTTTATACAGTTTTGCAACAGCCTGTATCATATCCCTGTGTTTACCCCATTCATAATAAAACTGCGAATGTCCTACAGGAGCTGTGCCAATACACGTCTCTGGTGTACACCATGCAATACCTTTCCTTGTAAGCCAGTCACCAAATGAACCATTGGCACCTTTTATACTCTCCCTTATAAGCCTGTAACCTGTCTTCTGCCTTACAAGGCTTGTTAATGAAGATGATTTTGTATAATAGATTACCCTGCCTGCTTCATGGTAATTTATAACTGCTTTAGGCTTTACCTTATTAACAAGGTTCTGTAGTGCCCTTGATTCACGTTCAGAACAGACATATGGTCCTGAATATCCTGCTGGCCCACGTTTTGAACCTCTTGCATTGCCTTTTCTAAAACCTGCGCTGAAATTCTTATTTAAGTCAACACCTTTTGCATTAGCTTTCCACCTGCTGTATCTTCCCCTGCCAAGTTTTTTAACAAGCCTCCTTAATGATGCACTTTTAATTCTTCCAAGTCCATACTGGCTTATATTTACGCCATCAGGATTAAGCATTGGCACAATATAGAAACAGACATTGTTAAAAAGCTTTTTATAAGTAACTCCTCCATATTTTCCTGAATAATAAGATTTACAACACCTTTCAAGCATTTTCATAAGAAGCTGTGAATTAAGCCACTCCCTGGCATGCATTGCAGACTGGATAACCACCTTTTTCTTTGCATCTTTGTTGCCAAGGCGCACACAATATATATTATTATTGTCAGCAGTCCTGGATAATACTGAAAGTTCAATAACATCCTGGTAGAACTGGGCCATTTTCTTTATATCCCTGGACATATCAGCATATGAATATTTTGCATCATATATACTTACAATATTAGCTATTGCACTTTCTGAAAGTGACACATTATCTTTTACTATATAACCTTTCGTGCCATCTGGAAGCTTAATCCTGAACCATCCAGAAGAACTTTTTGCTATGCAGTTATACCTGGTCCTTGCAGCAGCAGTCCCTATTTCCTGCCCATTATATATACTTGAATATATTTTTGTATTCTTCTTTACAAAAGCCCCTTTATCTATGGTATTAAATATAAATTCAAATGTATATACTGCTTTTGAAGTATACGGGCCATTTCCTGATACCTCTGCAGTATACTCACCTTCCTCCTTAAATTCTTTATCAAGCATAATCCTGGTTTCACTGGCGCCTACGTTTAATGTAAACTCATTATTAATTACAGTACCATCCGCCATGCTGCTTATTGCCACATTAATTGTAATTCCATTATCTGGTTCAAATTCTTTCTCTTTATAAAATGAATATGACAATATATCATCTTGTGCCAGGGCATTTGCAAACTTAAGTACAATTCCCTCATATTCAGAAATAAACTGCACTTCTGACAAAACAAACCTGCGTAAACTAAAATACTCTTCAAAAAGCCTGCGCATTTCAATAAATTTATATCCATTGGCAAGCTTCCATGTATTTTCCAGGCCATCATGTTGTATATTTATATCTGAAGTGAAATTTTCACTATTTTTTATAAGCTTTAATGCTTCATAATAATCCTTGTAAAGAATATTAGCATCTTCAAAACCTGTAATAACTGGTGGTATTTTTCCACCATTAATATTTTCTATTGCATTATAGATACTTATATCACCATCTATACCCTTTATTGCAAAATAAATATCAGACTGTACTGAATCTATAGTTGTTATAACCCTGATAACCGCAGTACCAGTACCACAGACTTTTATAATATAATTATCTTTATCCACTTCTACCACACCAGGGTTATAATTATATTCTTCTGGAAAATTCTCTATAATGGCATTTTCAATATCTACAATACCTCCTGCATCTATTACTTCATTTATGCTGGAAACCTGTGAAATACTGAAACTTTGCCCGTTTACAACAGAAACCATGTTTTTAATTTCTATTTCTTTGCCAGAACTGCTGTTATTTGCAGACAATATATTGTCTATAACTGTATTTTCGTCCATATTAAATATAACCGCCGCATCCGCCTTTTTATAAAATAATATGCAGCAGAATATTATAATGGTACTAATAATAGCTTTCTTCATTTGTCTTATACCTCTTTCGTAATATATAAAGTAAAACAAGTAATCTACCTTTTAATTGTTTCTCCTAGTGAACATATTTTATCTGCAAGGCATACAATCCAGCCCTCCTTATACCTGGGTGGGACTGGTGTTAGTGGAAACATATGCTTTCTTATAATATCTTTCTCTATACTGGTAAGTTTAAAATCCCTTGACGCATTATGGAGTGCAGCTGATGCATGGAAGAAACCATGCGGCCTGCGGTGGTTATGTTCTTTATCATGCCAGTCATATAGAAAATAATCATGTAACAATGCACCACGTATCATTTCCCTATATGATACTTTTAAATGATATTTCTCTGCAATCTCACAGCTTTTATATGCAACTGTTATACTATGCCTGTATATACTTGTGCTGCCATGTTGCATATATTTCCTGCTCTCACTGAATAGTGAATTATTGTACACCTGTGCAAGTATTTCTTTTAATAACTGCTTATGTGCGTTTTTAATCATCTAACCACCTGCCAAGCCTGTTTCCATATCTGTCCTGGAAAAATATATATGCCTTGTCAAATATAATCCACAATGCTTCTGCAGCAGCAACTGCCACAATAATAAAAAGCACTGGTATTCCAGACAGCTTCTTTACCCATCCTTCTGCAAATAATATATCAAAGCCAATAAAATACTTTGTAGCAACAAGTGCAAGTACAAACAGGATATGGTAACATATGCCTTTTATTACAATACAAACCGCAAAAGGCATATCTTTCTGCCTTAAATATTCAGCTATAGAAACATATACTGAAAATCCTGCAAATGTAAAACAATATAATTTCTGTGGTGCAAGGAACATACCCACAATAAATGTACCTGCTATAAATGCTGTACTAAGTTTCACAGAAAAACGCCGTTGTATAACCCCTGTAATAAATGATGCCGCCGCAAGCAGAAAAAGTGAACTTTGCTCAATAATACCACTAAGTATTATAAGTATTACTGCAAGTGCCATCATAATGCCGCCATATGCAGCTTCTTTTGACTTTAAATGCAACTGCACAAATCCCCTCCCATACATTCGCAAAGCGTATCTGCACACCATAGGTCACAACAGAAGTTTCCTGTCCCACACCCTCCAGAACCATAATACCCATTAGGATTACGCCCATAATTTGTACCATAATTCTGGTAACTCTGCCGGTTATACTGCCCATTATTGTATCCCTGCTGGCCGCTTCCACTGTTATAACCGCTATTACTGTAACCTTGCTGGCCACTTCCATAACCTCCGCTGTATCCCTGGCTGTAACCACTTCCTCCGCCTGCCCTTGAATTCATTATCTGGGTATACGCTTCTTGTACTTCTTTAAACTTATCCTCTGCAAGATTTGCCAGTGGATTATTTACATAGGCATCAGGATGGTATTTCCTGCTAAGTTCCTTATATGCCTTCTTTACTTCATCATCTGTGGCGTTTGGTGAAATTCCAAGCACCTTGTATGGGTCTGTCACTTTAAATCCTCCTTTTCCTTCGCACAAATATAATCATAATGGTTCCATACACCTGCATATAGTATGTTACGCAAAATATCTATATAATCAAGACATGGAAGCTGTTCAAAAGCACCACATGCCATTGATATCTCATTTAATAGCATTTCATATACATTTTTCTTAAACCCTGTATCTTTATATACAGTTTTAAATGGGTTATATCTTCCTTTATTAATATCCTCCTGCAAATCATCATATGCATCCATAATATAAATATACCTGCCAAGATAATATCCCATATCACCAAGATATATTTTAAATGTATCCTCCTTGTATATAAAAATCTCTGCAAGAAGCCGTCCAAAGCAGTCTGCTGCTTTTAAAATATCCTGGTTATTCTCCTTTTCAATACATGACAGCCTGGCTAATGACTGTTTTATTGCATATGCCTGCCTTTTGTACTTTCCTGCTGCCTTTTTTGCGCTCTTTTTATATAACAGGACTCCTGCACTTCCCTTTAATGAAGCATCATCTGCTTTATCATCCAGACAGTGGCAATAACTTAAAAGAATATTTACATCAGCACAATAATCTGTAATTTTATTATACAGGATATTATGCTTCTTTGCAGGGTGCACTATACAGTGTCTTTTCCCATGCCTGCATTTAACATCATATACAGAACTTAAAAGTATTATAAGAAATGTCATGTCATATGTCAGTGTAATACGCCCTGGTACTCCATATCTTGTACCAAGCCTTTCACACATTCCACAGTAAAACGCATGGTATACCTCATAATCTTTTATTTTTAGCTCTGGCTTACGTATCTGCACATATCCAAACAAGTATACACCTCCAGAAAATTATTATAACATTGCTTTATAATATCATAAATTTATGTTATCATAAAGTACATAAAATTAAAAGGAGATTAAATTTTATGAAATTTTTAATACAAAGGGTGAATAGTGCTTTTGTAAAAACTGGTAATGAAATAACTGGTTCAATTGGAAAAGGCCTGCTTATATTTGTGGGAATCTGTGATAGCGATACAGAACAGACTGCCTGTAAAATGCTTAAAAAAGCCTGTACTTTAAGAATATTTAGTGATGATAATGACAAAACCAATCTTTCTCTTGGTGATGTCAATGGACAGTTGCTGCTTGTATCACAGTTTACTCTTTATGCAAACTGTAAAAAAGGCTGCCGTCCTTCTTTCTTTGATGCTGGAAGTCCAGACCACGCAAATAAACTTTATGAATATATAATATCTAAATCTAAAGAATATTGTAATACAGTTGAAACAGGAATATTTGGTGCAGATATGAAAGTTTCTCTTGAAAATGACGGACCATTTACAATAATTCTGGATTCTGATGAACTATAAAAAGCATAAGATGCTGCCTTTATGGCAGCATCCCATTCTCAATTGTTTTTTATATACTCCAAGTACAATATGTGTACCCTGAGTCCTTAAATATAATCCATCTGTTATACGCTATTCACCCATCTTAAGCTTTATAACCCTCAGTTCTTCTTCAAAGTTTTCTTTCAGTTTAAAAGCCCGGATGCTTTGTTCTGGAGTAGCCTGTACCAAACTGCCATATCTAATTAGCAATGTACAAAATTCAATTTTTTCTTTTAATTCTTTCTCCTCCATCTTTAATTTATCCATACTGTCCATATTGTCCCCCGTTCTCTCCGCAAAATATGGCGTACACATCCTGTCATTTACGCCATCACGGCATATTTACTTATTTAGACCTCTTGTCTATTTTGCCTATATGCTATTATACATCTTTATGGGAAATTATTCAATATTACAATAG
>ERZ778516.1460-NODE-1460-length-17770-cov-5.402258_pt1 | contig 17770 bp, 12 predicted proteins | sample MGYA00510342_ERZ778516 | MGnify/ENA primary metagenome ERZ778516 (study PRJEB29527, sample SAMN07138961) | mouse gut metagenome | material: feces | host: mouse | place: China:Nanjing | collected 2016-01-25 ... | reverse complement strand
GTGAAATTTCGTTTTTTAAGGTGGCAGCAGAATTGTAAAATAGGCAGAGATTACTGGCAGACAAATCAGTACCTTGAGGCTACAATTAACCATGTTCCAAATCTTATCTGGTATAAAAATAAAGAAGGTATTCATGAAAAGGTAAATAACAGCTTCTGTAAAGTGGTCAATAAGACAAAAAAACAGATAGAAGGGCGTGGTCATGCTTATATCTGGGATGTGGAACAGGATGACCCTGCCTGTATCGAATCAGAGAAAGAGGTTATGAGCAAAAAGCAGACCTGTATATCTGAGGAAATTATAAAAACGGGAGATGGTATGAGAACCCTTACAACTTATAAATCGCCGTTATATGATATTGATGGAAGTGTAATGGGAACAGTAGGGGTAGCCATTGATATAACGCAAGAGCGTGCCTATGAGCAGGAAATTATCAAAAAAAATAAGACGCTGGAAACAATTTTTACTACGATAGATTGTGGAGTAATGCGTCATACATTAGATGGAAAACAGCTTCTCAGCATAAACAGAGCAGCATTGAAGATTTTGGGATTTGAATCTCCTGAAGAACTGATGGCAGAAGGGTTTAATCTAGTGGCAGCTTCTGTATTGGAAGAAGACAGAGAGATGCTTCAGGAAAAAATCAAGTCCCTGCAAAAAGAGGGAGACAATGTCAGTATAGAATATTCCGTACAGCATAGAAATGGGGAAATTCTGCATATTATGGGAAACGCCAAGCTTTTAATGGAAAATGGAGAGCTTATCTGTCAGCGTTTTCTTCTGGACTGTACGGAACAGAAGCTTCAGGAGAAAAAGAATAAAAGACATCAGATGGAGCTGATTCAGGCATTAAGTATTGATTATAATCTGGTTTGTTTTTTTGACCTTGATACAGGTATAGGAATTCCGATTCGAAATATAGAAGATACTGACAGTCCGATACATAATATGTTTAAGGACTATATATCATTAAAAGAAAGTATGGAGAGATATATACAGGAAATGGTATATGAAGAAGATAGAGAAATGCTTCGTCAGTTTTCTTCTTCAGATACATTGAAAAAGGAACTGACAGAAAAAAATCTGAATTATGTCAATTATCGTATTTATACAAACAATCAGATTACCTATTTTCAGATGAAGGTAGTACGTGCAGGAACATGGGATATTAATCATGGAGTGGTTTTGGGAATCCGCAGTGTGGATGGAGAAATCCGCAGTGAAATGGAGCAGAAAAGTCTGCTTGAAGGAGCACTTATGCAGGCAAATAAAGCAAATAAAGCAAAAAGTATCTTTCTTTCCAATATGTCACATGATATTCGTACTCCGATGAATGCAATTGTCGGATTTACAAATCTTGCAATTTCACATATTAATAACAAGGAACAGGTAGAGGAATATCTGAAAAAGATTATGACTTCTGGAAATCACCTGCTGAGTCTGATTAATGATGTTCTGGATATGAGCCATATTGAAAGCGGCAAGATACATCTGGAAGAGAAGCCTTGCAGTCTGCCGGATATTCTGCATGGTCTGCACAATATTTTACAGGCGGATATTCACGCAAAGCAGCTTGAACTTCAGATTGATACAGTAGATGTGTTTGATGAAGATATTTTCTGTGATAAGCTTCGGTTAAATCAGGTACTTTTAAATCTGTTAAGCAATTCTGTCAAGTATACAAGCGCCGGAGGCATTGTCAGTTTAAGAATTACAGAAAAGCCCGGTTCGTTGAAGGGTTATGCCACCTATGAATTCTGTATTCGGGATAATGGAATCGGTATGAGTGAAGAATTTGTAGAGCATATTTTTGAGCCGTTTGAGCGGGAGCAGAATTCAACTATCAGTGGTATACAGGGAACAGGGCTTGGTATGGCAATTACCAAAAATATTGTGGAAATGATGAATGGTACGATTCAGGTAAAAAGTAAGCTGAATGAGGGTACAGAGTTTCTTGTTACTTTTCCATTTCGTCTGTATCATGGTGCCAGAGAGCCGCAGGAAATACTGGAGCTGAAGAATTGCAGGGCACTTGTGGTAGATGATGATTTTAATACCTGTGACAGTGTATCCTATATGCTTGGACAACTGGGTATGCGCGCAGAATGGACATTGTCCGGCAAAGAAGCGGTGCTTCGTACTCATAAGGCAGTTATGCGCAAGGATGATTTTTATATTTATATTATTGACTGGCTATTACCGGATATGAATGGAGTAGAAGTAACCCGCAGAATCCGAAAAGAAATGGGTGAAAATGTACCAGTTATTATTTTGACTGCATATGACTGGTCAGATATTGAAACGGAGGCAAAAGAGGCCGGAGTTACAGCATTTTGCAGAAAACCGCTGTTTTTGTCAGAGCTTAGAAGCTGTCTGAATGCTGTGATTAATCCAGAGGATGAGAAGGAAGCAAAATCGGCAAACAGTATATCAAAATGTCGTACAGGTCGTATTCTTCTGGCAGAGGATGTTGAGATGAATCAGGAGATTGCTGCTGCTATTTTGGGGGATGCAGGATTTTCAACAGAGATTGCTGGAAATGGAGAAATTGCTGTAAATATGCTAAAAAAATCGGAACCGGGATATTATCAGCTTGTGCTTATGGATGTTCAGATGCCGGTGATGAATGGATATGAGGCAACTAAGGAAATCCGTAAGATTGAGAATAAAGAGCTTGCGTCTATACCGATTATAGCTATGACTGCAAATGCTTTTGAAGAGGATAAGCAGGAGGCTTTGAAATGCGGAATGAACGGGCATATTCCAAAGCCGATTGATATTGATAATTTGTTTGAGACGTTGGACGCAGTTATTAAATCTTAGCAGGGACTTTATTTGCTGGTTATCCAAAGTATTTTTTATATAAATAAAAAAAAAATGACAAGTTTCAATAAAATGAGACTTGCCATTTTTTGTTGTTAACTATGTATTTATTCAGCTTTATGAAAAGTAAAAGAATATTGCCAGAAATATATTTCAAAAACCAGAATCTTATGATAAAATGTAGATAAATAAGAAAAAATAAAATACAAGAAGGGATTTGGCGGGTAAAATGGATTTATTAGAGATAAGAGACAGGATTGATTCAGTAGATGAAAAAATTGTAAAATTATTTGAAGAAAGAATGAATCTTTGTAAAGATGTGGCAGAATTTAAAATAAAAAATCATAAACAGGTATTAGACCCGACACGTGAAAAACAAAAAATAGAGAAAATTTTAAAACTTACGAAAGACGAGGCTTACAGGCAGAGTTCCGGCGAGCTGTTTCGACAGATAATGGCAATGAGCAGAAAAATGCAGTACAAAATGCTGGCGGAATACGGCATAATGAAGGATATAGAGTTCGAAGAAACAAAACAGATAAAAAGGGAGGGTGTAAAAATAGTTTATCAGGGTGTGGAAGGCGCCTATGCCCATGAAGCAGCTTTATGCTGTTTTGGAGAGGACGCAGATACATATCATGTTCCTTCATGGAGAGATGCCATGGAGGAAGTAAAATCCGGAAAGGCAGATTATGCGGTGCTTCCGATTGAAAATTCCACAGCGGGCTCTGTAACGCAGGTGTATGATTTGTTAATGGAATATGATAATTATATTGTTGGAGAATTGTTTCTGAAAGTAGAACATGCGCTGATAGGACTTTCCGGCGCAAAAATTTCAGATATTAAAAAGGTTTATTCGCATCCACAGGCGTTAATGCAAAGTGAGGGATATTTATACAGGCATAAGAGCTGGCAGCAAATCAGTGTAAGCAATACGGCGGTCAGCGCAAAGAAGGTTCTTGAGGATAAGGATATTACGCAGGCGGCGATTGCGAGCAGACATGCTGCAAAAATATACGGGCTGAATATATTGGAGCAGAGCATACAGGATAACGATTTGAATACGACAAGATTTGTAATTGTGGGAAGAGATAAGGTATATTTACATGGTGCAGATAAAATAAGCATTGCGTTTGAAATTGCTCATGAAAGCGGTTCTTTATATGAAATGCTTTCACATTTTATTTACAATAATCTTAATATGACAAAGATAGAGTCAAGACCAATTGAAGGGAGAAACTGGGAATATCGGTTTTTTCTGGATTTTACCGGAAAACTGGGGGATGCCGCAGTAAAAAATGCCCTGCGTGGAATTGATGAAGAGGCAATTAATTTTAAAATTTTGGGAAATTATACATGTATGATGCCGGATGAGAATAAAACTTCAAGATAATGAAATGTAATTTCTGCAAATAAAAATATTAAGTCATGATAGAGCAACCAAAGACTGTATAATCAGAAAAACTTTTGTTGAAGAAATGGCAGATGTTCTGATGTATTACAATGATGTTCTGCTTTGTTATAATATTTCCGAAGAGGAGTTAAAGGCCGCATATATTTCCAAATTTGAGAAGAATACGGAGCGATGGTAATAATGATATGAGAAAGGAGAAGTGATTTATGGCAGTAACCAGATTTGCAGCGATTAATATTGGCTCTTATGAGCTGATGTTAAAAATTTATGAGCTGACATCAAGAAAAAAAGTAAAAGTTTTAAATAATGTAAGATATGTAATGGAGCTTGGGCGTGAAACGTATACAGAACAGAAAATCAGTTTTGAAACCATGGAAAAAATGTGTGATGTTCTGGAGGGGTTTACAAAAATATTTGAAGAGTATCAGATTCATGATTATGAGGCATATGCGACCAGCGGAATTCGGGAAGCGGAAAATGCAGAAATTATACTGGACAGAATTAAGGTAAGAACCGGTCTGAATGTAAAAATTATAAGCAATTCGGAACAGAGGCTTCTCGCATATAAGGCACTGACTATGTATCCCGAGGAGTTTGAGGCATTCAGCAAAGGAAATACAGCGATTGTTGATGTAGGAGCAGGGAGTATTCAGATTTCCATATTAGATAAAAAAAATATTGCTTCTACTCAGAATATTAAAATCGGTTCCATGAGAATTCGGGAATTGTTATTAAATTTAAGTGAAAATATGGGCCATTTTGATATCCTGCTGGATGAATTGATTAATAACGATTTGCAGACCTTTAAGAGAATGTTTATTAAGGATAAGGCGATTGACAATATTATCGCAACTGGTGAGCAGATTACATTATTTACAAAAAATAAAGATACCGGTGAATTTAACCGACTGATGACTACTGAAGATTTTATGGGAAGATATAAAATGTTGGGTTCCAAAAGTCATGCGGAAATCGCAAAAGAGCTTCAGGTTACAAGAGAACAGGCGACGATTTTAATTCCATGCGCCAGAATTTATGGAAGATTTATTGAAGTGGTAGGTTCAAAGAAGCTCTGGGTTCCAGGAACGGATATCTGTGATGGAATTGCCATGGATTATGGCATAAGAAAGAAAAAGATTTCAGGTAAACATGACTTTAATGAAGATATTTTAAACGAAGTAAGAGGAATATCAAAGAGATATAAAGGCAATTCCTTGCATATACAGTTTATTAAGAATATCGCAGTGCGTATTTTTGATGAAACAAAGAGAATGCATGGCCTTTCAGGAAGGGAACGTCTGCTTTTGGAGCTGGCGGCAATGCTTCATGACTGTGGAAAGTATATCAGTATTCATGATGCGGCGGAATGTTCCTATCATATTATTATGGCAACGGAAATTATTGGACTGTCTCACAGGGAAAGAGAAATGCTTGCAGAAATTGTAAAATACAATACCGTAAAAATACCGGTAGGCATGAATCTTACAGTGATTAAACTGACAGCGATTCTTCGGGTGGCAAATGCGCTGGACAGAAGTCATAAACAGAAGATGTCAGACTGCCGGCTGGAATTGAAAGGCAGAGAGCTGATGATTCATACAAAAACAAAAGAAGATATTACACTAGAAAAAGGATTATTTGTGGATAAAGCAGAGTTTTTTGAAGAGGTTTATGGTATAAAACCGGTGATTAAACAGAAAAAGTTTATTCATTAATTTGGCATAGAACAGGAAAGGAGTATTTTATGAATGACAGATATACAAACAGAGAGTTAAGCTGGCTGGATTTTAATTATCGAATATTGTCAGAGGCAAGGGACAAGGCGAATCCTTTATTTGAACGCCTGAAATTTTTAAGCATTACCTCTTCTAATCTGGATGAATTTTTTATGGTAAGAGTTGCATCTTTAAAGGATATGGTTCATGCTGAATTTAATAAAAAAGATATAGCGGGAATGACACCGAAGGAGCAGATTTCAGCAATTCTTGATGAAACACATGAATTTGTAAATCTTCAATATTCCACCTATAACCGTTCTTTGATACCAGCATTAAAAAATGAAGGGTTTATTGTAATTGATAAGCATGAAGCATTGAGTGGAGAACAGAAAAAATATGTAGACCAGTATTTTGATGAAAATATTTATCCTGTATTAACACCAATGGCGGTAGATTCTTCAAGACCGTTTCCGCTTATCCGTAACAAATCTCTGAACATTGCCGCTCTTCTGGAAGAAAAGGAAGAGCTGAGAGAGAAAGTGGAAAATCGGAAAAAGGAAAAAGAAAACAAGGAAAAAGAAAACAAGGAAAAAGATGGTAAAAGGGAAGAAAGCAAAAAGGAGAAAAAAACTGTGCTGGAGTTTGCGACTGTACAGGTTCCGGCAGTTTTGCCAAGAGTAGTAACAATACCTTCGGAAGAAGAGGGACAGACCACGGTTATTCTTCTGGAGGAGATTATCGAGCGCCATATCGACAAGCTGTTTATGAATTATAAGGTAGTATGCGCTCATCCGTACAGGGTAATGAGAAATGCAGACCTTACAATTGATGAGGACGATGCGGAGGATTTATTAAAGGAAATAGAAAAACAATTAAAAAAGCGTCAGTGGGGTGAAGCAATCCGGTTGGAAATAGAGGATAAGGTGGATAAAAGACTTCTTGGTATTTTAAAAGAGGAACTGGGTGTAAATGACCATGATATCTTTTTTATTAACGGACCTTTGGATTTTACCTTTTTTATGAAGCTCTATGGTATGGACGGATTTCAGAAGTTAAAGACAGCAAGATTTGTTCCTCAGATAAATCCGGCAATCAATCCGGAGGAAGATATTTTTACTCAGATAAGCAGAGGAGATATTTTGCTGCATCATCCATATCAGACCTTTGACCCCGTAGTAGATTTTGTAAAACAGGCAGCAAGGGACCCGAAAGTACTCGCAATTAAGCAGACGCTTTACAGAGTCAGTGGACATTCTCCGATTATTGCATCTCTGGCACAGGCGGCAGAAAATGGAAAACAGGTCTCTGTTCTGGTAGAATTAAAGGCAAGATTTGATGAGGAAAATAATATTAACTGGGCAAAAATGCTGGAAAAAGCAGGCTGTCATGTAATTTACGGCTTAAAGGGATTAAAAACCCACAGTAAAATTACACTGGTGGTACGCAGTGAGGAAGACGGAATCAAGCGGTATGTACATCTTGCAACTGGTAATTATAATGATTCTACGGCAAAACTGTATACTGATATGGGATTATTTACGTGCAAGCAGGCAGTTGGAGAAGATGCGACAGCAGTCTTTAACATGTTGTCCGGTTATTCCGAGCCGGCGGGCTGGAATAAACTTGCACTTGCGCCGTTATGGCTCCGTGATAAATTTGAACATTTAATCAGAAGAGAAATTCATGCAGCGCAGGAAGGAAAAGAGGCTTTTATTGTGGCAAAAATGAATTCTCTGTGTGATAAGGAAATTATTGATTTATTATATGAGGCAAGCGCTGCGGGAGTAAAAATTGATTTGATAATTCGGGGAATCTGCTGTCTGAAGGCAGGAATGGCAGAGTTAAGTGAAAATATTTCTGTCCGCTCTATTGTGGGAAATTTTCTGGAGCACAGCAGAATCTTTTATTTCCATAACAGAGGATATGAGGAAATTTATATGGGAAGCGCAGACTGGATGCCGAGAAATCTGGATAAACGAGTAGAGATTTTGTTTCCGGTAGAGGATGAAAAATTAAAAGCTGAAGTGATTCATATTTTAAATATTCAGCTTGCAGATACCCTGAAGGCACATGTGATGAAATCAGACGGCAGTTATGAAAAGCCGGATAAGAGAGGGAAAACGGCGTTGTCTTCACAGGATTATTTTTGTAAGGAGGCGAAGGAGAGAGCGGCTGCTTTAAAAAATAATGAGATTCAGCACACATTTATTCCAATGGGTGAAAGGAATGGAGTTTCATGATTGATTTGAATGATAATAACAGAGAATTTATAGATTTACATGTACATTCCAATGCATCAGATGGAACCTTTACACCGGAGGAGGTAGTGGAATATGCGGAAGAAAAGGGACTGTATGCCATTGCGCTGACGGACCATGATACGGTAGACGGAATTGAGAGGGCCATAGAAGCAGCCAAAGGAACACCACAAAGAAAAATCATGGTAAAGGTAATTCCGGGAATTGAGATTTCTGCAGAGTTTGAAAAGAGTTATGACCTTCATATTTTGGGTTTGAATGTTGACTATAAAAGCAATGGATTTTTAAGAATTGTAGAGGAATGCAGAAAAAGCAGAGATAACCGGAATCTGAAAATGATTGAAAAAATAAGAGAACTGGGACTGCCTCTTACGGAAGAAATCATGAAGGAGCGATTTAAAGGGGCATCTGTTACGAGGGCGCATTTTGCAAGGTATATGATGGATGAGGGATTTACGGAATCAGCAAAGGAAGCGTTTGAAAAATATCTAAACCCCGGAGCCTGCTGTTATGTGCCAAGAGAGAAGATAAGTCCTGAAAATGCGATTGAACTGATTCTTGAAGCAAAAGGACATCCGGTGCTTGCACATCCGATGCTGTATCATATGGAGGAGGAAAAGCTTGACAATACAATCTGTTGGCTGAAAGGACTGGGGCTTCAGGGGATAGAAGGATTGTATTCATTAAACACCATGGAAGATGACAGAAAGCTGGCGGTACTGGCAGAAAAATACGGGCTGTTTCTTACCGGAGGTTCAGATTTTCATGGAGGCAACAAGCCCGATATTGATTTAGGTATTGGAAAAGGGAATTTAAGGATGAAAAAGGAATTGCTGCAAAATATCTTGTAAAAAAGCAGCAAAAATATTTTATCAGGCGGCAGAGCTTTATGCTCTGCCATTTCTGATTTTACAGGAAATATAGAGTGAATAGGCTGCTTTGTTTGGGCAACAATATTTAGGACAGGTTTTGGGAAAATATAAATTGGAGGGAATTATGAAGGAAAAAGTATTCGGTATTTTGCAGCGGGTAGGAAGAAGCTTTATGCTTCCTATCGCGATTTTACCAGTAGCCGGACTGCTTCTGGGAATCGGAAGCTCTTTTACAAATGAAACCACTATTGCCACCTATGGACTGCAAAAGATTTTGGGCGAGGGAACTCTGCTTCATGCATTATTAATGATTATGAATCGGGTTGGAAGTGCTGTGTTTGACAATCTTCCTTTGATTTTTGCAGTAGGCGTGGCTATTGGTATGGCAAAAAAGGAAAAGGAGGTATCTGCGCTTTCAGCAGTGATTGCTTATCTGGTAATGAATACGGCGATAAATGCCATGTTACAGGTAAATGGAAAGATTCTGGCGGATGGCAGTATTGCAGAAGATGTTCTGGAAGGAACAATTGCATCCTCCTGCGGAATACAAACCCTTCAAATGGGAGTATTCGGGGGAATTATTGTAGGACTTGGCGTGGCGGCACTGCACAATCGTTTTTACAAAATCGTTCTGCCCAATGCGCTGTCTTTCTTTGGAGGAACAAGATTTGTACCTATTATTTGTACAATTGTCTATATGTTTGCAGGTATTGTGTTGTATTTTGTATGGCCGGCGGTGCAGAATGGAATTTATGCACTGGGTGGTCTGGTGACAAGCAGTGGATATGTGGGAACTTTGATATTCGGATTAATTAAGCGTGCGTTAATCCCGTTTGGTCTTCACCATGTATTTTATATGCCATTCTGGCAGACAGCAGTGGGCGGTACCATGGAAATAGCAGGAAATACAATTCAGGGAGGGCAGAATATTTTCTTTGCCCAATTGGCAAATTCTGCGAATATTGCACATTTCAGCGCAGATGCTACCAGATATTTTTCAGGTGAATTTATTTTTATGATTTTTGGACTGCCGGGTGCGGCGCTTGCCATGTACCGGTGTGCGAAGCCGGAAAAGAAAAAGGCTGCCGGCGGACTTCTGTTATCTGCGGCACTTGCCTGTATGATGACTGGTATTACAGAGCCTTTGGAGTTTTCATTTTTGTTTGTAGCCCCGGCCCTTTTTATAGTACAGGTAATTTTGGCAGGAAGCGCATATATGATTGCACATATGCTTAATATTGCAGTAGGATTGACCTTTTCAGGCGGACTTTTGGACCTCTTTTTCTTTGGTATTTTACAGGGAAATAAAAAGACAAGCTGGCTTTTAATTATTCCGGTGGGTATTATTTATTTCCTGTTATACTATTTTATTTTCTTATTCCTGATTAAAAAGTTTAACTTTAAGACACCGGGAAGAGAAGATGAGAATGAAGAGACAAAGCTGTATATGAAAGCGGATGTAAATGCAAAGAGAGAAGCGGCAGCAGAACAGAAAAGCGGAGGTACGGAAAATGAAATCAGCAAAATGATTACGGCAGGACTTGGAGGCAAAAAAAATATCAGTGATGTGGACTGCTGTGCAACCAGACTTCGCTGTACAGTGTTAAATTCAGATTTGGTAAATGATTCTTTGCTTCGTTCCACAGGAGCTTCTGGTGTTGTTCATAAAGGAAAGGGTGTACAGATTATTTATGGTCCAAAGGTGACAGTAATCAAGTCAGATTTGGAGGATTATTTAGAGACTGCTCCCGATGAAGAAGTTATAAGCGCTGCTTCTGTTGAAAATGAAAAGACGGATAAGACGAAGGAATCAAGGAGCAGTGAAAAAATAGCAGCTTCTATCGTGATATCCAGTCCGGTGACTGGTATGGCGGCAGATTTGTCAGCCGCACCAGACGAAGCGTTTGCGGGAAAAATGATGGGAGACGGAGCGACAGTGACACCAAAGGAGCCGGTTGTATATGCTCCTGAGGATGGAGAAGTGTGCTTTGTGTTTGATACAAAGCATGCAATTGGATTTTTGACAGATACGGGAATTAGCCTGCTTCTGCATATTGGTATTGATACTGTAAAACTGGATGGCAGAGGATTTGAAGCTCTTGTTGAAAACGGGCAGAAAGTGAAAAAGGGAGAGCCTATGCTGAAGCTGGATATTGATTTTATTGAAAAAAATGCACCATCTCTAATATCTCCGATTTTATGTACGGAACTGGAAAGCAATCAGAAAATCCGGCTGCTTGCAGAAGGTAAAATTCAGGCTGGAGAACCGCTGTTTGCAGTGGATATTTATGAGGAATAAAAATGAATGGAGGATGAAATTGTGGATTCGGAAATCAGAACAGACCTTGCGCTGGAAGAGAAAGAACGTTTTGAAGGCACAGATGTGGAGGTAGAGGGAGTCTCTTTTGAAGAAAGACAAAGTCCTTCAGGAATTATAAAAATCACCATAGTAAAAATTCTGAACGAGACGGGGGCCGAAAATATGAGAAAGCCCGTGGGAAACTATATTACTCTGGAAAACTGCCGTATTGATGAATATGATGAGAGCTTTTATGATGAAATAACAGGAGAAATTTCCATACGGTTAAAAAATATTATTAAGGATTTAAAAAAACGCGGCAAAGTAAAAGGAGAGAAAATTCTGGTGGTAGGACTTGGAAACAGGGAGGCTACGCCGGATGCGTTAGGACCTGTGGCAATGAATGATATTATTGTAAATAAATATATCTATGCCATAGCTCCGGGAGTAATGGCTCAGACAGGACTTGAAACCTCGGATTATATCAGAGGGATTGTAAAGGAGATAAAGGCGGGGCTTATTATAGCGATAGATTCTCTTGCAGCCAGAAATACAGGACGTTTAAATACTACTGTTCAGATTACGGATACAGGAATTAATCCGGGGTCCGGAGTAGGAAATAACCGTCAGGCGATGAATGAGGAAACCATGGGTGTACCGGTAATTGCAATTGGAGTGCCGACAGTAGTGGATGCGGTTACGATTGTCAATGATGTGCTGGATAATCTGATTCAAATTCTGGAGCAGTCCACGAATATGAAAGGGTTATCAAAGGTGATGGAGGATTTTTCCGAGCATGAGAAAAGACAGCTTGTAAAAGAACTGATGGAAGATGAGGCAAAGGATTTGTATGTAACGCCAAAGGATATTGATGAAAATATACAAATTCTTGCAAGGATTATATCGGAGGGAATTAATGAAGCGGTGGCGCTTTCAGCCTAAAAGCAATTATTGAATTTCTGAACGAAAATACTTGTGAATTTCGGGACATGGTGATACAATACGAATGGAAAGAAAATACATTGTGTAACACACAGATTGGAGGATATTATGGCAGTATTAGTAACTGGCGGAGCCGGATATATCGGAAGTCATACCTGCGTGGAACTATTAGAGGCAGGCTATGATGTGGTGGTTGTGGACAATCTTTATAATTCCAGCCAAAAGGCAATTGAGAGAGTAAAGAAAATTACAGGAAAGGATTTGAAATTTTATGAGGTGGATATCCTTGACAGAGAAAAATTAAATGAAATTTTTGAGAGGGAAACTATTGATTCTGTCATTCATTTTGCCGGATATAAGGCGGTGGGGGAATCGGTGAGAAAACCGATAGAATATTATTATAACAATATGACTGGTACACTTGTTCTGTGCGATGTAATGAGAAGTCACGGCGTAAAAAATATTATTTTCAGCTCTTCAGCTACCGTATATGGAGACCCGGAAAGAATACCGATTACAGAAGAATGTAAAAAAGGAAATCCTACAAATCCGTATGGACAGACAAAGTCCATGCTTGAGCAGGTGCTTATGGATATTCATATCTCGGACCCTGAGTGGAATGTAACACTTTTACGTTACTTTAATCCAATCGGTGCACATAAATCCGGATTAATCGGAGAGGACCCAAAAGGGATTCCAAATAACCTGCTTCCATATGTGGCACAGGTGGCGATTGGAAAGTTAGAGTGTCTTGGCGTATTTGGAGATGATTATAATACTCCTGACGGAACAGGAGTGAGAGACTATATTCATGTGGTAGACCTTGCAAGAGGACATGTCAAAGCGATTGAGAAATTTAAGGATAATGAGGGCGTGCTGATTTATAATCTTGGAACAGGGCATGGATACAGTGTATTGGAAGTAGTTCATGCATTTGAGAAGGCATGCGGAAAGAAGATTAATTATGCAATAAAGCCGAGAAGAGAGGGTGATATCGCTACCTGTTACTGTGAGCCGAAAAAGGCGGCAGATGAGCTTGGCTGGAAGGCAGAGTATGGAATTGAGGAAATGTGTGAGGACCTTTGGAGATGGCAAAGTATGAATCCTGACGGATATGGAGAAAATTAAATGTTTTTTCTGAACAGAGCGGCTATTGTCCAATAAAGTACAGGGAAGGTTTTCACAAACTTATGCCATATAAGCACTTTGTTCTAAAATAATAGAAACAGAAATAAAATAATATATGGGCAGTTTACTGTCTGTATATTATTTTTTTATGGAGCGGCATGAAATTCATGCATAAAAATATGGGAAGCTTTGATAGAAAAACGAATAAGTTCAGATTTATTCTGTATATTCTTATGGCGGTATTGCTGGTAAGAATTATTATCTGGCTGGAGCCGGGACAGTTGAAAAAAATAATGTCATCGGCAGTTTCAAAAAAAGCTGAGGAATTTGTAGTTTATGTTATGCAAAATTCAAATGTAAAAGTGGCATATGCCATGGAAGATAACAGTGACGCTGTGGAAAAGCTGGCAAAATCTATCAATCATTCAAGCAGTGTATATAGTTATGTGGAAAATAATTATTCTGCACAGGACCTTGTAATTTATGACCCGAATACTTATCAGACAAATCCGGTTATGCTGGCGGAAAATGAAGAGCAGGAAGGAGAAAAAGAGGATGGTTCTGTGGAAGGAGGTCAGGAAACTGAAAATAATGGCGAAGAAACAGCAGAAACAACGGCTGAGCAGCCGACAGAAGGGAATGTTGAAGGAGAAGGGACAACGGCTGAACAGCAGACTGAGGCACCGCAGACACAGGAAATATTTTCACCGATGTTTTCAATGGAGCAGCTAAAGGATTATAATTTTTTACGCTCAAATCTTTATATTGTACCGGAGAGAGCGAGTGTGCTGCCGACGGATTTGAATGCGGAAGAGTTGCTTTCTATGGATATGAGTATTGTAAAGGATGCGTCTGTTCCGCAGATATTGATTTATCATACCCATGGGAGTGAAGGGTTTACCAATTCGACGGAGGATATTAAAGGAACAGGGATTATTGCAGCGGGGTCAAGGCTGGCGGAAATATTGTCTTCTGTATACGGATATAATGTGATACATTGTACGGAGATTTTTGACAATGTAAATGGGGTTTTTGACCGGTCCAAGGCGTATGATTATTCAAGAGAGACGGTTCAGCAGATATTGACGGATAATCCGAGTATCCAGGTGACAATTGATTTACATAGGGATGGGGTAAATGAAAATACACATCTTGTGACGGATGTGAATGGGAAACCGACTTCAAAGATTATGTTTTTTAACGGGGTGAGCAGGAGCAGTGCGAAGGGGGATATCGGGTATTTGTATAACAGGTATAGGAGTGAAAATCTTTCGTTCAGTTTGCAGGCAAAGCTGGAGGCGCTGGGGAAGTATCCGGATTTTACGAGGAAGAATTATATTGATGCGTATCAGTATAATCTGGACCTTTTGCCGAGGGCGATGCTGATTGAGGCGGGGGCGCAGACAAATTCGCTGGAGGAAGAGTTGAATGCGATGGAGCCGCTGGCAGATATTCTGGATAGTGTGTTGTCGGGGAAGAGCAGGGAGCATTTGGGGCTTGTGCCGAATTGAAAAAATGGGGGATTAGGGTGGAGTGACACAGAAGAGGTGAATATGCTCTGCTTTCAGACCATATTCACCTCTTCTGCTGGTTATCGTTTTATGAGAAAATTAAAATACAAAAATTTTTGACTGATATTTTTAAAGTGTATTGCTATAATATTCAGAAAAATGAGTTTTTGTTTAAAGGTGTTATGAAAAAAAGCTGATTTGATGGACAAGTGTAGTTTTATTTGGATAAGGGGTTAAATTAAGAGGTGATTTTTTTCTTGAGAAGGAAAGTAAAGTATGATAAAATGTGTTTTGTGGAAAAATAAGGAAGGACTAAGAAGAGAATTATGAATTATGCATCGATTAAAAGAATGGATGTTGCAAATGGTCCGGGAGTAAGGATGTCATTGTTTGTGAGTGGGTGCACGCATTATTGTAAAAATTGTTTTAATCAGGAGGCATGGGATTTTGAGTATGGGGAACCTTTTACGGAGAAGGAGATAGAGAAGATTGTGGATTATGTGAGTGGGGATTATATTGCAGGACTGACGCTTTTGGGAGGGGAACCTTTGGAACCGGCGAATCAGAAAGGGCTGCTGCCGCTTCTTCGCAGAATGAGAGAGGTTTGTCCGAAGAAGTCTGTATGGTGTTATACGGGATATGATTTTGAGAAAGATATTTTGGGAAGAATGATGAATGAAATAGAGGAGATGAGGGAATTTCTTTCTTATATTGATGTATTGGTAGATGGGGAATATATTGAAGAGCTGCACAAGTTTTCGTTGAGATTTAAGGGGTCTTCAAATCAGAGAATTATTATGGTGCAGGAATCTTTGAGAGAAAAGGAAGTGGTTCTTTGGGATGGAGTACGGCAAAAGTGAAATACAGTATGTAGTATTGAATAAAATTAGGGAATATGATAATAGAATAAAGTAAACAGGAAAGATAACGAATAAGAAAGATTGCAAACAGGAGAGATATGGTGACAGAGAGAGTAAATATTAAAAAGTTAAATGAAAAGGCGATTCTTCCTACTTATGGGAGTAAATCGGCAGCGGGGGCGGATTTATATGCATGTATGGAGAGGGCTGTGACAATTCAGGCGGGGGAAACGGAATTTATTAAGACAGGGATTGCGATGGAGGTACCGGAAGGATTTGCAGGGCTTATTTATGCAAGAAGTGGACTGGCTTGTAAAAAGGGACTGGCTCCGGCAAATAAGGTGGGAGTGATTGATGCGGATTATAGAGGGGAAATTATGGTTGCGCTGCATAATCATTCAAAGGAGTCTGTGACAGTAGAACATGGGGAGCGGATTGCGCAGATGGTGATTACTCCATATCTTCGGGCAGATTTTTTGGAAGTGGACGAGCTTTCAGATACAGTAAGGGGAGAGGGAGGATTTGGGTCTACGGGGAGAAAGTAGAGGGCTGATGGTTGATTTGGCGAAAAGATATCAGATTACTTTGAATGGCAACAGTAGATTTGGAAGGTATGATGTTATGTTTGAGCCATATAAGAAGGAAGATTCTGGAATAATGCCGGAATTTAAGGTGTATAATCTCAAAAAGGAAAAAAATCTGAAAGAAACTGTAAAGGCGGAGTTCAAGCAGATTGAGGATAAGAAATATGCGGTTATTTTAGCCAAGAAGGGCTTTGGCTTGGATAAAATACGCCGATATGGATTTGCGTTTGAGGGAAGACAGGTTTTGACTGGGTAAAAAGATATGCTGAAATAAATATCTGGCACATTTGTGGTTTATCCAATATTAGCATTTTGTAAAGATTTGAAATGTAATACTTTTTCAAAACAATATAGTACAGGCGTTATATATTGAAACACAAACAGAAAATCTATTAGTATCAAACCGAAACAGGAAGATTTTGATATTGCAAAAAAAGAATAGAAAAGTGCAGGAAGATAAAAATATAAATAAGTATAACTGATTAGAAAGAGGTATATCAGATTATGAAAAAGAAAAAGTATTTGTATTGTGTGGTATTAATATTTGCCGCAGCAAAATACAAAACTCTTACCTGCAATGATTTTATTGCATGCAGTACAGCGCAGGCTGTAAATTCGGAAGTTGTAAATTCAGAAACTATAAATTTACAGGCTGTTGTGGAAGAAAATTCCATGATTTATGTTAAATTAAGCAGTGAGGCTGTTATAGAAGAAGCAGACGTTGAAGTGAATGAAGCTGTTACAGAAAAAGCAGATGTTGAAGCAAGTGAAGCTGTTACAGAAAAAGCAGATGTTGAAGTGAGCGAAACTGTTACAGAGCAAGCAGATATGGTGGTGGAAAATCCAGAGCCGGATTATGCAGATTATGATACTCCTTCTGATAATTCTTTTAAGAGTTATATGGATTATCGAACAATTACAGATACAACATCAATGCAGTATGAATTACAAAAACAGGCGAACACAGACGGATATGGGATGCGTATGGTGGATGATAGGTATTGTGTTGCAGTCGGCTCTTATTACAGTACAACAGTTGGACAGGCAGTAGATATCATTATGCAGAGTGGAAATATAATTCATTGTATTGTAGCGGATTTAAAGCAGGATATTCATACTGATTCTACAAACAGACAGAATCCGAACGGTTCTATTGTTGAATTTCTTGTAGATACAGATGTGCTTCACGGGCGGATACAAAAAACTGGGGATATTTCTTATTTTGATACTGTATGGCAGGTGAATCTTTTTTCAGGAGAAATTGACACTATCAGAGTTTATGAGTAAAGATGGATATGCACAAATAGCGGTATTTCAATGATACATGTGTTAGAACAATGGATAAAAAATTTGTAAATGGT
>ERZ778516.1458-NODE-1458-length-17806-cov-13.491353_pt1 | contig 17806 bp, 39 predicted proteins | sample MGYA00510342_ERZ778516 | MGnify/ENA primary metagenome ERZ778516 (study PRJEB29527, sample SAMN07138961) | mouse gut metagenome | material: feces | host: mouse | place: China:Nanjing | collected 2016-01-25 ... | reverse complement strand
CTGTAAGGATTTTCGGCTCACAAGCCACTGACTTTAGTCAGTGGTGGTTGACAGAAAGATTTATCCATAGCCCACATATCACTCATACTGGTTATTGATGATTCAAAATCGTTTACTCCATCCATTCAATTCACCTCAGCCGTAATTATAACAAAAGCCCAGTCGCACGGACTAGGCTTAACGAGATATGAATTGAATTGTTAGTCTAATGACTAAAGGCCCACGCTGGAATTGCACCAGCACGGTATGCGGGGAAGTTACTGCTCACTAGATGGGCCATTTTGCTCGCTTCGGTCAGTTGCGAGCTGGACTTATCGCGCCCCCACGCTAAATTTATTTAGTGACGCTTTAGCACGTCATGCTTTCGCATTCAAGATGTTATCAAAGTAAATAATCGAACTCATGTCCCAACTTTGGAACACTATCATAATAGCATGATATTGCTCTGATTATGGTCTGATGTTTCTATGGTTTTAGTCTGATATTAGTATGCAAAAAGTCTGATAAAAGTCTGATTTTTTCACCCTCTCCGTGAGATAGTGATATTTTTTGTCTTTTTATCTAGCGTTTCTCTCGTAACATTATTCATGACACCCTTGCTTAATCTTGCTTCAAACAACTCAAAAGATCGCCTATCACTAAATGTTATCCTACGATCATTTACAATACCTGGCATTAAATCACTCCACTTGAGTACCAACCTATCACGCTCATTTGTATTTGTGCAAATCTTTCCACCATGGACAACACGTTTCAAACGAGTCTGCAAACTCATTTTCAGCTTTGCGTTTCTTGATATGATACTGCGCTTTCTCACATCCTAAACGCTCACATATCTCCCATGCACTCAGATCATCAACATATACCGCAATTAATATCTGCTTACTTTCATCTCTCAAAGCGTCCAAAGCCTTGCCGACCCGCTCTAAGGTCTCCTTAGCATATACTTGCTTTACGATCCGCTCCTCCAACTGATTACCAAACGAGGGCGCTTTTGGTTCATCTGACATCACTGGAGCCTTGATGAAGCTATCACCGACCCCAGCTACTCGCAACAACTTTGGATAGTCTTGCTTGAAGAACTTGCGTACCTTGGCTGATGTCTCCACTAGGTCAACATCTACACCCTCGAACCAATTCGCAAAGTCTTCCGCTGTTTCCATATCAAATTTCATTCAGTCGCCCTCCATGTTATAATTAAGTCACGAATATTTGTTTGGAGAACGACTGCGAGTGCTGCGGTCGTTTTTTATTTGACTGCGATCACTTTGTACCGCTTTTTAAGCATTGTCTTTTTCTTTCTAGCAATAATGACTGTTGTAACACCACACCCCACAAAATTGGCCACTTCTTGCGCTATCTCAAATTCGTGTTTTTCACCCGTCTGAGTATCAAATAGATACCACTTTCTGAAATAGCGATCCTTTCTTTTGCCTCTAGGAGCATGGCTTTTCCCACCATGAACGCTCCAGTCCATTTTCTTTTCACCTTTTTTAGGCATACCAACTACTTTGATGTACGCTTCAAATGCTTCTGCAATCAGCTTGTCTTCAGGATGTTTTTCTACGTATCTCTTCATCTCGAGTCGTTCATTCGATAGCTCATCACCATATTCCTTACTCAAGATGTTGACTGCTGTTGCGAACTTCATTTTCTCGTCCTCATCAGATCTACGATCTCATATAACTTGACCACGCATACACTGACTAAGTAAGCTACCAATAAGCCGACAAGTACTAAAGCATTGATAAAGTATCCTTGCGACATTCTAATCAAGATAGCTACTAGTAACCCTGCCACACCTAAAATATTTAGTGCATTCCACACTCCCTTTACCAACATAGAAATTACCTCCTTATTCGTTAATCGCATACCCGATAAAAATTCCTATTGCTAAGCACGCGCCTGCAATCACAAAAGTTAATGCCTCCATTTGCTCATCTCCTCAAACATTTTCTTGTCTTTTTCCATACCTTTTACTGTATCGTCCAAGATTTGCTTGAACATTTTTGCCATGAAAAATACAGGTATGCAAAGGCTAATACAGCAATTGTTACAACAAGAAGTAGTACTCCGGCTGATAAGATCAACAAAATTTTCATTCTCTAGTCCTCCACTAATTCATAAGTTAGTCTGAAAATATCATCTTTAATCGCCCAATGTTCGCCTTTTTCTCCTGTAGCGATCCAATCGCCTAAGTTGATACGCATATCGCCTTCTTTGGTTGGCAAAAAATATTGAAATTCATTAGTGCGATTATCAATATCTGGAAACATACCATACTTAAAGACTTGCTCAGGTTCTTCAGTAAATTTCTCGGCCTTGATGGTTGCTACCTTCCTGTACTCTCTTAACATTTCAGATCTCTCCTTTCAAAAATACAGACCATCTTGTTTTACTCCTTCGATCACCAAAGATAGGACGTTGCCCGATTGCTTTGATCACATCCCTAAATTTGATCTGATCTTCGTTCCACTTAAACATCAATGTCCCAGTTGGCTTGAGTACACGCCTGCACTCATCAAATCCACGTTTCAAATCTTCTGGCCAACTTTCTTTGTCAAGCTTTCCATATTTTTTAGCTAACCAGCTATTAGGCCCAGCGTGAATCAAATGCGGTGGATCAAACACAACTAGATCAAACGTATTATCATCAAACGGGATGCTCCTAAAATCTGCTTGTACATCCGGATCAACGTCGATTACATGTCCAGTTTTTAATTCTTCGTGATGCCTTCTGATGTCCATGTATGTCGTATGCTCTTCTTGCTTGTCGTACCAAAACATGCGACTACCACAACATACATCCAAAATTTTCATTCTGTTTACTCCTCATCTCACGATTTATAATTTGTATACACTACTGACGTCCTTTGCATATGACATAATAGAGTAAGTATTTCCGTATAATTTAAAGTTAGTCAATACAAAATTATCTAGTTGTTCTTCAGTCATTTTTTCTACTCGTTCTAAGTACAATTCATCAATAATCTTTAAAATTGTTTTGAAATGTTCGCCTAAATTGCAAGGATAAATCTTTTCTTGTGACACATCGTAAACAAAATATTCAAATTCGCTATATCCACGTAGATCGTAGTATAATTTACGTTTTTTAAAACGTTCCATCTGCTGGATTTGTTCACAGAAATATTGTCCTTGATCATCATTTTCACCGATTAGAAACTCACCCGATTGGTTATGGTCTTTTTGATATTTTTTACAAATGTCTATCCATTCTTCTTGATTTAGTTTGTATTCTTCATCACATAACATGTCGAAGAAAGTATAAGCTGTACTTTCTGGATATGCTTCGTTTGAGTCAATATTTTTCTCATAGTAAATTTGCGCTAATAGATTTAGTAAACTATATGGATCATCAGTCCAAAAATGTACATATTTTTTCATCCTCATTCCTCCAAATCGTCTATGCGAGCCCACAAAATATCACTATATTGCTCCATAGCTTCCAACTGGCAACGCAATAAGTTCACTTGCTCTTTTCCGATATTCGATAATTTTTCATCATCATACAGAAAGGTTTTTAACTTTCTGATTTTTTCGTCCAGATCAGCTTTTTCTTCTTTAAGCTTTTCAACGACTGGCTTATCAGCCGTCTCTTTTTCATCTTCATACATGATTAGCGCTGATTGATTATCTGACTGATATTTAATGTCAATCGTTTTCTTATCTTTGATAAAATCATTAATCGAGTCTTCTAATAGATCAGTTGGCCAATATGGTTGGTTAATAAATTTCACTTTCATTTTCTAGTCCTCCAATTCATCTTCTGGTACTTCGACCTTTAGCACGTTAAGATCAAGACCTTTTGCGCGCGGATCTTTTTGCATCGCATCAATCTTCTCTTGTGTGAACTGTGTTTTATAAGACGAAGTTTCGCTTCTTGTTTCAAAAAACCAATTACCCGTTTTTTTATTAACATTCAAATATACGGGACCTCTATTAAAATTAAGTTTGATATAATATTTCTTCTCTTTTTTGATTGTGTAGCCCGTGAAGTAGGCTTGTGATAAACGGTTAAAAAAGTCAGCTCGTTTTTTCCAATCTTCTCGATATTGAACCATTTTATTAGACAACTTTTTGGTAAAATGGTTGCTACTATCATCAGCGTAGAGCGGTAAATCGTAGAACGGCAAGTCTTTGTATTTCTCAAACCACTCTGCCTCTTCTTTGCTCAATACAGCCTTCTTGACGACCTGCTCATCATCAGCTAGCTTGTACCAGCCTTTGCCAGCCAACACATCAGCTGATACGCTGATTTGATGTGTTTTAATTTCCAGATCGTACTGTTCATCATACTGTCCATCGTTCAAGATCATTTTTTCTTCTGTCATCTTGTTAGTCCTCCTAAAATTTATCTTTTCCACCTTTAGCCACCGTTTCGATCGTGACTTTACAGATCTCATGCGGTACTTTGTATGGTCCTTGTTTATTCATGTATTCTTGAGCCTTCTCTCTGCTCTTGAATTTAGCTGCCTTCCAGTAATCAGATGTGTAGCGATATACACCAAACTGCCCCTGTTTTAAATATCCATATGTTTGATTTTTTGGATAACTCGGATAATACAGCTTAATTACGTAATACTTGCTCATATCATCACCTCCAGTTAAAAATTTTTGCTGGATCATAGTCGATATTTTGCATGATGTCGTAAAACTGAACTTTACCCTTAGGTGAAATTTGGCGGGTGTTGACGTTCTTTCTTAGACCATAAATCCGCATTTTGAAGTCATTCTTTCGTGGCACGACAGCTTCGACCGCTTTTTTGAATTTCCGTTGGAATAGGTTAAACCGCAATTTAGCTGTAGTATTAACACCATAGCGCCCGTCTAAACTAGACTTGACATCGTAAACATGCAAGATATGACCGTTGCGATCGTATACAACAAAATCTGGTGCATACGTGATAGCCGTCATCATGGTTGCTTCTTCCAGTACAAAGCGTGGATGTACTTCAAACTGATAGCCACTGTTCTTAATAAAGCGTTGATAGAAGTCAGCTTCTTTTTGTGAGTCAAACACGTATCCGTCCAACTCCACCTTGCGCCCAAAATGCGTACCAGCTTTATTCTTCATCGTCATCTTCCTTAACTTCATACCATGCTTTAGCCATACCAGCGTACTCAATGCGTGCTTCATTTAGCTTCTTAATAAGCTCTGATGCACTTTCAGCTTTTAACTCACTTGCAATTTCGTCAAACGTGTAACCTTCTGCAATTCTGATCAAAACTTTTTTAGGGTCAAAATCACTCTTGAGTTCATATTTTTCAGTTAGCAAGAACTTGTCTACAACATCTGCTGTGATCTCTTCTTCACGTTCGATCGTTTGTTCTTCACCAACGTCTAAACTAGTCTGTTCGTTTTCTACTGTGGTCCAAACGCCCTTAATATCACGTTCGTAATATTCGACTGGTTCAAGTGTTTCTGCGTCAATTTTTTCTGTGTAACGTGTCACAGCTGACTCGATCGTTACCCGAACTACGCCATCTGCTTTTAACTTTTGAAGCTCATCAAGCTTATTCTTCAGTGCTGATCCTGCCAGCTTTTCTGTGATGCTGATATTTCCTTTTGCGTCTACTTTGAAATTGTCGATACCTGCATAAAATTCTAAACTCATATTGTTTTCCTCCTAGTTTTCACTTGTCATCAAATCCTGCTAAAATCAATAAAATAAAGATCACTAACAAAACAAATGCTGATAGACCGCCGAGAAACTTAAGCACCAGCATTTTTAAGTTCCTTCGTTAGTGTCTTGCACGTTTGCCTTAATTCGTCTTGAGTTTCTTTAATCGCTGCGATCCATCCCTTTACATCTTTAGCATCTTGTGTTTTAGACACTTCGATCACATATGCTTGAAGTGCAGATTCTAAAGTTGGGTAGTAGTGAATTTCATAAGACTCACTTTTTGCATCTTCCTTAGTCCGTTTTCGTTTCAAGTTATACGTGTATGTGTCACTCTCGATCGAATACACGTCATCTAATTTGATTACCACTTCTAAGCCTCCTATCTCGTGTTAGACACGTTTTAAATATTTCGTTGATAATTTATCATCAGCGCTAACAAACTGCTTCAAATACGCTTCTGAAACGTTTAATGCTAATTTTTAGGTTGTTGCCACTCTGCTAAGTTAGTACCTTGTTGTTTTCGCCACTCTCCATAAGTTGGACCATATCGAAAAGGTTCACCTAACTTACTACCTGTCTTCTTTGCATCCCAATAGATGATGCGTTTATCACCGTTTTTCATTGCTCTCCCTCCGTTTGAACGTTTGCAACGCTAAATCAAACATGCGTTGTTGTGTTTCTTGCTTTTCCTCAAATCGCAATTCGTCTGATTTACGTTGATATCGTTTAAGATCTTGGTAAGCTTCTTCCCAGCCAATCGTTCCGACACTAGCAGCTCGAAGCGTCTTTGCCATACCTTTCCAAATCGCATCATGTGATTTTTGATGTTCTAATTCGCTTACGGGCTCAAATTTATCTTCGATCCCTTGCAGATAACCGACCGATACACCGAAGTAATCTGCTAGCTTTTGCCAAGCCTCTATTTTAGGTTTTCTGCTTCCTTTTTCATAAAAGCTTAGCGATTGTTGGCTAATGCCCGTATCACTTGCTAACTGTGCTTGGCTGATATTCTTTTCAGTCCGCAGTTCTCTAATTCTGTTTCTCAACTTGTACACGCTCATTTGCTCGTTCTAACTTTTTTTGTCGTCGACGTCGCTTGTCACGTTTCTTGCTTCGCTTCTTTCCTGTCATCTACCTTCCTGCCTTTCCTGTTAATAATTTAGTTTCACTAACGAACATGTCATACTTACTCAAAGTATCTTTGATCTTATTCAAAACAATTTTTAATTCGTCTAAATTATCTTCTGTGCTGTTCACATAAAAATCTGAGATTGCTTTTTCAATATCAGTACCCATTAGATAAACAGCATCAGCCGTTTCATGACGCTTAAATTTCAAGAAGTCGTCGACCATTTTATTGACACTCGTTTGCAGTTCTGGATTGAGTGGCTTTTTCTCGAGCTTAATCGCATCTTGTGGATCTGGAAACATTGTGATCACTTGCCGTTTTTTTACGTCTAAGATAATCGCAATGTCTTGATACCGATAACGATCTCTGCCACTCTCTTCTCGTTTTACAAATACACACTCTTTCAACAGCCGATTTGCCCAGTCACTCAAAGTGTCTTTGGTTTGTCCGAAACGCTGCTTGATACGCTCTGTTGCGTGTGGTGTGATCGTGTATTCTTCTGGATTAGGAATTCCCATTCGCTCACCTCATTTCTCCTTCTAATCTCTTTCTGTACATTTGGTCATATAGCGTTGTTAGTTGAATTTGAAGCTTTTCTACCTCTGTCGCTTGCTTTAGATCGCCGTTATACTTGACTTCTAAATACGCTAAGAAGTTTGCGCCATCTTCAACATATCGCCAACCTTGCCTTTTCTCTTCTTGTGCCACCGCTATTGCATCCCAAACAGCTTGGACTCTCTTTTCATCATGCTCTTTGATATACTTGCGAAATATCGGTGCTTGGTCTTCATGAGCTTCTGCATGAATCTCAAGCTTTCTGATGATGTTTGTCTGCATCATTGCTTGTCGCAAATACGCTTTAACAGCGATCGACTCGTTTAGATTTTCATACTTCATGATCTCAGCGTATTGTACTTGGTTCATGTATCGGCTCATGATCATCACCTCATTCCTCGTTGTTTGGCTCGATAAACGTCATATAACGTCCTTCAAAGTAATAGTCGATCGTACCTAATGCGCCTTCACGATTTTTCTGGATCGTTAGCTGAACGACTTTTGGATCATCCTTATACGGTCTATGCAGAAAAGCCACAACATTACTATCTTGTTCAATCGATCCTGAGTCACGTAGATTAGATAGCTGTGGTTGCTGATTTGCATTCACATCACGATTAAGCTGTGCTAACACCACGATCGGAACGTTATACTCATTTGCCATGATCTTTAGTTCTCGTGAGATTTGTCCGATCTGTTCCCACCGTTGCGCCCGACTGTTTTCAACTTTGACCAACCCAATGTAATCAATGATCGCTATATACTTGTTTGGCTTTGACTTAGCTGCATTCTCTCTGATGATCGATAATATCCCGCTTAACGTTAAAACCTTGTCATAAACTCTTAGCTTGCGTTCCCTGTACCATTCGATCGCTTTAGCAACTGCCTCTCTCTCGTATTGCTGAAGCATTTTAGCAGGACGTTTTAACCGCTGTGATGAAATGTTAGTATGCCGTGCTACAAATCTGTTAAGCATTTCTAGCTTGTTCATCTCAAGCGTGAAGAAATCAACTTGAACTTCTGGATCGTTGGTTATGATCTGATAAGCTAGGTTCACTCCATATGCCGTTTTACCAACGCTTGGTCTCGCTCCGATCGTCAACAACATCGATCCATACAACCCACCAGCTAAAATGTCGTCTAACTTTGGAAAGCTCTTAATACCAACGGGCATATCGTTATACATGCGATAACTTAAATCATCCATTGCTTCATCAAGATAGCCTTTGTCATCTTCTTCATCAGTCTTTTTTAGATTTTCAATCGCTGATGATAAGCGGTTCAGCTCTTCTTTTTTAGGCGACATCTGATACAACACGACCGCTTCATCTAGCTGTTTCTTAGCTGCTAGCTTATGCAGTGCTTTCACATCGCTTGTAATACTTGCTGTTGAAAATACCGACTCTCGCATGTCTTCAAGATCTCTGTAACTCAACTGACCTTCATACTTGTCTAGCTCGCTATATACGTTTAACGTGGTGCGCTCATTTACTTCTAAGCTTTGTAGAACTTCAAGCACGTTCTTTAGTCGTGTATCTTCAAACCAATCAGCATTGATTCCAACTGAATCTACTAGCTCAGGCTTACTAAGCAGTGTTGCTATCACTCGTTGCTCTAGCTCGGTCAATCTCTGCCACCTTCTCCCTTAGCTCTGGAAATTCTTCAAGAATATTCTTGATAGTCTCTTCGTTAAACCACTCTGGATGATTTTTATATTGCATTGGGAACGCATCTCGTCTACTCTCCCTTTGCTCTCGCTCAAGATCAGCCACTGTACGCTCGGCGGGGGCGGAACTAGGGACGGTTTTGGGGTTGACAGGAGATCTCTCTTGACCTACGTTGTACTCATCATTCCAACACTCTCCGTTAAACCACGTTGATCCTTGTTTGATATACTGTTTATTTGTCCTTTGTACTCTGATCTGAGTCAGGTAATTCACGATACCTGTTTGGATCTCTTTGTTAGTTGTTCCATTTTTGATTGCTCTCTTATATGCCTCAAATGCTTTCTTTTTGCCTTCTTTACGTGGATACAACTTCCACAACTTTTCAAAATCTTCTTCTAGCTGCTTATTCTTACTTGTATTATTAAATCTTGTAATATTCTCTTTAAACTTTTCTTTAATACCCCCCTTAAAATTATTTTTAATAGGGTCTTCAACTTTTTCTTTAGGGGTATTAAAATTTTCTTTAATAGGGTTACTATTTACAAAAATTCTTCGCTCTTTAATTTGTTTTCCGTCATAAATCATTTCTACATCAATGTATCCACGATCTTTTAGATGATTAACCCAATTAGAAGCAGTTACAGTAGTAACGTCATATAGTTGAGCAAAGTAGTTATTGCTTGCATTGCAGTAACCTCGCTTGTTACTTAATGCAGTGATCTCACTAAACAATAATTTTTCATTTGGTTTAAGCCTTTTATCGTATCTCACATCAGCGGTAAGAATTGAATAGTAACTTGGGTGTTCCATACTTCACACCTCCCACTTTCTATCGGGCATCCCACCCGTTCGGCGATTGTATGTTCGCTAACTCTTGTAGTTTCCTTTAACGTTGATTTTCTTTAGTGTTTCAGCGTCTAGCTTGATCCCACTTGCTGGAACGTGATATAACTCTGAAAACTTTTCTGGCCCAAGCTGATGATAGTTCTGATGATGCGTCCGACATAGTGGCAACACCCTATGTTGTGTGTGATCCACTTTGTTACGATCAACACCCATGCCAACCGTATCTGTATGGTGTATATCAGCTGGTAGACCACAAATCAGACACACTCTATGTCGACAACATTGATAGATAAAGTACTGTTCATCTTTTGGCAGTAGCTCATATCCTTTGGCAAACGGTACATGCCACTCAAACATGAAATCTACTACCAATTCGATCAACACATTAGCATCAGTCACACTCGATCGTGTGTAATCTGCTAAACTGATCTCTTTGCCTGTGTAATACTGGTATTGCAGATAGAACATGTCTTTCAAGAAATCTTGTGGTACAACGAAGTGGTCCACGATGTCATTCAACAGAGCGAAGAACAAGCGCCGTTGCTTCTTTCTGACACGTCTTGTATCTGCAAGTTCCCAATCAACATAGAACTGTTCTTTGCTACCTGACACAGTCTCAATGTGATCCAAATTAGGCATATGATCTAGCTTCACCATCAACCACGCTCCGCCATCATCTGCACGTTGCAAGATAGCTCGTGATCTTCGCTCCATTTTTATCAGCTCCTAAGCTTAGAACGGTAAATCGTCATCTGAGATCACTTGTCCTGCTCCTGCAAATGGATCTGCATCAAAGTGTTTTGGTAAGTTAGCTGCTGCTTGCTCTACAGCTGACTGATTACCTGCACTATATCCCGTTCCTGCTTGTTGTCGAGGTGGGGCAAATACGCCATTTGGTTTACTACCTTCTGGGTCAGTTGGATTGTGTGAAGTAACATCCAAGTTATAGTACCCTTTGCTGTTTGGTTCAGAGCTCCATTCTACTGTCACGTTCATTTTGTTGTATTTCTTTAATCCTTTTAACAAGATATCCAGTGTTTTGATCTGAGTACCAGCTGGAACGCCTGCCACAACTAACAATGTGTTAAATCGCTTTAATGATTGTTCTTCTTTCTCGGGCGTTTCATCGTCATACACGACATTGTCAAATCTGATTGTTCCTCCTGCATATTTACCATCTAAAACTTCATAGTTCAGCACTAACATTTCTTTACCAGTACTTGCAGTTTTCAATTCTGATGTTGGTAGCAAACGCACGTTATACGTTCCTGCTTCTTCCACTCGACGTCCTAACACATTATTTTCATCTACCGTTAAACCTTTAAATGCCATAATCTATCTATCCTTTCTCTATGAAGCTTTCTTTGTCTTTGGTTCTTCTACTGTAAATTCTTCTGTTGGCTTGGCTTCTACAAGCTCCTCAGCTTTGATAAGCGTACGATCATCAATTCGATTTTTAGCATGATTCTCTTGCTCTGGATCAAGATCGATCCACCGCTTGCCATCTTTGATATAAATACGTCCAACCAAATCAAACATTGAAGTAAAAGCGTTGAACGTTTTGATGTTCATATCAGCTTCATAACGCCCCTGTTCGTCAATACCATTTTTGCCTTTGTCAATTGCATGAGCTGTAGCATATATCGTCTTGTTAGATCGTCTTAGCAATGTGGCAAGATCTCTGAACCATTTCTGCATTGCGTTATAGTTCTGCCGATTATCTTTAGCTGCATGCTCGATGTTGTCTAGCACGTAATTTTGTAGTGCTGTTACATTATCCAAGCAAATTACGTCAATATTTGGACTGTTGACCGCCGCTACCAAGTTATCCCACACAACACGCTGAATAATTGGAATATCTGTTCCTTCAAGAACAGCAAGTGTGATATCACCAGTATCCTTAACAGCGTTGTATGATAGGTCAAAACTAAATAGTGCTTTATTGCCCTTAAATTGCTTTAGTAAGCTTGTCTTACCTGTCCCACCGTCGCCATAGATAAAATACATATTATGGTGCTCGGGGAAATTTCCCGGTGTGAAAAATCGCATTCTTATCCCTCCAGATCTTCTGACTTAACGAACGTACCGTTGATAGTCTTGCCTGTTCGATCTTTGATAACGTTGTAAGCATTGTTCAAGCACTCGATAGGATCAAGCCCACGTTGATAACATAAGATAATCAGCACTACTTGAATATCACCAACAGCGTCAATTTCTTGTTCGCTCATATTCTTATTGATTGCTTCTGAAAGTTCTCCGATTTCTTCAAATAGCTTCATAATCTGCTTATCTGAATACTCACCAATATTACGATCATCAGCCCATTTTTTTAGTCGCTCATTGATTTCTTCAAACGTCATTTCTTCACTTCCTTTCAATGACAAGCTCACGTTCGGAAGCTTCTAATACTTCAATAGCACTGTTTTTAATTGCAACGGCTAAATTGTCTAAGTCTTGCTTAGTGCCTTTCAGTTTGAAAGATACAATCTGCAACTCTCGGACCACTTCTCCCGTTTCTGAATCGATTTGCTTACCGTTAGCTTCAACTAGCTTTTCTTTTTCTTGCTCAACTAACGCTTGCTTGGCTAATCGTTCAGCTTCTTTTCGCTGTAATAATTCTTCATGATCGCTATCTGCTGCTTTCTTGGCTTCCCAGTAATCGAAATCTCGTGCGATCTCAACATATCTTGTTTTAGGCAAATCAAGCTTCGCACAGTACTCTGTGATCATTTCAACATCTTTATTGATACGCTTTTGCTTCTGCACGGCTTCGACGATTTCTTCCATGATTTTGCCTTTTGTTGCTGATTTGAGTAACCATTGCTTTTGAATTTCAACGGTTTCTGGATCGACAGCATTAGCTTCAGCGACTTCTGTGATCATTGCTTGAACATTTTGCTTGCGTTCATCACGTTGCTTATCCTCAAAGAATTTAACGCCATCGTTGATTGATTGATACACATTATTTAGCTTTTCAATGTATGCCTTGATTTCATTCTCAAAAGCGTTAAGTGGCTTGTTATAAATGCGCTTTTGTTCTTTGCGCTTGTCATCAAGTGCCTTCTTCAAAGCATTTACTTGTGCCTTTGAATTTTTTGCATCTTTTAAGGTTTCTTCAGTAACAACGATGTTTTCATACTTGCTGATGAACTCATCTACTGCTTGATCCAAAACATCTTTATTTTGGATCGTTAAAACTGCTGGTGTGTAATCAATGTCAACTCGCTCTAATGTTGTTAACTCGTTCATCCGTTAGTCCTCCTTATCCCTAGCATTGATCTCTGCACATACAATAGATTTAATGCATTCGAGATCACTTTTATGTATTGCTTCAAACAACTCATTAAGCATTACAAACAAGTCAAGCGATGATGCTTCCACGTTAGTAGCTACGTAATCAGTATTTGCACTTAAAGCAAGCACTGCAAAATCTAAGTTTGCTTTCTTCAAAACTTCCCCTGCTTGTTTAACTGCTTCTTTTTTCTGCTCTTTATTAGTGTCTTCTTCTTTGACTCCTTGCTTTAAGATAGCCGCTAATAACATTTTTTCTAATTCATTCATTTTCGTATCTCCTTTGAATTCGTGTTATAATTTAATCGAAAATATTTTTGTTTTGGGTCGCACTGCCATGCGATCCTTTTTTATGGTCTGAACAGCCAATCCAAGCCACGCGTCCATTCTGCATCTCGTGCACTTGCAACTGCTGTAATGATCAGTGCTAAAATGCCAGACCAACCAACGACCCATTCTTCGTGTGGTAAGAAGCCCGCTAGCATGACGCCAGCTAAGACAGCCACAATATGGCTACTGCTGATCTTCATTTTCCTTCACTTCCTTTTCATCAATTACTCCACATTCGTACAACGATAATACAAGACAGTCTTTACAACAAAATGCGCCATGATCAAACTCAATCATATATTCATCAAAAAATTCACAATTGATTTGCAAGTAACTCCCTTTGATTTCTTCACCACAATGTTCACAATGTTTCATTCCTATGACCTCCATTTCTCTTTCAACCACTCACAGCACCCATCAACTACGATCAGCACCGCTAGCAACAATAACAACTTAATTTGCATCACCTCCTTAAATTTATTTTCTCGACAATTACCGGCAAGCAATTATTGATTTAAATATTCGTCTAATTCGTTGGACAAAAAATATGTTGATGTTCCGTCGATATGTTCCAGCACTTTGAATGCTGGTTTTGTCTTTCTCCAGCGATCAATAGTGCTTCTGCTCCTGTTCATATACTCTGCTGCTTGTCCGATATCCAGACGTCGGCTTCGTTTTTCTTTCATTGTCATCATTTGCACTGGCTGTCTTGCAATCAACTCATCAGCTACGTATTTAGCAATGAGTCTTGCATCTTCTTCTGACAATGTTACTTGCATCGCTTTAGCCTCCTTCCACCTTGTAACAGTAACTGCAATCATCAATAGTCACTGTTGCTTGATCTAAACCTAGTCGTAAGCTGTATCGCTTGCGTAAGATCTTAGCTACATGCACATGCTTCTGTGCAAATTCTGAAACAGCTCTGTGTGCTTTGGCTTCACTTGGATACGTTCCAATACTGATTCTCTTGTTGTCATCTGATGTTGTTTCAATCACCCTGTACATCATCATCATCTCGCTTTCTGTTATAATGTGTTCATCTTCTTGTGAAAGGAGGTGTCATTCATGCCTTTCAGACAAGAGATACTTGATATTGTTTTATCTGAACTTGCAAATTCCTCAACTAATGCTGTTGGAACTGATCGTAATAAGAAAGTCGGCAAACTTTGGACGACCTATTCTAAATCAGACATAGAAGATACACTTGCGACTCTTGATAATAGACAATATGAAGTTCGTTACTATCGCAGCTTTGAAATGGATACTAAGTATGGCTTCGGGGTTCGTCGTCGCTAGACTGTTGAGCCACAAATAGTTTGTCAGGAAGCTCAGCTTTTCCATTCATTACAAGTTGTGTTACAGCTTCCAAGAAACACTTTTGTGGATCTGTGGAAGCTTTTTTATTTAGAAAATGAAGTTGAATGATCAAATCACCTTCAAATAAGTTCTCAGGTCTTAACTCATTTTCAACTGAATTGGTTTCCTGCTCGATACTGTATTTGACTAATTCAACCCATCCCATATCATTGAGATTGTATTTATAACTTCCATCTTGTCGTCCCATTCGAACATTTACTCCACCAAATTGTGTGTGCTTTGCGCTATCCAACTGTTACACCTCCGTTGATTTCTTTCTGCATGCTCAATAGCTTTTGAACATACGCTTTGGCTTCATCTGTCGTTGCTCTGTATCGGTATACAGAACTTTCTTCAAACTTACCTTCACTGTTTAGCTCTAAAGCTAGCTTTTTGAAGTTACGATCTGTCACAAAGTAAATCGTTGGTTTCTTCTTCCACTGTCTAAGCAAACCATCATCTACAAGCTTCTGAGCGCCCGCTGTAAGCTTTTGTTCAGCTTTTTTAGCCATTTCCTTTAACTTGACTAATTCCATCTCATAGCGTTTGATAGTAGTTTTTGTATATCGCGATTCACCACGTTTAAATTTTTCAATTTCTTCTTCAATTCGTGGGATATTCGCAACGCTCATTTCTAAGCCGTTACCTTGTCGATTCAAGCCCAGAGCTTTATTTTCTTCTCTATCCTCAAGCTTTTCTATCCGCTCTTCTTGTTGTTTGATTTCATCAAGTAATCGAAATCCTCTCTCTTCGATCCTGTCTTTTTTCTTAAACCAACTAGCACCGTTTCTCTTGTCGTTCATTGGCTGTCCATTGGTAATCTTGTAATGTGCGTTCAACTGTTCGTCTACCTGAGCAAATTCTTTTTTTAAGCGTTCTAGCTTTCCTTTTGCACGCTTAAGTTGATATGATTCTTCTTTAATTTGTGTCATTTCTGCCACGTTTATCACTCCTTGCTAATCTCTCGTGAATTTCTAAATTATTCACGTACTCTGAAGCCATTCTGACTTCAGTTACATAGAATTCGTACTTTCCATAGCTACTGGTTCTCACTTCTTCAACTTTCGCTTTGACTTTGTCCATGAACTTTGTAACGGCTTCTTGTGCTTCTTCCAACGTTTCAAAGCAACCAATAAAATCTGTTTTGATCCATTCACTAGTATTCATAGCCCCTGAAAATTTTGTTCTTGTGTTTGTTACGTAAAACATTTTTAACTCCCTTCACTAAGTATCTTCACAACTAAACTTTATTAAATCCGTCCAAATCGCCAATTTTTATAAAGTTTAATTGTATTTTTTCTCAAAAAAAATTTCATTTATTGGTACTTCAAAAAAATCTGCAATTTTTTTAGCATTATCTAAGCTTGGTTTAGTACCACGTTCCCAAGCAGACACTGAATTCCTTGTAACATTCAATTGTTTTGCTAATTCCTCTTGATTTAAACCTTTTCGGATTCGCAAAACCCTTAATTCAGTTACCATTTGATCTCCTCCCTCCTGTTTACAATTTATATTATATATACTCTACTTTATAATGTAAAGCGAAATTGTAAAAAATACTACATTTTTTTATAAATTAACAATTATTATTTATAATATTACAAGTTCAGTTTACAATTAACATATAATAAATTTAAGGAGAAAATATGATGACAGGTCAGCGTATTAGAGATTTAAGAAAAGAAAAAAGATTATCTCAAACAGAATTAGCCGATGTCGTTCATGTTTCACAACAAACTATAACCGCTTGGGAAAATGACAAAGCAGAACCTTCTAGCAGTGCTATAGCAGCATTAGCTGATTACTTTGGGGTAACTACTGACTATCTTCTCGGTCGTACCCCTACTCCTCAATTTACTGCCAAAGAGGAAAATGATCTTCAAGTAATATTAAAAAATACTATCAATGGACTCAGCAATGAAGCTGGATTGTCATATTTGAAAAACGGTGGCATAGATCTAGATGATGAAAGCGCCGAATTGATGAAAGATTCGCTTGAACGAGCTTTACGACGAGCACAGTTATTAGCTAAAGAAGGATTTACTTCTAAAAGATAGGTTGGTGTCTTTTATGTCTAGGAATACTATTCGATTAGATGTAGAACGACTTATTAAGCAAACTGGTTCTACCGATCCCTTTGAAATATTTGATTACATGAATGTGATTGTACAATATGACGAGTTAGGGAAAGATATTTTGGGATATACTCTACGTTATAAAGATGTTATTATAATCGTTCTGAACTCTCGGCTTTCAGAATCGGAAAAATATATCACTGCTTGTCATGAGCTGGGACATGTCATTTGCGGACATTCACTAAATGCTGAATTTCTAAGGCGATCAAATCTTACTTATGTTAGGCAAGGTAACGAATATGAAGCAAATGTGTTTATGGTTGAATTACTAACCTACAAAGCAAATGCTGCAGAGTTCGCAAATGAAGATCAGCTTCTCTATGATTGCGGTGTTCCGAAATGGGCTGAACGTTATATCGATTGGAGCTATCTTAAAGCAAGGGCTGACTTCAATTCGTCCAGCTCTATTTATTAACCTAAAAATGTAAGCCTTATCGTTGGATAAGATTTGTTTGAGGTGTGATTGTATGACACAAGAAGAATATTTAAAAATCTATGTTACATCATTAGAAATTATCAGCAAGTATCAACCATGTAATAACAAAAAAGTAATTGATGAACTTGTCAAAAATGATCTAATGAAAAAATTAGTAAGTAACTACGGTGTTAATCGTGTAAAAATTGAAATGGATAACTTGTTTAGAAATATGTTAATTGACCAAACAGTTATTGGAAAACTAACTAACTTTTCAATTGAATTTACTGGTGTAACAACAAATGGATATAACTTGCTTGAATTGCACGAAGATAATCATAAATGGACAGATACCATTAATGACATAAAAAAAGAAGCACCTATGAAGTGAACCCATAAAGTTGGACACTCTATTTATACTATATTTCTTAAGGCAA
>ERZ778516.1454-NODE-1454-length-17823-cov-5.402915_pt1 | contig 17823 bp, 15 predicted proteins | sample MGYA00510342_ERZ778516 | MGnify/ENA primary metagenome ERZ778516 (study PRJEB29527, sample SAMN07138961) | mouse gut metagenome | material: feces | host: mouse | place: China:Nanjing | collected 2016-01-25 ... | reverse complement strand
GGTTCGGACTTTGCAGCGGCAGTATGGCCGGGCTGGACACATTTTCCAGATGTTTTAAATCCTAAGGCAAGGGAATGGTTTGGCAGCAAGTACCAGATTTTAATGGATCAGGGAATTGATGGGTTCTGGAATGATATGAATGAGCCAGCAATTTTCTATTCCAAGGAGGGCGTAGAGGGCGTCAATCAGGCAGTTTTAGTGTATGCAGAGGAGCTTACTAAAGCGCAGGAAGCAAAAGGCGCTGATAATAAGGAGCATTCCGATTGCGGAAACAACACTGCATCTGAGGAATCAGAGGATATTTTAAATAAAGCAAATGCGCTTCCTGCTGAGGTGCGCAGCCGATTGGAGAAACTGCAAAACAGCCCAGAAGATTATAAGCGCTTCTATCATAATGTAAATGGTAAAATGGTTCGCCATGATTTGGTGCATAACCTGTATGGCTTTAATATGACAAGGGCTGCTGGAGAAGCATTCGAGAAAATTGCACCGAATAAAAGAATTCTGCTGTTTTCGCGTTCTTCCTATATTGGAATGCACCGCTATGGTGGAATTTGGACGGGAGATAATAAATCGTGGTGGTCGCATATTCTGCTGAATTTAAAGATGATGCCATCGCTGAATATGTGCGGTTTCCTGTATACTGGAGCAGACCTTGGCGGATTTGGCGTGCATACAACAAGGGATTTGGTTTTGCGCTGGCTGGCGTTGGGCGTCTTTACACCGTTAATGCGCAATCATGCAGCACTAGGAACACGCGAACAGGAGTGTTACCAATTTGAAAAAATTGAGGATTTCCGTCATGTAATACGTGTGCGTTATCGCTTGATACCGTATCTGTATAGCGAATTTATGAAAGCAGCAGAAAATGATGACCTGTATTTCAAGCCGTTGGGCTTTGTATATCCGTTAGATAAAATGGCAGTACAGACCGAAGATCAGTTAATGCTTGGCAATGAGATTATGATTGCGCCTGTATATGTGCAGAATGCAGGGGGAAGGTATGTATATCTTCCGGAAGAAATGAAGTTTATAAAATTTATGCCGGATGGAAGTATCTACGAAGAAGTGCTTCCGCAGGGGCATCATTATATTGAGGTTGCACTAAATGAAGTGCCAATGTTTATCCGTAAAGGAAAATGTGTACCAATAGCAGAGGCGGCGCAGAGTGTAGCAGAGATTGACGAAACAACCATTCAGATGCTTGGCTACGAAGGCGCAGAGTATCAGATGTTTGCGGAGTAAGAGATACTAGCGAATGATAAAATTCTAATTTTTATGGGGCTGCCGCATTAAGAAAAACCGATGCAAGATATTATATCAATATATTACGTTCTGCACGATATCTTGTATAATCAAAGCTTATTGCGACAGCCCCGATTTGGATTCTTATTTCCCATAAAACTTATTATGCCATTTAATCGCTTCCTCTCGATATTTAATCGCGGTTTCCATTAGCTCATCATACTGTTTGCGGATGCTTTCGATTAATTGGTCGCGGTTTGCTAAGTCCGCTTCGCTTTTGGTATTCTGTTCTTTTGACAGGGCGAGTGCTTCCTGCGCCTGCAGGCACGCCTGTTTATTGGCATTTCGTTCCTTTTGAGTCTGCTGAAGCATTTCTTTGTTTCGTTCTAGTTCGTTCTGCGTTTTAATTAGTGTCATATTGATTTGTTCTAATTCTTCTTGTGTCTTTAATAGTGATTTATGGCAGTTATTGAATTGTTCTTGTGCTGTCAATAGTTTATTTTTGTTTTGTTCCAGTTCTTTTTGTGTAGAGTCGAGCAATGTCTGGCTTTCTTTCCATCCTTCACGGCATTGAGTAAGCTCTTGAAATGGCAGTGCGGATTCGTAATAGAGCCGCTCACATTGGAGTGAATCTGTGACAGTAAAAATATATTCTTGTTCTTCGTCAGAAAGATGCAGTAATAGCGCAGATTTTATGGGGATATTGATAATACGGAGGGATGGAAGTTTTGTAAATCGCAGGGCTAAGTGTTCATGTTCGCGGTTTTTCTCTGCGGCAGTCAGTTTTTTATCGGACTGAAACGGCAGCAAGGCTTTTAGGCAAAAGCTGTCGTCTATGGGATTTTTGACAAAATAGAAAAGAATCAGAAATTTTTGAATTGCAGCAATGCGCGGCTGAAAACAGTCGGGCGTATCGTGACTGCTTATTTTATATAAATCATGCAGGTCTGTAATGCTTCGGATAATAATATCTTGACTGGTATTTCGATAGGTATAGTAAACAGTGTTGTTATAAACAATATCGGAGAGGCTGTCGGCAAAATCACTGCACAGGAGAACCGGTCTTGTTAGGTTTTCACCAATTGAGGTTCTAAGACAGATATGATTTCCTGTGCTGTATAAAATCAGGTTTTTTTCTGAATCAAGCGCATAAACGTTTCCCATGTTGTCCTCCATGGATTAAAAACATTGCCTTTTCCTAATAATATATGGCACAAGTAGATAAAAAATAACATATTATGTATTAAATATTGAAAAGAAGGGATAAATGGCTTATGGCGAAATGTAAATCAGGGAGATGCGGATGTAAGGCAAGGATTGTCAGCAACGTTATCCAAAATATGCAAGGAAATGGCACTTGTATTGATGTATGTACTAATCCAATACGTGAAACGCCGAAGGTTCTAAGTATTATGGCGCCGCTTATTTATGATGAGATTGGGATTAATCTTTGTACAACATTTCCGGTTGGGGCTGATCTTTCCACAGCATACCCGACAGCAGTATCTGCAACGGCACGTGTACTCAATGTTAGTTATACTTACGGTGATGGAAATGTAATGATTGAGACAATCACGGGAAGACCAAACTGCTTTGTGGTTACACTGTCAAATCTTTCCGTACAGTTTGCTGTGAACTTGTATGATGCAAACTGTCGTTTGCTAGGGACAGTATATCCGGAAACTACGTATTTGCCGCCAGAAATAACGGATGCTACGTATGATGAGGATACAAATCCGACTTCTGTGGAATTGGAGATATTTGCACCGTATGGAATTAGTTATGATACGGCTGGGGACACTCCAGCACCCAATATTCATTATGTAGGATTTTCACTGGAAAACAATTACGTAAGACAGGGGCTGAACTTGTATGCTATGGCGAAAGTTCTTGGATTGGGCACGGATGATAATGCAATTACGGTCGGGCTGACACTTGTTCTACAAAGCTTGTATTTTGCAGGATACCGTGTGGAGAGTATTGGAAAAATTAATACGCCCAAAGGCAGTTTAATTGCACCAGATAACAGTAGCTGTCTACGCTTTGTTGCAGGTGATTTACTGGATTTGGCAATTAAACCGCTTGAGTTGGGACCGCCGCTATGCGAGGAAATGTACAAAGAGGAATGTAAAATGCCATGTACGCTGCAGTGCGGCGTTGGTGCGATTGATGATACCATTGTACTGCCTGGTATTACGGCAGGGCAACCAGAAAATCCTGACACTACAGGAAATACTGGGACAACAAACTAAGAAAAAGTGCATTAAAAAAATAGGAATTGAAAAAGGGAGCAGGTTACTGCTCTCTTTTTGTGAACAAACCCATGTAGAGGAAACATGTAAGATTATTGTGGGCTAGGTCAGAATATGATATAATTTTGGGTGTTATATTAAGCGTGGACAAGACTGACGCTCAGTCTAACAATATGCACACAGCCCTATATGATTGTTTTAACGGTGTCAGTGTTTCTTCTATTAAAAAGGGCGAAGTTATTTTGCGTAGATTAAGGAACCGTTTTTCTAAGTGCTGAATAGGATAATGGTGAGATATTATTTAGTTCAAATCAGGAGGACTGCTGAAAAATGGAAATGCAGAAATCGTCAGAAAATAACGAGATAAGAGAAGCACAGAATGAAAATGAAAATACACCTGTTATTCCATTGCCAAATCCCGGAGAGGGAGGACCAGTATACCCAGAACCAATGTTTCCTGGAATGGGAAATGGCGGAATGGGAAATGGCGGAATGGGAAACGGTGGTATAGGAAACGGTGGTATAGGAAACGGTGGAATGGGAAATGGCGGAATGGGAAATGGTGGTATGGGAACACCACCTAATTTTTCGCTTCCTAATATTATTGGAACAATAATCTCTACATATCCTCGTCCCAATGAGCCTTGTATGTTCTGCAATGCAAATTCTACGCGTGTGGGCAATGTACGTTTTTTAAATACCGCAGTTGAGTATAATCCATTTGTTATTTTCATTAATGAAAATGTATTTTCTACTGGTCTGGTTTTTGGAGAAATTACTAATTATGCAAAAGTTTCCGCAGGAAGAATTGTAGTTACTTTAATGGGAGAAAATGGTTATATTTATTTGCAAAAACCGGTTGAAATACAGAGCAGTGAATCTGTAACGATTGCCATTATCAATACGGAATCAGGGATTGATATTCAGTTAATTGCTGATAAGCCTTGCAATAGAAATGGAAATATGGCTTGCATCCGTGCGGCAAATCTTTCCTATAATAGCGGAACTCTCAGTGTTGTAATTGGAAATCAGTATATTAATTTCAATAATATGCGTTTTCAATCAGTGGCAGACTTCGAGCCTATTCGCAGTGGAGAATATACATATTCTGTAGTGCGCAATATGGTGGCACGGTTCCCGGGCTTTGGCAGTACTGTATTGCTAACTGCGACATTGAATATTCAAAATAATAAGAGCTATACAATTTATCTGTTAAATTGGAAACGTAATGACAGCGATGCAGTGAAGTCAATTGTAGTAGAAGAAGCACAATAAGAAAAATAATCGGGTAAAAGGGGCTGTCAGAAATATGCCACTGTATGGCACATCGGCGGCGCGCGAGTAGGGAAGAGGAATCTTCTCTACTCGATGATAGAGAAAAAATTAAGATATTTAAGCGGTTCACGAGTTGAAGAGATAATATAAATAACACGTTTTATTTGCAGTAAATAATGCATTTTTTGCACTAAAAATAAGATTTGAAAGAAAAAAAAGCCAAAACTTGCAGAATTATAAAGAAAATATTAAAATAACAGATGAGATAATTCGTTGAAAAACAGCGAAAAAATGGGGGGAATACAATAAAAAAACAGATGAAATTAATTTTGAATAGAATGAAAAAGGATATAAAAAATTTTTATCCAATAATTTTGGCTCTGATTTTTTACTGGATTGTGACACAAATAATGTTCCAAACATTCTGCTTCTTTCGAATTGCTTTGGGGATTCCCTGTGCTGGCTGCGGAATGACGAGAGCAGTTATTTATTTGATAACAGGCGATATTAAAAACGCAATGCAGTTGAATCCGGCAGCGCCGTTTTGGGTCGCATTTTTAATATGTTTTTTTTGGAAGCACTATATTGTAGGCGATGAGAAAAAAAGTATTATAATTATTTGGCTGATAATTACTTGTATAATAACATATGTTATATATTTGTGCCGGATTTTTACAAATACTTTATGTGGGATTTAGAAAAGGCAGTTGTTTGCAACAATTGATGCACACAAAACGCTAAAGTGCAAGCATTTTGGCGCATAATTCCCACTACTTTAGCGTGGGTGTGAAAAGTAACAATTATATTGGGATTACTTAGAACTTTTAACGGATTTATTGCAATTCAGGATTGTAATATGTTATGATAAAGGTAATATATCAGATTTATGAGCAATAATGAAATCGGAGGATTATGGTAATGGAGAATAACAGCCAAGAGAGCAATCAAAACACAAATTATCAGCCGCAAAATCAAGGACAGGCATACCCGCAACCGCAGAACGCACCACCACAGAATCAAGAGCCAAAAGATCCACAATTGCAATGTCAGAAATCACTGCTCTACCAACAGGCGGAAGATTTGGAACAGATAAATAAGCAGGAGCAATTATCAGCATATTCGCAGCAGCCGCTTCAGCCAATGCAGCAGTCGCTTGAACAAATACAGCCGCTTCAGCCAATGCAGCCGCCCCAGCAACAAATGGAGCAGTCGCTTGAACAAATACAGCCGCTTCAGCCAATGCAGCCGCTCCAGCAACAAATGGAGCAATCGCTTGAACAAATGCAGCCGCTTCAGCCGCCCCAGCAACAAATGGAGCAGTCCCAGAAGCCGCCTCAACAAATACAGCAGCCTTATACACCATATCAGCCAATATATGCTTCTCCAAATGCAAATGCAGGCGTTCTGCCAGAAGAACCAATAAGTTTTAGTGATTGGATGATCACTTTTTTATTGCTTTGTATACCTGTAATCAATGTTATTGTTCTATTTTTATGGGCATTTGGCAAGCATAGTAAAAAAAGCAAAGAAAATTACGCCAAAGCTGCATTGGTTTGGGTATTTATTTGGACATTAATCGGCTTTACGATTTTTACGGTATTTTGGGGAATAATTAATGGGACTTTGTAATATTATGGTGTCCAGCGTCCGCTTGCGCCGCAAGGGAGTATCAAACCATTTGATGAAACAGGAAGTCCGATTTCGGAGGATTGCGCATTTCCGCCAAATTGTGTTACAATAACCGTTTCTATCATATATTGCAATACAGCAGGCTGTAAGCCCGTAGTATAGGAGTTAATTAAATAAAATAACGGATGTTTTGATAAAAGCTGTGCTGTTAATTCCATTAATGAGAAAATGCAGTCTTCCATTTTCCAAACTTCTCCTTTGGGGCCGCGACCGTAGGAGGGGGGATCCATTATAATGGCATCATAAGTGTTTCCACGCCGGATTTCACGTTCTACAAATTTTACACAGTCATCGACCAGCCAGCGGATTGGTGCATGAGCAAGACCAGAGGAAGCGGCGTTTTCTTTTGCCCAGCCGACCATACCTTTGGAGGCGTCTACATGGGTAACGTGTGCGCCTGCTGCTGCTGCGCTTAATGTGGCGCCGCCAGTATAAGCGAAAAGATTTAGTACTTTTATTGGCTGGTTGGAAGAAGCGTGTTTTGCGGAGTTTTTATAATGCATTTTTATTATAGAAGAAAACCAATCCCAATTAACTGCCTGTTCTGGAAATAGCCCCGTATGTTTAAAGCTAAACGGTTTTAGATGAAATTTCAGGTCTTTGTAATGAATACTCCATTCCTCTGGCAGTTTAAAAAATTCCCATTCTCCGCCGCCTTTTGTGCTGCGGTGGTAGTGACCGTTTTTTTTACGCCATAGTGCAGATTCTCTCGGTGTGTTCCATAAAACCTGTGGGTCGGGGCGAATTAGAATATAATCTCCCCAACGTTCCAGCTTCTCACCATTTGAGGTATCCAAAACTTCATAATCTTTCCAATTGTCAGCAATCCACATAAAATAATCGTCCTTTCTTGTATGTATACTGAACGGCAAATCATAAGGAAAGGGAAGATATACCATTTCACAAAATGACAATCTTCCCTTTTTGTGGTTAGTACCAGTGATAATTTGAAACGGTAATCAAAAGGATTTAATAATCCATTGGATTTAATAATCCATTGGATTTAATAATCCATTGCCTTCTCCTCACCATTTAATACGCGCATTGCGCCCTGTGCGAGTGCAAGCAGTTCATCCTCCCCGGGATATACGGTAAATGGTGCAATCCATTCTGCCCGTTCTTTTAATGCTGCAACAACATCTGCACCATAAGCAATGCCGCCGGTTACAATAATTTGATCAACTTTGCCGTTTAGAACACAAGCCATAGAGCCGATATCTTTAGATACCTGCAGCAAGAATGCCTGTTTTGCTTCAGCCGCTTTTTCATCCCCTTCGTTTGCGCGCTTTGTGACTTCGCGCATATCGTTGGTTCCAAGATATGCATTAAAGCCACCTTTTCCTACGACTTTGCTGTATACTTCTTTTTCAGAATATTTGCCAGAAAAGCACATTTTAATAAGTGCACCGCTTGGCACTGCACCAGCACGTTCTGGAGAAAAAGCGCCATCGCCGTCTAAGGCGTTAAATACATCAATAACTTTTCCGTTTTCATGAGCGCCTACAGAAACGCCGCCGCCCATATGGACAACGATTAAACGTAGGGAATCATAAGGTTTTCCGATTTCTTTTGCGTATCGTTTGGCAACCGCTTTTTGGTTCAACGCATGGAATACGCTGGTGCGGGGAAGTTCAGGAACGCCGGAATATCTTGCAATCGGCATTAACTCATCTACAACAACAGGGTCAACAATGTAGGAAGGAACGCCGATAGAATCTGCGATTTCCCGTGCAAGAATACCGCCGAGGTTGGAAGCATGCTGCCCTTGTACCCCGACTTTTAAATCGGCAAGTAATGCGTCTGTTACTGCGTAAGTGCCGCCTGGAATCGGTTTTAACATTCCCCCGCGTCCGACAACGACATTTAAGGATTGAATATCAAAATTTTTCTCCGCTAACAAGTCTGTAATAATTTTCTTGCGGAAGTCTTTTTGATCTACAATGGTTGCATACTGGGAAATTTCCTCTGTAGAATGGCGCAGAGTTTCCTCAAATAACAGGGTTTCATTTTCAAAAACACCAATTTTGGTTGAAGTGGAACCAGGATTAATAATTAAACTTTTGATTGACATAGGTTTATGCCTGCTACTAAAAACATATACAAATGTATATATGCTAGATGATTTTTACCAACTAAGCCATCGGTACAAACCAGTAAAATCTTTTCCTTGACTTGATACTGGTTTTCATCTAAATAGCTTTTCCTTTCCTAAATTTTGTTTCATTAAAGTCTAGCATTTGTTATGTATTATTTCTGGCGCTTTAAAGCTTCTGCGACTACTGCGGCAAGTGCGATAGAGTTCAGCTTTGCTTCGCAGGTGTCAGAACGTGAGGTTAAGATAACGGGAGCTGCTGTTCCTGTTAAAATATTGCCGTTCTTTACTTCGCAGAGGTGTGTCAGTGTCTTGTATACAAGATTTCCGGCATGAATATCTGGGAATAAAAGGACATCTGCATCTCCGGCAATCTTTCTGTCAGAACCGCCTTTGTGGCTTGCTGCTTCTTTGTCAATTGCCATATCCATAGAGAGCGGGCCGTCTACGATACAGCCAGTAATTTTGCCTTCGTCGTTCATCTTGGTAAGTTCTGCAGCATCTACAGTACAAGGCATCTTGGGGTTTACAACTTCAACGGCTGCAATTGGAGCAACTTTTGGCTCTGCTATTCCACAGGCATGACAAACTGCTACCGTATTTTCGATAATTGCAACTTTATCCTCCAAGGTTGGATAGGTCATAAATGCAACATCTGTCAGGAATAAAAGATGATCAATGCCTTTTACTTCAAAAACGCAGACATGGGAGAGCGGCTTGCCAGTACGCAGCCCAACCTCTTTGTCAAGAACGCTCTTTAAGAAGTTTTTGGTATCAATTAAGCCTTTCATATACATATCGGCTTTTCCATTATGTACAAGACCGACTGCCGTTAATGCTGCCTGATTGTGATCTGTTTCGTTAATCACTTCATAATCGGATAAATCCATATTTAGTTTGGCAGCGATTTCCTTGATCTTGGATTCATCGCCGACAAGAATTGCATCAGCGATGCCCTGCTCCTTTGCCTCTTTGACAGCCTCTAAAACTGGCTCATCTTCCGCTACGGCTACGGCAACTTTTTTGCGGCTGCACTCGGCAACCTTTTTCAGTAAATCTTCAAATCCTTTACTCATTTGAAACACCTCATAATTATTTATTTTTGTTTTGGTTATACGTGATAAGTGTACTTGATAAAACTGTATTTTTCTTGTATGATAATTGATAAACAATAAAATAAGAACTACAGAAATATCACCGCTTGTTAAAATAATAACACTTTGGAAAACAATGGTCAAGGCAATATAAGAAAAGAGTTTACAAGATTTTCTTTTTTATGCACATGGTCGTTTAAAGGAAATATAGTGATGCGGCAAATTGTAGTATATAAAAATTCAAAGAAGACAGGTGGAAAAATTATGGTGGAAAAAGAAGAACCAGGATTCGATTCTAAGACAAGCCAAAATACAAAGCAGGAAGTCGATCTGCAGTCAGATGAAGACAAAAGCCAAGAAATGTATCAAGACGCAGGTTTGGTGGTGGAGCGTGCGCTGGATATTGGGGAGGCAATGCTGCGCTCTGGTGCGGAAATCCTGCGTGTGGAGGATACCATTCGGCGGATCTGTATGGCGTATGGCGGCGGAATTGTAGATGTATTTACGATTCTATCTCTGATAATTGTTAGTTGGAAGACAAACACGGGGGAAAATATAACACAGACAAGGCGGATTTACTCCTACGTTACCAATTTGGAGCATTTGGAGGAATTAAACGCTTTGTCGCGCTATATCTGCACCGAGAAGCCTGATTGCTGTGAGATTGGCCTGAGAGCGGAGACAATTATGTGTAATGATAAAAAAGGAATCTCAAAATCGCGGATTGCAGGCTACCTTATGACAGCGTCGGCGTTTGCCATTTTTTTTGGGGGCGGTCTGCGCGACGGTCTTGCGGCAGGTATGGTTGCGTTAATTTTATTTGTGTGGGACTATTTGTTTGCGGCGGGCAGCAAAAACAGGGTTGTTTACAGCCTAATTATTTCAACTGTGGCAGGAATTGCCTGCATTTTAACTGTTTTAATCGGTGTAGGCGTGGATGTAGATAAAGTGATGATTGGAAGTATTATGCTGTTAATCCCAGGAATTAACTTAATGAACGCGCTGCGTGATATGATGTGTGGAGATATTATTACAGGGATTCTGCGCCTTGCGGAAGCGCTGATGATGGCAGTAGCGATTGCAGCAGGATTTGGTATTGCAATTATGGGAATGGGAGGTTTGTTTCGGTGGTAATGATTTTTTTGCAGAAATATTTAGAAATGATTGTAACGTCGATTATTGGGACATTTGGCTTTTGCCTGCTGTTTCATGTGAAAAAGAATAAGCTTCTATACGCCTGTGCAGGCGGTGCACTTTCGATAATTGTATATTTTGTTTGTGTTGAGATAGGTCTGTCGCTGCTTATGCAAAATATGATACCAGCAGCGGTTGCTACATTGTATGCAGAAATTATTGCGCGTGTCGTAAAGGCGCCGGCAACAGTATTCTTAATACCTGGAGTTATCCCGTTAACACCTGGCGGCAAGCTGTACTATACAATGCGTGCAATTATTGACGGAAACGAATCAGAAGTTGACGGATTGGGGAACGAAACTGTTGTGATTGCGCTTGGAATTGCGGTGGGGATTGTGTTGGTTTCGCTGGTGTTCTATCAAATCAGTCATCGGTATGTGCGTTTTCAGATACGATTTGGTGAAACCATGAAATAAATTACTGACCAATGTGCATATAAAAAAGCGTGAAAGAATTTGACAAAACTTTCAGAATTTGTTTGTGCCTTGGAAAGGAATGGCAAAAAATATAGAAAATGTGTGGTATAAAAATAATTTGCCTATCATATATTTAGAACAATGACCAAAGGAAGCTTGAGGTAGAGCAAGTGACCTGCAAAGAGCGGATTTTATCCAATGATTATGTGGATGTACTGTTTGATTTTGTGTTTCCGAAGGAATATAACATAGAGTCACAGGCAGATTACTGTTATCATTCTCTCAATGGAAATCTCGGAATTTTTTTTATTGAACGGAGCGCGGTGGTTGGGGAATCAAATGCGATACGTTCTTATTATTCTTTTTTGCCAAAATGTTATGGTTTAATGGAATTAGGAACAGAAAACAAGTTGAAGGCGGCGCAGGATGATAACTTAAATACACTGGCGCTTACGGAATCTGGAATTTTGTCAGTGCAGAGAGGACCGCTGAATTTAACGGGTAAGAATGTTACAATTGGTTTTATTGATACAGGAGTCCGTTATCAGGATCCCGTTTTTCTAGATATCGGGGGAAAAAGCCGTATTGTCAGTATTTGGGATCAGACAATCCAGACAGGTACGCCGCCGGAAGGGTTTGAATATGGGACAGAATATACCAATGAAATGCTCAATGAGGCGTTGGCAAACGATAATCCGCTTTCGGTTGTACCAAGCACGGATGCAAATGGACATGGTAGTGTAATGGCGAGCGTGGCAGCGGGAAGCTTATTGGAGGGAGGGCGTTTTATTGGTGCTGCACCGGATAGTCGGATAGCAGTAGTTAAGCTAAAAGAAGCAAAGCCGTATCTTAGAGAACTTTATAAAATTCCGCCGAGTGTGCCATGTTATAGCGAATCGGATATTTTAATGGCGATACAATATTTGCAAAAATATGTGCAGATTTTATCGCGACCGCTTGTTATCTGCCTTGGTATTGGCACGAGTATGGGCGATCATACGGGTTCTGGTATTCTTGGAACATTTATGCAGTATCTAGGCAGACAGAAAAGTCGTATTTTTGTCGTTGCGGGCGGAAATGAGGGCAATTCTTCCCATCATTTTTTTGGTGAGATAAGTGAACGAGAGCCGTATCAGGATATTGAACTGCGTGTTGGGGAAAACGAAAGGGGATTTATTATGGATTTGTGGGGAAATGCGCCCTACTATTATAATGCAACCATTCGTTCGCCTGGCGGAGAATACGTGCGTTGGAACAGCCCAAGAGATGCAACAAGACGCGAATTTACTTTTATTTATGAAAGAACACATTTAATCATCGAGAATCTGTTGGTAGAGCAAGCGTCAGGGTCGGAATTTATTCGCTTTCGTTTTATTGATCCAACAGAAGGCATTTGGACAATACGCATTAATTCAGAGGGGAATACAATTGGTGGGAGTTTTGATGTCTGGCTGCCGATTACGCAATTTTTATCATCAAATACCTATTTTTTGGAATCCAGCCCCAAAACAACAATCACGGAACCCGCATATGTGCACAGTGCAGTATCAGTGGCAAATTATCAAATGATAAATAACAGCATTGCCACTTCGTCTGGCAGAGGGTATGCAAGGGACAATTATGTAGTGCCAGATGTGGCAGCCCCGGGGGTTGATGTATCAACACCTTTTGGTGAGCGCAGCGGCTCGAGTGTTTCGGCAGCAATTACGGCAGGCGCTTGCGCGCAGCTTTTGGAATGGGCAGTTGTCAATAGCAATGACGTTTTGGTAAACTCTACGAATATCAAGAATTATCTAATACGCGGCGCACGTCGGGAAAGTTATCTAGAATATCCTAACCGTGAATGGGGCTACGGACGTCTTGATGTGCAAGGTGTATTCGATTCACTGGCGGGATTGGGGCAGGGGACGTAGAAGGTAATGGGGCTATCGGAAAAGAATGCTATTTCTTCAATATATCATGGGATACATTCGTTATCACTATCATATATTGCAGCAGAATGATATTTTCCGGCAGCCCCTTGTTTTTGCCTTAGGGCATATTTATGAAAAATCCTTTTCCTCCAACACAAAAAACGCTGCATTATATGACAGCATATCACGATTTTTATAATCAAACAGCACATATTTAGGAGAATCCATATTCTTGGTGCATTCCGTAGGATTTTGCAAGCCATTCCATACGGGATAAGAAAAACGTTCGATATGTGTCATTCTTGCAATTTGCGCTTCCTGTAGTCCGCAATAGCTTTTCAGCATCCGCGGTTCTTCTGTTTCCTTTTTATAAAACTGCCGCAGCATTGATTTTGACAATGTATATTCCGGTGCGAACGTGGGGCGGCTTTTGCTGTTTTCACGCAAATATAGATCAAATGTAAGAAGTTCCGCAAAAAGCTGCTGTTTCTCTGGTACAGTAGCGCTGGCAAAGTCTAGAAGCACTTGATAGCGGTATACCCGTGCAGGTGTATTGACAAAATAACCATTGTCCTGATAATAGTCTGCCAATGCTTCGTACATTTGAAATGGGGAAGAAAATTCCAGCGCAAGTACAGGCAGCGTATGGGTAAATTGGCAGCTATTATAGTAGAGTTCAACCATTTCCTCAATATTTTTTAAATTAAGTGTATCTGTAAAGCGCAGCCACTTGGTATAGAGCACCTCATAAGGTGGTTTGGACTGGCAGACAATCCCATATTCTGGCGCTATTTCTTCCATTGGAGAACCTTTTAAAACCTTTAAAAAACCAAGCTGTAGCTGGTGTGGAGTCATATTGTAGACCTCGTTAAAGGAGTTTGCAAAAGTTGGATAATCTTCATAGGGAAGTCCTGCAATAAGATCAAGGTGCTGGTGGATATTATGAAAACTGCGCACTTTTGCTACATTTTTGCGTAATTTGTCTAAATCCATACGGCGATTTATGGCTTCCAGAGTGGGAGCATACGTTGATTGTACGCCAATTTCCAACTGGATTAGTCCTATACGCATCTGCGCTAAAAGTGCAAGTTGTTCTTCTGTCAGCAAATCTGCTGCTATTTCAAAGTGAAAATTTGTAACGCCATTATCATGTTTTAGAAGATAACGCCATATAGCAGAGGCATGGGCAGCGTTACAGTTAAAGGTACGGTCAATAAATTTTACCTGTTTTACATGGTGATCCAGGAAAAATTGCAGTTCTTTTTGAACCATTTCCAAGCTGCGCAGACGTACTTTATCGGTATGATAATCCTTTTGTATAGAAAAATGCCCGTCGGTATCCGGCATTGCGGATGTGGGCGCAGCAGTTGTGGGACTTAGCAAATCTTTTTTGGTATTTTCATTCGCATATTGACTATGAGCAGCAGAAAGGCAGTATGCACAGCGAAAAGGGCAGCCGCGTTGCGATTCATAGTAAATGATTCGATTTTCAAAGGCGTCTAATAGATTCTCAGCATCATAGGGAAAAGGCAGGCTGTCGATTGCAACTGGTGTACGCATTCCTGTATAACTGCCGTGATACAGGATTCCTTTTATATCGAGTAAACTGCCTTTACCTGTCCAATAATACACTGCTAATTCTCGAAAAGTTTCTTCGCCTTCCCCAATCATAATGCCAGTAAGCAGCGGATATTTGGAAAGAATTTCTTCTGTATGGAAAGAAACCTCAGGCCCGCCAAGCCAAATCTGTGTATCCGGTAGGATTTTGGGCAGTTCCAAAAGGATATTCTGCACCATTTCCCAGTTCCAGATATAACAGGAAAAAGCGGCAACATCGGGTTTTTTTGCATATAAATCAGCAAGAACTGCTGATACAGGTTGATTGATTGTATATTCAGCAAGTGATACGCCGCAGCCGTCAGGACGGTTGGTGCAATAGCGATCTACATATGCCTTTAGGCAGTAAATCGCAGGATTAGAGTGAATATATTTCGCATTGATGCCGATCAAAAGAATATTGGAATAACTCATAAATCATTTCCTTTTTATTTGTTGTAGATTGTATAGGGGCTGTCGTATATGCTATGTCTTGTTTGTGCTTTATATTATACATTTTTTCTTGGGGCTGCGTCAATGAAAATGCGAAAATAACAGAAAACGGTAACGAAAACGGATATCACTTCAGAACTTGAAATAATTGCTAAAACTGATATAATAGATAAGGAAAATCAAATGAATCAGAGCGGTCATAAGATATTCAGAGAATCGGTGTTTCGGAATCTTGAATCTTGAATTGCAGATGTGCAAAAAATAGGCGGTAACAGATGAAACTATGGATAGAACAAAACGACACACAGGAAGAAACGGAAATCCATATTAAATGCGGGATGATTAATGCGGATTTGCAACGTATTATCAATGAAATTCATGCATTAATGTTTTCCCTTCCCGTGTTAAAGGACGGGGCAGTCAGCAAGATTTCTTTAGATGAAATATTTTATATTGAGAGCGTAGAAGAAAAGACGTTTGTGTATTCCAAAGCGGAAGTGTACACTTGCGAATATAAGCTTTATGAGATAGAAGAAAAAATCGGGAAATACAGTTTTGCGCGTATCAGTAAATCAACCATTGTTAATATCTGCAAAATTTTAGAAATAAAACCCCAGATAAACGGACGGTTTGAGGCGCTGCTTGACAATGGAGAGCGCCAGATTGTAAACCGGCACTATGTAAATGGATTGAAAGAAAAGTTTTTAAGAGAAATATGAAAGTGAAACGTATATTCGAGAAGGGCGGCGAAGTAATTGGAAAAAAAGGGAAATTATATCAGTAGGGTACTGAAAACAATTGTAAGTTTTACAATATCCTATGCATTTGTAGTGATAATGTATGTGTTAATAAGCGAAATTGGAGTGTTTGACCCAATAGACAATCAGAAAGCGATACAGCTTTTGAGCATCTGCTTTGTGATTGCGGCATTTCATTTTATAATAGGATTTTGGAATATACAATCGGGTATACTGATGGTTTCTTTGTACTTTGGCGTTGTGGTTGTAGTTGTAGGGGTTATGGGAGGTGTTGTGTACGATTTCTTGGATATGAATGCCGCATTTTTGGTATGCCTTACGATTATGCTTCTGATTGTCTTTACAGCGACATTTTTACTGGCATATTATGAGGATTGCAAAAAAGTTTGGGAGATTAATGAAATAATTAAGAAAAATAAAAAAATATAACAGCATTTTGCCTGCCCTTTTCGGTAACTTACCGGAAAGGGACTTTTTTTGCCCTTGAAAAAGTGCTATAGTTGATTCGCTGTTATACTCACGAGTGATACATTTTACCATACCACTCAAAATATTTACGCTCATAAATCAGCAGTATTGGCAAATTTAAGCGTTCGCCAGTATAAATTCTATAATTTGAAAAAGAATAAAAAAGGAGAAAAATTTTTATGAAAGAATCCAATAATACATTAAAAAAAATAAACATATCACAAAAAGGAAAAAAATCAGGAAAACGAAACAAAGGTAAAATTGCGCTTGCTGTAATTGGCGCTGTTTTGCTGATAACAGTCTGCAGTACTGGTATAATGTTTCGGGAGGAGCTTGGCATTATCCGTTCCATACATCCCATTTCGCAAGGGAAAAATTGTTATATTATGGAAGTAAAAAGTGATTACTATTTTGATAAGTTTTTGGAAGCGGGCGGAGCGCATTCTGATAAAGAAGTCAGTATATTTCTGACGAATTGTATTTCCAAGGGATTTTATCAGGTAGATGTGACAAATGAAGGACTTTCCTGTAGCACGATTTCAGCGAAAAAGGAAAATAATAGTCATATCTGGGGCAGAAATTATGACTGGTATGGATCTGTTCCCATTATTGTAAAGTGCACGCCAAAAGAGGGCTATGCTTCCATAGCAACCTGCGATTTTAAGAATATTATTGATAGTGCGGAAACTGTGCCAGATAATTTTATCAATAAAATGTTGGCGATTGCAGCCGTTTATGTACCAATGGATGGCATAAACGAAGCTGGACTTTGTGTTGCTGACCTGGAGGTAAATGAGGGCGGAATGCTAGACATTGATACCGAAAAGCCGGATTTAACCGTGACAACAGCAATCCGACTGCTGCTCAATCGCGCAGCGACTGTGGAAGAAGCGGTTCACTTACTACGGCAATATGATATTCATGCATCAGGCGGCATTAGTCATCACCTCTCTATATCTGATGCGCAGGGGGCATCTGCCAGTATAGAATTTGTTAATGGCGAGATAACAGTAGTCAATACCAATTGTATTACTAATTTTAACCTTGCAAATAAAGACACAGCTGCAGGCGGTGAGAGTGCACAAAAACGCTATGAAACGCTTTGCGCAATTTATCAGGAAAACAATGGTATTTTATCTGAAGAAGATGTAAAAAACGCACTATCGCAAGTATCCCAGACAGAGGGCACATGGACTACACAGTGGTCTATTGTATATCAGCAGGATATGCAGAAGGTATTATATTATTTTGGCGGTGTATTTGACGAGGAGAATACATTTTCTGTTGATATAATAAAGTAAGAGAGCATCAGAGCGTTTTGGGGGTTTGGTATTAAATAAAAACCAGAGAATGTCAATCCAGCTTAAACACAAAAATA
>ERZ778516.1452-NODE-1452-length-17843-cov-4.940297_pt1 | contig 17843 bp, 15 predicted proteins | sample MGYA00510342_ERZ778516 | MGnify/ENA primary metagenome ERZ778516 (study PRJEB29527, sample SAMN07138961) | mouse gut metagenome | material: feces | host: mouse | place: China:Nanjing | collected 2016-01-25 ... | reverse complement strand
GATTACGCCAAAGAGGGCAATAAGCGCGCCTGTCAGTTCCCAAAAAATTCCCGTACCCGGGTGGCCGAGCGCCGCAAAGAACATTTCCGGGCGCCCGAGGTTAATCAGACCGGAAACGGCCGCTGCTGCAAGAGAAACAGCTCCGGCAGCAGCCATTGCAAACCGGCGCCCGTGCGGCTGATCCCCAAACTCAGCCGCTGCGAGCGCACAGAACAGCTCGGCGCTCAGACAGGCGAAGGCGGTAAATAAAACTATCGTTGCTTCTGTACCCATCTGAGTTCCTCCTTACTCGATCATCTTCGGCTGACGAGCAAGCCACTCCCCGTTCTTCGCGTGAAGAATGTAGCGAACGCTCGGGTGGTTGCCCGCATCCGGCATCGAATGAACGTTTTCTTCGCCGGCCGCGGCAACAGCCTTGGCTGCCTTGCTCTCAGGATCATCAATATCACCAAAGAAGCGAGCGCCGGCACAGCACGCCTTCACACAGGCAGGCTCTTCATTAACCTCCTGTAGATGACGGCAGAGCGTGCATTTCTCGACAACTTTATTCTCCGGATTGAACGATCTCGCGCCGTAAGGACATGCCGCAATGCACATCTTGCAGCCGATACACTTCTCTTTGTTGACCAGAACCTGACCGTCCTCTGTCTTATAGGAGGCGCCGGTCGGACAGACCTTCACGCAGGGCGCGTCTCTGCAGTTCTGGCAGACGGTCGGAAGGAAATACTGCTTCATGTCGGGATACTTCCCGACAGGACCGATGGTCAGCACTTTGTTGTAATACACGCCCATCGGCACATTATTCTCGAGCTTGCAGGCCGCTTCGCAGGCGTGACAGCCGATACAGCGGTCTAAATCGATAACGAGTGTCTTCTGTGTCATGATTATTTGCCCTCGTTCTTATAGGTGGGATAGACAGGTTCAGCGCTTTCCGTGACGGTCGCGTCCGGCATCCAAATACTGAAGTCTTCCGGTTTTCTCAGCACACCTTCCGGTCCCTTGTCAGCTTTGGAAATAGCGACCTGGAAGCCGCGCAGCGTGTAAGTTCCGACAACATCGTTGTATGGAGGCGTATTCTTTGTCAGAACGTTAACGTTCATTTCCTTCCAGCCGCGGGTCGGAGTATTCAGCGTTTCCGGATTCCAGAAGCGCTCCTGATAGACAATGCCCTGAGGAATACCTTCCGTGACGCGGCAGATTGCGCGAATCTTGCCCCGATCGTTTTCCACCCAGGTCCAGTCACCGTGAGAAACACCGTACTTCTCGGCGTCTTTCGGGTTGACCCAGATTTCCGGAAGCGGATAAACCTCGCGGGAATACGGATTGTTTCTGAGCGTGCCGTGGTGGTAGATCGGAAGACGACCGTTAGTCATCACAAGCGGATACTTCTTGGCGATCTCAGCTTTCGGATTTTCTACCGGTTCCATATAGAACGGCAGAGGCGAGTAATCCTTATCTGCGGGCGCGAGCGGCTGCTTAGCATACGGGGCTCCGGTTCTTCCGAGATTGATAAATACCTCTCCGTAAAGTTCGAGCTTCTTGGAGGGTGTGCTGAAACCTCTCGGCAGACCGGTCTTCGGATCAGTCTTTTTGTAAACGTAATAACCGGCCCATTTGTCATCCGGCATAAACTTGATCGGATTATGACCGTTCTTGACTTCTTCCCAAGTGACATTGTGGTGTTTGAGTTTGGCGTCAAGCAGCTCTTCCATCGTCTTCCAAAGCGGCAGATCGTCGCCCATGAATTCCGGATCCATCGCTTTTTGGCACATTTCGTGGCCAAGCTCGCCGCAGCGGCGCAGAATCCACGACCAAATCAGCGTCTCGTCCTGTGTCTCATAGGTATGAGTGACCGCCTGACGGGCAAAGACGTAATTACAGCAGTCGATCAGCATGTTGGTCTCAAGCCACTCGGTCGTCGGCAGAATCATATCGGCGTAAGTCGTAAACGATGTGGGATACATGTACATATGCACCACAAAGTCGAGCTTCTTGATTGCAGGCTCCCACGAAGAAGCGTTGCCAAGCACACCGAACTTGTTGCCCGAGCGTTCAATCCAAACTTTCAGCGGATAAGGCTTTTCCGTCAGAATCGCATTCAGAATAGACTGAGGCGAAGCCGCATCCCACTGAAGCAGACCCTTGAACTCACGACCGCCTAAGCGTTTTGCGAGCTGGCTCGGAGGCAGACATTTCTGAGCGCGCGGGGCAAGAGAACCCGCCGGCGCCGTACCGCCATTCGGGAAGCGCTGCATCATCGTGCCCGGTTTTTCAACGTAGCCCATGATGCTGTTCAGAATCACGCTGCCCATCGCCGCTTCAACAGAATTCGGGAATTGGTCTGTCGCAACGCCGAGAGAAAGGCCTGAAGGACCGTCCGCGAAAATCTTAATGCCTTCAACGATCTTCTTCGGATCCAGCCAGCAGATTTCTGCGGCTTTCTCAATTGTGTACGGTTCGCACTGTTCGCGAAGCATCGTAAAGCCCGTCTTAAAGGTGCGGCCGTTATGCTTAAACGTACCTTCAAGCTTCGGATCCAGCGCGTCATCCCACGGATACTTCATTGTCTTAGGTGCATTGGTCTTTGCGTCCCAGACCACGTATTCTTTCGGGTTAGCGCCGTCAAATAATTCATTGGGGCGAACAAACATCTTCGTCTTGACATCCACTAGATACGGAAGATTCGTCCACTTCATGACGAAATCCTTGTCGTACATGTCGTTGTCAATAATGTATTTGATCCAGGCAAGCATCAGCGCTACGTCTGTACCCGGACGAATCGGCAGCCAAACATCCGCTCGTGCAGCATCCGGTGTCAGACGAGGATCAATCACGACAGAGCGGGCGCCCCGGGCGCGCAAGTCGGCAAGGGCTCGGCCGCCGCCTGCCGGGCAGCTGTAAGACGGATCGGTACCCCAGCAGACAAAGGACTTCATCGGCGTGTTGGGCACATAGATTTCCAAAGCGCTTTCGTCGGCAATTGACGTTGAGGCCCGCCGTACATAATGCCGTAAGCCAGAGTTCTCGGCAGATAGCACTGCGCACATCCCGGCTCGTACCAGTTCGGTGTGCCGAAGATATTGCAGAAGCGCGAAATACTGCGGAACGCAGGGTTGCCGCCGCCTCCGGTCGAACAGAAGACCGCTTCGGCGCCGTACTTGGCGCGTGTATCCATCAGCTTGTGGGCTATCGTGTCAATCGCTTCTTTCCAGGAAATGCGTTTCCACTTATTCTCGTCCTTGCTGCCGACACGAATCATCGGGTACTTGTTGCGATTGGGATGGTACAGCGCGTTAATTCCGGAAAGACCCTTCAGGCACATTGCACCTTTGGTCATCGGATATTCAGGGTTGCCTTCAAGTTTGACAACGCGTCCGTTGCGAACATGCGCAAGCACGCCGCAGTTGTGAATACAGGCCCGGCAGCTTGTCTTTACAATCTTGACTTCATCTTTATCGGCTGCCTGCGGTGCCTGAGCTTTAGCGTCGCGGACGAGTCCGCCGCCAAGTTTGGCAGCAGGAATCGATCCGACCGCAGCCGCTAAGCTCTTGGTGAAGCTTCGTCGAGTTAATTTAGATAAATCCATGAGATTCTCCCTAAGAGGTGAAAATCAGTGTTGATCGTTTAGAAGAAATGGTGCATGCCGATGTAGGCCTGCCAGGCGTTGTAGATATTGCCGTCGTTGGCATATCCGAGGTTCTTCCAGCCTTTGCCGCTTCCCGCATAGCCGATAAAGGGTTTAATAACGGTTCTCTTGGAGAGCGGATATTCGTACGCTGCGCCGACCTGCCAATGGTTGATCTTGTCTTCACCCGCCTTGATGCTTTCGTCCTTGCCGAACATGTAGGCTGCGGCAACTTTAAATCTTCCGCCCGCATACGGGATCAGGGCGCTTAAACCGAATTTATGCGCTTTAACGCCTTCATCCTGTGTGACATAGCGATAAGTGAACATCGGCGTCCAGCTGCCGGTGTTGTATTCAAGGCCGTAGTTCACTGTGTATTTAGCTGTGATCGGCGCTTCTTTTACCTGCACGCCGTTCACCGTCGCATAGGTCGCTTTGTTTTCCGCTTCCAAGATAAGAGAAGACTTGATCGCGCCCGCCTGATACTTGAGGCCTGCGCCCCAGTAATGACGATCATGAGACCATCTGTTGGTATCGCCTGAGATACCGTTGCTATACATCAGACCGAGTGTCCATCCGGCCATGTTCGGAGACATATAGATGACGGCGTTGTTCACGCGCAGGAAGTTATTCATGCAGTTGTCCCAGCCGATCAGGCCGTAGCCGTTCATGAAAGCATAACCGGTCTGCATGTCATAGCTTCCAAGGCCGGAACCCAGCGTTGCTGCACGACCCATCGCTAAACGTCCGAGCTTTTCATTCTGAATCCAAAGCACGGATTCTCGTCCGAAGGCATTTGCTTTGTACGTATTGTTGGCAATAGAGCCGTCATCGGGATGGAACCCCGCTTCCAGGTTAAAACCAACGCTGGTGCCGGAGCCTAATTCTTCTACGCCTTTAATGCCCCAGCGGGAACCGAGGTCAAACGCGTCTTTAAGCTGCACGGTTGTATCAGCGTGCTTAGGCTTCATAACCATGGCGCCTTCTTCAATAATTCCGTAAAGCGTTACGCTGGAAGCGGCGCTAACTGTGCCTGCCGCGAGAAGAATCGGCAAAGCTAAAAGTTTTTTCATGATGAGAGTTCTCCATGAGATGTTGAGGCTCGCGCAACGTACAATGGATACTGGGAGCAGTCGCGTGCGCGTAGCTCTCTGCGTTGTGTGTAAAAAAAGCTGATTTCAGCCGCGTTAGCCCTGCGCTGATTTCAGCGGCGACGCTCCCTCTTTTAATCAGAATCCGAGAGCGGTCTTCTTCTCATGAGAAATGGCGAGTCGAGTCCGTGTTTGTTCGGCCAGATGTCTCTTGATGTTCTTCATTTTTATAGCCTTAGGTGTGGGATGAAATTTAAGCTTTAATTCCATTCTCTTGAAATTTCGTCTTTCCACCGCCGGCATTTCTGAAAAGAAATTTTCAGTTCCTACAAAATAATTGATAATCAAATAGATATTAGATAAAACCACTTTGTTTCTAAGACATCTTTAAATTGAGTCTCGGATTTTTTCGTCTAAATTGCGCCCCTCGGAAATCGGTCAAGGCATCTGGCATGCCCTTAAAAATCATTGTTTTAGTGGTTTTATCTATATTTATTGAAATTTTGAGACAAATAGGGATTCTTTATAAAATGTGAAGACCTTGCAGTTTTTGAAAACCATCCGGCATCTCTTCGACACCATGCGAAACTTAGAAAACCTTCAGGCTTGGGAAGCCTTTCTGCATACGGCAAAATCGGGCAATATTTCGCAGACAGCGCTTTTAATGGACTTGGATATCGCAAAAGTTTCACGTTTAATTTCCGGCTTGGAAAAAGAACTCGGCTACGCCCTGCTTCAAAAAAACTGCCGTCCCTTTAAACCCACACGCCAGGGCGCACAGCTCGTCAGTGTCGCAACACCGCTCGTGCGCGGATTTCGACAGATGATCGAATTTTCAGAAGGTACCGCTCAAAAGCAGCTCTTCCGAATTTCTTCCCCGATTGAAATCGCGCAGGAGTTTTACAGCGAAAAACTGCTCGCCTACTCGCGCACGCACCCAAGCGTACAGTTTGAAATCATTCCGGAGCACTCTGCCAACGCACTGCTGCGGGGCGAAGCGGATCTTGCCGTAGTCAATCAGTGGCCGACCGACACTACAAATCTCATCATTCGACCCTTTATGCAGACCGCAACGCCGGTACTTTGCACACCGGAATACATCCGCCGTTTTGGGCTGCCGAAATCTCCTTCGGATCTGGTGAGACACACAGGACTTCTTCTTAAAACTGCAAACCGACACAACACGCAGTTTCTGTACAAAGGAGGAGAAGAATCCGGAATCCTGAAATGGAAAACGCTCTTTCTGAGTCACGATCAGCTGACACTGAAGCGTCTTTTACTGAACCATCAGGGGATTACCGTTGATTTGTATTTCGGACACGTTCTGGAAGAAATCAAACGCGGCGATATTGTTCCGATTCTGCCCGGCTGGGAGCGTGAGCCTTGGGTAATGGCAATGGTCACAAGGCAGGATCAGGAACTTCAGAATGCGGAGCTCAAAAATTTCGCGCTGTGGTGGAATAAAAGCGAAGCCTCATCAGCGCTTGAGAGAGTTTTTAACGGCAGAAAAATTATCGATGAAGCCGTCCGACGAATGACGGATGAATTATTGACTTAAAAACAGAAACGGCTCCGATTAAGGAGCCGCCTGAACGTTTAACGCTTACTGTTCGTCACCGAACCACTTCTTATAAATGCGGCCGAACTCGCCGTTCTTCTTCAATTCGGCAAGCGCACCGTTGATTTGCTTCAGAAGCTCTGCATTGCCTTTGGGAACTGCGATTCCATATTCTTCAGCCTGCATCTTCGGTCCGACCAGTCTGCCGCGGTTTCCGCCCTGAGCGACGTAATAGGCGACAACCGGGAAGTCCTGAATCACGGCGTCAACACCGCCGTTCTGGAATTCCAGGAAAGTTTCCGCGGCGTTCGCAAAAGTGACGACCTTGGCGTTGGGGACCTGTTCGGCGCGGAACATGCCGGTTGTGCCGATCTGAGCGCCAATCTTCTTTCCTTCCAGATCTTTAATCGACTTTGTTGTTGTGTCTGTCGTCGGAACCATGATAATCAGACCGGAGGTGTAGTACGGGTCTGAGAAGTCAACGAATTTTTTACGTTTTTCATTGATTGTCATACCCGCGATCACCGCGTCGACAATACCTGTGCGTAGCGCGGGAACCGTGGCGTCAAAACCCATGTTTTGAATCACAACTTTATAGCCGAGCTGCTTGCCGATCGCACGGATCAAATCCATGTCAAAACCGGTAAATTCTTTGCCGTCTTCAGCCAGGAATTCAAACGGTGCAAAGCTTGAATCGGTACCGACAAGAAGCACACCGTCTTCAAGTGTCGGCGACTTTGCCTGTACCGCAGAGAAGGATAAAAGCAGCGCCGCAGAAACACAGGCAAGTAAATTTCTTCTAAACATCTAAATCTCCGAATTTGTGGTTAAGTTTTTCCCGATTAAAAATGAGGGCATAAATAAAGTGTAGAAAAAAAAATTAAAAAAACTCTTTTTCCTCCAACGAATTGCTTCATACAAACGGATGAAATCCGAGGCGCCCAAGGCACCCCGGATTTCCACGCCTCAGTTACTCAACCCGCTCTCCGTGAAGGCTAAGGTCAAGACCGATGCGTTCCTCTTCGAGAGAAACTCGAATTCCAATCAGCTTGTCAACGATCTTCAGCAGAACATAAGTTACGATCGCCGCATAAACCATCGTCGCGATAACGCTTTCTGCCTGAATCCAGACCTGCTCAAGCATCGGACGCATGGCCTCTCCGGTAATGCTTTCCGTGGCAAACACTCCGGTGAGAATCGCACCTACAATTCCGCCCACGCCATGCACACCGAAAGCGTCTAATGAGTCGTCATAGCCAATCTTAAATTTGAGCCAGGTTGCACCGAAATAGCACACGAAACCTCCGCAGATGCCGATTAAGAGAGCTGCCATCGGTTCTACAAAGCCTGAGGCCGGAGTAATCGCCACGAGCCCGGCGATTGCACCCGAAATCGCGCCAAGAACGGTGAAGCGGCGATTCTGGACATACTCACAGGCCATCCAAGTAAGCGCCGCAGCCGCCGCGGCAATCTGAGAAACCACAATCGCCATTACCGCTCTTTCATCCGCAGCCAAACCGCTTCCGCCATTAAAGCCGAACCAGCCGATCCAGAGGAAGCAGGCGCCGACTAATGCAATGATGAGGTTGTGCGGCGCCATCGCCTCCCGTCCGTAACCAACACGCTTGCCAAGAACAATACAGGCGACCAGACCCGCGACGCCGGCATTGATATGAACAACCGTACCGCCCGCATAATCAAGTGCTCCCGCCAAAGCAAGCCAGCCGTCCGGTCCCCATACCCAATGACAGACCGGCACATAGCAAAAGAGCGACCAAAGAACCATGAACAGAAACAGCGCGGAGAATTTCATTCGTTCGGCAAAGGCGCCGCACATCAGCGCAGGCGTCAGAATCGCAAATGTCATCTGAAAAATCATGAACAGCATTTCGGGAATGGAGCCGTGCATCGTTTTAATGCCGATTCCTTTCAGAAATACCTGATCTAAACCGCCGATAAAGAAACTTCCTTCTGTAAATGCAAGTGAGTAACCGCACACATACCAAACAATGGTGCATGCGCAGCAAATCGCAAAACTCTGCATCGCGACCGAAAGTACATTCTTTTTACGGACCATGCCGGCGTAAAAGAGTGCAATGCCCGGGATTGTCATAAATAGCACCAGCGTGGTCGCAACCAGCATCCAGGACACATCCGCGGCATTCATCGCTGTTTCTTCTGCCATTACCGCGGGGCTTGAAAGAAGCATTAGAGAGAAAATCAAGCATTTCATATCGCAGCCTCCCCGGTTTCACTTGTACGGATTCTGATGATTTCTTCAAGCGGCAGAACAAATATTTTTCCGTCGCCGATTTTTCCTGTGTAGGCGGCTTTGGAAATCGCCTCCGAGGCAAGATCCAAAAGATTATCCGGCACTGCGGCCATAATCTGCATCTTCGGCAGAAAATCCACCACATATTCGGCGCCCCGATACAGTTCCGTGTGTCCTTTCTGACGGCCGAATCCTTTGACCTCCGAGACGGTCATACCGGTAATACCGATATCGGTCAGCGCTTCGCGCACCTCGTCGAGTTTGAACGGCTTAATCACCGCAATGATGAGTTTCATAATTTCTCCTGATGGTTATAGTTTCCCGTAAGGGCTTAACCACTGACATGCATAAACCGTGCCAACTCAGGAAAGACTGAAAATCAGGAGCTTTTTTCTTTCGTAGAAATATTTCTCAACAAATCACACTGAAAAGACGCACCATCCTGGCGCTCAATGCCGTAAAAAGACCGATCTCAGCGTTTTTTTCTCTTCCTTTATGAACCTATTTGGAGCATACTAAGGATAGGGATCTGCCCCGCAGTTCCTAGCCGGAATTGCTTATCTTGTAGGTCCTGCGCAATCAAGCATATTGAGGAGACCGAAAATGAAAATTACCTGCCACATGATCATGTCCGCCGACGGACGTCTCTTATCTAAGTATTGGAGCCCCCTTTATAACGACGCTTGCGGCGTCGGAGATGTTTACGAAGCGACCGCTGCCAAGATGCCCGCTGACGGATGGATCGTAGGCCGCAACACGATGGCCGAATATGGTGAGGATCTGATCGAAGAACGCGAACCGATGGAAGGTCCGAAGACCATGCACACCATGACTTTCGTCGGCAAACGCGAAGGCCGCCCGCTCGCAGTCGTTTTTGACGTTCAGGGACGCCTCCATTACAAATCCCCGACCCTTCCGAGCGGCGAACATATCGTCGCGATTTTGGGCAGCCATGTCACACGCGCTTATCAGAAAGAGCTTGAAGACGTAGGCGTCTCTTACATCATGCGCACGCCCGGCACTAAGAAAGAAGAAACCGAAAGTGCGTTAAAACATCTTGAATCCGACTTCAATGCCAAGCATCTCCTCCTTGAAGGCGGCGCCCTTACCTGCGGTACATTCATCGGTATGGGCCTTGTAGACGAACTGAGCCTGATTATTTATCCGGGACTCGACGGAAACAGCGCTCATCCTTCTGTTATCGAATGCCGTACCGAAGAGCCGTCTCCTCTCAAAAACAATCGCCTCGAGCTGATTGATTGTGAAACCGTAGGTTCCGGTTTTGTGTGGCTGCGCTATAAGATGCACCGCTAAAGCGTGAACTTAACGCTAAAGCCTCCGAAACGGAGGCTTTCCTCTTGTCATGTGGATAAGACCTTGCGGCCGAATCAATTTCGGCCGTTTCTTTTATCCGGACTAGCGTCCATGCAAAAAAAACTCACAAATCATCGGATTTGTGAGTGCCCGGAGGAGAAGGGTATGAAATTATTAAATATTATTTAGGCTACCAATGCACAATTAAAAGTACTTGGTAACGCCGGTAATAATGTTAAAAGCATGGTCTTTGGTAAATTTCTTCGTTGATTTATTCTGGCCGTCCCAACGAGAAATACCGCCGCCGATATAAATATCAACACTCTTAGACGGACGATAGAGATACTTCGTTGCAAAACCAATCATTGACGCGCTGTGATTCTTAATGCCGTTATCTGTATCGACTTTGTAGTCGCGGTAGTAAACCATCGACTGCCAGGACGAAAGCCCAAACCAGAACTGCGTGCCTCCGTATAAGCCATAGCCTTTAATATTGCCGGCCGATGAGAATCCGTCGAGCTTGTTCACACCGTTAAAGTACTGCGCCTGAAGATAAACAGTCACCGGTTCCCAGCGATAGCTTCCGCCAAGTGTCACAATCTTTTTGCTTGTTGTCGCTTTGGCCTTCTGCTTAGAGCCCCAATCAGTTTCCTCATAGGCGGCAATCAGGTTTAGTTTACCCAGGTTGTATCTCAGTCCGCCGGCATAAAAACGATCAACTTCACTCGTTGCTTCATTTCCCTCTTCGCTCGACTCCGTCTTCATGGAGTACTGAAGAGTCGCCTGCACACCCGAAAGCATGGGAGAACGATAGGTAAACATATTGTCAATGCGGGATGATTTCACCGGCGCCAGACCTGTACCGTATGTGCCGCCTCCGAATGAATCCATAAAGAACTCCAAGTCATACGCGCCGGAGCCGGAAACAATACCTGAGATACGGCCGGCTGAGAGCTCACCGAATTTCTTGCTCGTCATGCTCAGATATGAACAACCTTCAAATAATTTATTGCCGGAGGAACCGCCTTTAAGTTCACCGGTTGTGGAATCAAAACGATTCTCCAAACGGAAACCGACGGAAAAGTCAGAGGTAATCTCTTCAGAGCCTCGAATACCGATTCGTGACGCGGTATTGAGACCGGAATTCATGGAAATTGTGTTGTCTTTGTGCGTATCGCCGCCATAGTTGTTATAAGCAATGCCGGTATCAATACGGCCGTAAATCATAATCGGACCGGCCCAGGCAGAGGACATCGACAATAACGCAGCGGACGAGAGAAGAAAGATGTGGGATTTTTTCATTTTTTACTCTTTGGGTAAGAAGGGAAAATTACAGAAGGAAATAAGCAGCAAACAGCAGACAGACCATCACAGGCGCACTTCTTTTAACCACTTCCATCGGATTGACGCCTGCCATGCCCGCTACGAGAATTACACCGCCGGCAAGCGGAGAAGAGAGGCGCCCGAAGGAGCCGCAGATGACGGCCAGCCAGCCGAGGTCTGCAATCTGAAGTCCAAAATTGGGTGCGTTCGGCGTGACGGCTTCATTAAACGCGAAGGCTGCCGCATCTCCCGAACCGGTAAGAACGCCCATAATGTAGGGACCAAACGCTCCGCCGATGCGTGCGAGATGATTAGCCGAGGTCAGTGACTCAACCACTAAATCGATGATGCCTGCCGCTTTCAAACCGGCAGCAAATACACCTGCGGCAATGATGATGCCCAAGATGTTGGCATAGCCCTTGCCCATGCCGTCAAAGAATTTCTTGGTAACTTCAGCCGGGTTGGAACGTGTGACAGCCAGAGCATAGGCTGTTCCAATAAGCATTGCGGTAGCAACACTCATCTTCATCGTTGTGTAAAGAGAAACATAAAGAAGAATGACAACCGGAACGAGCGGTGCGATTGCGTAGAAGATATTCACCTTTTCCGGCAGATTTGATGCGGTCTGCATCTCTCCTTTCTCTTGAACCTGGGGTTTTTTATAGTCGCGATATGCCACGCAGACAATCATTAGTCCGGCAATCGTCGCTGCCGCAAATAAAACAAGCGGCAGTGTGAACTGACCGATGAATTCCATCACTTGCTTGGACACAAACACATTGTGCGCAACACCGGGATTAAGAAGCGCTGGGGTGGTTGAACACACAATAGCAGTTGCGGCGATTGCAGGCCTAAAGCCCGAGCGAATCAGGATCGGGATCATCGAAGGACCAACCGCTGCACACAAACCTGCAGTCGAGGGGATCGCCACAGCGCAAATGCCGGTAACAGCCATACAGGCCGGCAAAAGAAAGACACCTAAACTTTTTAACGGTCTTGTCAGCAATGCAACTAAATGAACGTCGCATTTCGTTAACGAAATCGCTGCGGCAAAACCCATCGCTGAACAGATCGCGATAATCAGCGACGCTTTTGTCATAGATGCGTCGAATTGCTGAAAAGCAATCATGGGCTTTAACGAAAAGATCGCCATAGCAAAGCCCGCAACAATAAGCACGCAGCGAGTTTCATACCTTTTTATCAAGGCATAGATAGTCACCAGCACTGTAACCAATGCGAATGCAATATTTAAGGACATAATTAAACCTGATTGAATGAGGGTGAGTGATTGATTAAGAGTCCTCATCAGTCTAGGTAAACAAATGTGTCAGTCCTATTCGGAAAAGCGTCAAAATCTTTGTCCTATGTCGGATGTCGGACATAAGATAACTTTTAACGTATTGCTTTTTCAGGGAAATTCAAGATTATTTTTGAGCAGGTTTTAGATCAAAATTCAATCTGAAAATAAAAAGGAAGAATTTAATGTCTAATAACCCCGTTCAATTAAAAAACAAAAGATGGATTTATCTTTTGTCTTTCTGTCTCATCAACTTTATTTCCGGAGCGCTTTATATTTGGAGCGTTTTCGCTGCTCCGTTCGCTTCTTACTTCAATCAGCTCAACGGAACTGAGCTGACCTCTTCGGACTTAAGTTCGGTTTTCGGCTTAGCGGCAGGATTAACTCCATTTCTGATGCTCGCAGGCGGCTACATAAACGATCGCATGGGGCCCAAACTTGTCGTCGCGCTTGGTGGCCTTGCCATCGGAGTCGGCTATCTCATCTGCGGATATGCTGATTCACCTTCTCTGCTTTATATCGGATACGGATTCTTTGTCGGTGTCGGCACCGGGATGGTCAACGGCTGCACAATCAACAGCGCCGTGAAATTCTTCCCTGACCGACGAGGATTTGCCGGCGGACTCGTCACCGCCTCCCTCGGCATTGGCGCTGCTGCGCTGCCTTTCCTTGTCAATGCGCTGGTTGTCAGCATTGGCATTAGTGACGCATGCATCATCTTTGGACTGGGCTCCGCCATCCTGATCTGCCTGCTGACTCTTTTCACAGCAAAGTGCCCTGATGATTTCGCTAACGAGTTCTGCGACTCTCCAAAAGCAGCATCTGTCTCCGGCATTGAAACAAACTGGATCGGAATGATTAAGTCCACTCTTTTCATTCCACTCTTCGTTCTCTTTGTAACCGGTTCAACCATGGGGCTCATGCTGATTTCGAGCATTTCCGGCATTGCCAATCACCAAATCGGTCTGGGCATGACCGCTTCTGCAATGGCTGTATCCGTCATCTCGATCGCCAATACCCTTGGCCGCTTTATTTCCGGAACCGCCTCCGATAAGTTCGGAAGAGTCCCTACTTTAATGTTCATGCTTCTATTGGCAATTGCCGGATTTGTCCTTTTACTTTGGGCTTCACCGACAAGTGCATGGCTGTTCTTTACTGGGACCATCTTCGTCGGAATCTGCTACGGCTCGTTTATCGGCACATACCCAAGCCTCGTAGCTGATGAGTACGGCAATAAGAACAACAGTGTCAATTTCTCCGTAATGATGCTCGGCTACAGCATTGGAGGTTTCGGCGGCCCGCAACTGCTCAAGTGGGCTCAGCAGGCCGGCTCTTACGACAGAGCCTATTTGATCTGTATCACAGCCGCAGCGCTCGGAATTATCTGCGGCGTCATCTATCTGCTCATCAAGAAGCACCAGCTTTCGGCTGCTTCATTTTCTTAAAGGAACTAAAAATGGAAGAACTGTATAAAAAAGAACTGATTGCAATTCGCAGACAGCTTCACAAACGCCCTGAAGAGGGATGGACTGAATTTGAAACAACCTACTTCATCACAAAATTTCTGCGCGAACTTGGACTGCCAGTTACTGTCGGCATCGCCAACGTCAATGAAAAAGAGGTGCTCGGTCGAGATGAAACGTTGGTAAAAGACGCTATCGAACGTGCGCTTAAAGCCGGAGTTCCTCAGCCCTTTATCGATGAATGCGGCGGCTACACCGGCGCCGTCACAGTCATTGACACCGGCAGACCGGGGCCAACTACTGCCTTTAGATGCGACATTGACTGCGTACTTGTTCGCGAAACTGACGACCCGGAGCATCTGCCGAACAAATTAGGCTTCCGTTCCGAACGCCCCGGATTTATGCATGCCTGCGGACATGACGCCCACACTGCTGTCGGGCTCACCCTGGCACACTGGATCAATGATCACAAGGATAAATTCTGCGGCAAAATCAAAATCATTTTCCAACCGGCAGAAGAAGGCGTCAGAGGTGCCCGTGCAATGACCGCTGCCGGAATTGTTGACGATGTTGACTACTTTGTCGGAGGACACATCGGCGGCGTGCTTAAACTCGGCGAAATCGCCATTATGGACGGTGGTTTCCTCGCCTCTTCAAAATTTGACGTTTCCATCAAAGGCAGAGCGGCTCATGCCGGGAACTGCCCTGAACTTGGAAATAACGCACTCATGGCAGCGTGCGCTGCATCGATGATGATTCAGGGAATTTCCAGACACGGAGAAGGCGCAACCCGCGTCTGCGTCGGAACCCTGCACGCAGGAGAAGGCAGAAACGTGATTCCGGCAACCGCCAAACTACAGATGGAAGTACGCGGCGAAACCCATGAAATCAACGAGTTTTTGAAAAACTCAGTGCAGAACATCTTCGAAGGCATTGATAAAGCTTACGGCGTTCAGTCCACCATCACACTGGCAGGAGAGTCAACCAGCCTGACTCCGTGTCCGGAATTTTTCGAAACACTGGAAGGCGCGATGCAAAAAGTCCCCGGAACCAAAGTCATGGATAGAGTTCACTGCCCGTCGGGATCAGAAGACTGCGCTCTATTCCTTAAGCGTGTGATCGACAACGGAGGCAAGGCTGCTTTTGTCCTTTACGGCTGCAACCACGGAGGTCACCACCGCTCGAATTTTGATATTCAGGATGAGAAAAGCCTCCCCATCGGGTTTGATATCTATAGGGAAACTGCGCTAATTGTCAATGGAGCGGCCGCTTTGTAGAATAGATTCAGCCCTCGTACGACAATCCTTGCCCCGGGAGGACAATGTGAACAACACTTCGCTCAATGAAAATATTTTTTTCAGTCCTCAAAAACAAACGCTTTTTTTACAAGTCAGCAATGCCTTGTCTCAACTCATTTCTGAGGAAAAGTGGACTCCCGGGGAGATGCTCCCAAGCGAGACCGAACTCGCAAAAGAGTTCTCCGTAAGCCAGGGAACCATGCGCAGAGCCTTAAATCTTCTTGTTGAAAAAGGCATATTGATTCGACGCCAGGGACGAGGCACTTTTGTTTCGGATTTCAAGAGAAATGAGAAGCTCTTCCAACGCCGCTATGTCAAATTTGTTCCTGATGATCCCCTAACTGATGAAGCGTTGCCGACAACATCAAAACTTTTATTCTTTGTGAAAGTTTCACCGCCGCTTGAAATTCAAAACAAACTCTGTCTTGAGCCTCAGGATATGGTGATACACGCCGGCAGAGCACTTCTTGCGTCTTCCGGTTTGGTGACTTTTGATGAAATTTGGGCTTCGGAAACCGTATTTTCCAAATTGACAGAAGAAAACTTAATGAAGCACGAAGAGAAACTGCTTTATTCCTTCTATCAAAGCGAACTCGGCGTCTCAATCGGAAGGATCGAAGAAACAATCAAGGCAGCGCTGCTGCCAAGCAATCTATGCTTCATGTTTAAGCTCCCGGATCCGACTCCGGTCATCGAAATCAATCGTCTTGCCTACTCCGTCAATGATAAGCCGATTGAATATCGACACCAGCTCTGCGTCACACGGAAATACCACTACACAGTGAGCGGACAGTTTGAAGATAACGCCGAGTTCTAACGAACGTTTTCTCGGACTGTCATTTATTCCCGTGCCGCAGAACAGATTTTACGCGCGGCTGCCCTGCACCACCAGATATTTAGGATCTAATGCGCCGTTCAGATAATTAATCACGTTGTCAGCGGCCGCAAAATTCATTTCACGCATGTTCTCCACGGTCGATGAGGCAGTGTGCGGCGTCAGAACCGCAGTCGGACAGTCAGCGAGCGGAGAATCCGTACAGGGCTCCTTCGGATAGACATCCACCGCGCAGGAAGATAAATGTCCGGACTTGAGCGAATCAGCCAGGGCGTGTTCATCCACAACCGGACCTCTGGCGATACTGATCAGGCAGGCGCCTTTTTTCATCTTCGCGATTTTCTTCGCATCAAAAAAGTGATACGTCTCATCCGTCAGCGGAACACAGGCCGCGACATAGTCACTTTGTGCAAGCAGCTTGTCGAGCTCAGCATACTCAGCTCCGTAGGTCGGCTCCTGCGGATTGGGATGGCGACAGTAATAAAGCACCTTCATGCCGAAAGGAACCGCGCGTTTAGCGGTTTCAGTACCGATTCCGCCGAACCCGACCAGACCAAGCGTATGGTTTTTTGCACCGGGCTCGAGCTTGCTCTTCCACTGATGCGCGTGCATCAGTGCATTCTGCTGATCAATGCGGCGCGCAAAATACAGGATGTAAGCCATGATCTGCTCGGCAACCGCTCCTTCTACAAACCCTCTGGTGCGCGTGAGTCCAATGCCGTTGGTCTTAAGACCCTCCTGATCAATTGCGTCATAGCCGATACCGTTTCTGGAAATCAGTTTCAGCTTGGGCAGACGAGCAAGCAGAGACGGACGATACGTTTCGGTTCCGGCAATAATGACATCCGCGTCCTTCACGACTTCAAAGAGCGTGTCGTCAGCGACGCCCGCACCGAGCGAAGGCCCGCTGTAGTGGTGTACATCAAACCCTTTATCCTTGAGGTAATTTAAAGCGTCGTCACAAAAGTTGGCGATGGTGATGACAATTTTCATATTGATGTCTCCGAACCGATTAGTCTTCAAGGAGCTCGTCAAGCTCCTGCTTCACTTTGCGAATCTTCTTCGGCATAGCTGAAAGCGACAGATTTTTCGCTTTCTCCATACTCCCGTATTGGCAGGCTTTTTCGTAAAGCCATGCTTCATAGCGCAGTCGTTTCAGGTTTTGTTTCTGCCGCTTCAGATTTTCTTTGACAGTTTCCGTCACAGTCTGCAGCGTCGCGTTTCGTTCTGAAAGTGTTCTGTCGCCGCATCGCATAAGTTCGGAAAACTGCGAAATCTCTCTGATCGACATGCCGCTTTGTTTAAGGCAGTCCACCAAGAGCAGTGTTCTGCAGTCTTCCACGTCAAATTCGCGAACACCGGATGCTTTGCGCTTCACTTGAGACAGGAGCCCTTCCTTTTCGTAGTAACGAAGTGTAGACGGCGCGATATTAAATTTTTTTGAAAGTTCTCCAATGGAATAGCTCATTTTTTCCTCTGCTCAAGCGCACTTTAACCTTTGCATTGTAGCTAGCTTTTACTTCAATAAATATCCGACGAAACATATATCGAAGAATATTTCCCTTGGGATGTCCCAAATTTCACCCGCCGACCCGTCTTTTGTCAGGTCATACGCATACAATGAAGGCAGTTTTTGGAGGAATACCATGCTTCGTCGTACTTGTCTTTTTGCTTCATCTCTATTGTTAACACCCTTCGCTTTGGCTGAAGAAAAAGTCGGTATTCGTCCGAACAGCGTGCCGTCTCATCCCGAATACGAAGAGTTAA
>ERZ778516.1451-NODE-1451-length-17847-cov-6.366063_pt1 | contig 17847 bp, 17 predicted proteins | sample MGYA00510342_ERZ778516 | MGnify/ENA primary metagenome ERZ778516 (study PRJEB29527, sample SAMN07138961) | mouse gut metagenome | material: feces | host: mouse | place: China:Nanjing | collected 2016-01-25 ... | reverse complement strand
GGCGCAGGAACCCAATACTGCAAAATATCATTATTTAACCTTTCCCCATGCTGATTTATGGGGTGTTGTCATGCCAAAAGACTGTCCATTGGAAAAAAAAGACTCCATCTGCGTGGATGACTTATTTGGACTTCCTCTTTTTTGTTCCGAACAGGGATGGAGCAATGATATTTCCAAATGGTGCGGCAATAACATGGATAAATTACACCTTGAAGGGTCGTTTCGTCTATCATATAACGGATCGCTTTTTGTGAAAGAGGGGCTGGGTTATCTTTTAACTTTTGAGCATTTAATTGATACAAGCCCCGATAGTGGGCTTACTTTCCGCCCTCTTACCCCTAAACTTGAAACAAAAATGTATCTAATATGGAAAAAATATCAAGTTTTTACTCCTATTGCTGAACGATTGCTGGAAATGTTGAAAGCCGAGCTTTCGGAGTAGAAGTCAAAGTAATGCTGTAAGAAATTTATTGATATAAGTAAGGAATTTTTCTTTGAAAAAAGCCTTGTCTTTCCACCAAAAATGTGTAAGCTGTCACTCACAAGGCAAGCAGCCAGTACAAAATATCAAAATACAAAAGGTGGAAAACATTATGAAGACAGGAAAAATCACAGCAAAATTGAGGGACGCGGTTCCGGTATGCCTTATGGTAAACGGCGAGGAAGTAAAACGGTACAAGAACATTGACCCGCCGGATATGCTCAAAGAAGTGGAAATGCTGGACTTCCATTTCAACGTACCGGAGGACGGCAAAATCACTCTTATACTTTTTAGCGGGAAACTTTTCCGCTTCCGCCTATTTGAAAAGGTGTTCAAATTCAAAGCTCATAATGCCAGCTTCCAGACAATTAATATAGAAGTCTTGCTTTACGCTTATTACGGTAAACTTTCTTAAACAAGTAAAATCCCGAAATTGCCGAAATATCGGCATTTCCGGGGATAGATGCGAAAACAGCCCTTCAAATTCAGAGGCCACTTTTCTATTAAAGTTTGTTCCTTGATATGTTGCCAAAATGTTGCCACGCATTTATTATAGTAAATCCTTGCAAATTGACAACCCATTTTTAAAATGTTACGCAGTAAAATCCACTTTTAATAATAAAGGCTTATGGTATCATCGAAGTCTATTTTCTGTTTGAACCACCTTATAAAATAAGGCTTACAAAAGTCCTAAAGCATAACAAATATTAAACAAACACCAATTTCTCCTTAACAGCTCTTATTACATAGTGCTAGCACCATATTTTCATTAAGGAAAATTTCAGCAAACTATTCAAGCCACACATACAATCTGAAATTAATTATTTACTCGCTACAATAGTAAACTCTCCTGGTATCTTTTCATTTGTCCACGCAGGATGTTCATCAAACTTTCTTAATGTAAAACCACTATTTATGACTGAATTGATAATCTCACTAATTGTATACTTTCTATAACTGCACTTAGGCATCTGCTTGCGAACATTTTCTTCAAAAAAACGGGCATGTGCCATTTCTCCTTCAAAAATTTCCCTTGAAAAATAACTTATTATGACTTGTTTCGACTGCAAGATTAAATTGTTCTTTCGTAATATCCTTCTTTGACAATGCTTTCCATCTCGTCCATATCATCAACTATAATTGTCCCATTTTCGTCCATCATGGCTGTTATACAATAATATTCATATCAACAAATACACTAACAATAATAATAGGTATAAGTAATACAACAACACCTATTATTACATAAAACCACCATGACACCTTTCCTTTAAATATTATATTCATCATACATACAAGTTGCTCCTGCACAGGTACGTACCCCTGAATTTGTATAATAACTACAAGAGTGTATTCCATATACGCATCCATTATTTAATACTGGACCTCCACTGTTACCTCCCACAGTATATGACGAATATTCCATAATATTTCCATTAACCCTTGAAATTATTCCATGTGCGTTCCACTGGTCATAACTGGTTTTATCTTTAGGATATCCTATTGTTTTAACTGAAAGTCCATTTTCCAGTTTGCTACATCCATGCAATCCAAACCAGCCATATTTACTACCCAAATTCTGGTCTAACTGCATAAATACACCAGTCATAATTTGTATCAGTAGAAACTCCATTATCACCATTAGTATCAAAACCACAAAGCAGATATCCTACACGTGACTCAACAGGCTGCCGCTTCACGATTTTTTAACCGTTAAAGCGACAGCCCCGGTTGCTTAGATTCCCATATTTAAAGTAAGGAATTTTATACCCTTAGTATGAACTTTCTTTTTTATATCATATTTTACCTTAACTTTTTATATTTTTTTCAAATATAAGAAGCCAAAAGCCGGAATCTTGATATCCGGCACTTTCATTATCCCGCCTGATATCATATCTGTATACATTCCATCTTCTTCCTGAATCCATATAGTTTTATCATATTCGCTGAAATTAAATATTCCAAGAATTTTCTCCCCTTCATAATATCTTCCAATACATAACACACTCTTATCAGAGGTATCCACTGTCCATGTATCTGCCTGACAGACAAACACCTTTTCCGACTTTCTGATTTTTTCAAGCTGCCCAAGACTGTGAAAAATCTGCCCTGACACACTGGTTTTATCCTCAATCTGTTTTGCTAGCTTCCAGTTAAAAGCTCCACGGTGAATATAGCGGGAATCATCTGCTTTTCTACTGTTCTCTTTATAACTGTAATCATTTATCTGCCCAATCTCATCCCCACTGTAAAGCACAGGAATCCCTGATTGCATAAACATATATGCATGAAGCATCACATCCAGTCTGACCGCTCTTTCCATATCTTCTTCATTCTGCTCAAATCCCGCTTTTTCAATTCCGCACATGGATGCTGTTGTTCCGCAGAAACGGGCATCTCCCGTCACAGGGTCCGCATTATACAACTCTCCTCTGCTTCTGCTTTCTCCTTCCAATCCCTGAAAATAACGGTTCAGATATTGCTTATGAGAACGCTCCTCTATTCCTTCACAAAGCAGTGTATCATAATCCAGTCCCCAGCCGATATCATCATGGCACCGCAGATAGTTTAAAAATACATATTCCTTTGGCAGATGATTTACAATATCAAGTTGCTTCTTTAAAAGACTTACATTACGGGTAGCCACTGTATGCCATGTAGTTGCCATTGTTGTCACATTATAAAGCATATGACATTCCGGTTTTTCCACTGTACCAAAATAAGGAACTACCTTTTCCGGCTCCATTACCACCTCACCGAGCAGCAGCACACCCGGACAGACAATCTCACTAATCATGCGCATCATTCTTATAATTGTATGCACCTGTTTCAAATTCCTGCACTGTGTATTTAATTCTTTCCAGATATATGGCACTGCATCAATACGGATAATATCAATTCCACGGTTTGCCAGATACAGAAAATTATACATCATTTCATTAAATACACGCGGATTTTTATAATTCAAATCCCACTGGTATGGATAAAAAGATGTCATTACATAATGTCCTGCGTCCGGCAGCCATGTAAAATTCCCCGGCGCTGTTGTCGGAAATACCTGTGGTACTGTTCTTTCATACATTTCAGGAATAGCGGCATTATCATAAAAGAAATAGCGGCTCATATATTCACCGTCACCGGCACGTGCTTTTTTTGCCCATTCATGCTCCTCCGAAGTATGATTCATTACAAAATCTATACAGACATTCATATTTCTTCTGTGACAGGAAGTGGTCAAATGTTCCAGTTCTTCCATTGTGCCAAGTTTTTCCTGAACCTTTCGAAAATCTGACACCGCATATCCCCCGTCTGACCGCCCCTCCGGCGTTTCAAGAAATGGCATAAGGTGAATATAATTTACATTACAGGCTTCAATATAATTCAGCTTCTCTTCCACACCTGAAATATTACCTGCAAAATTATAAATATAAAGCATCATTCCAAGCATATCATTTTCTTTATACCAGTCAGGGTTTTCTTCACGATAAAAATCCCGTTTTTTTAATGCTTCTTTTCTTTCTTTATAAAAATAATACAGATTCTCACACAATTCCGCGAACATGGAACTGTTATTATACAGCTCCATATAAAGCCAGCGCAATTCGTCATGATGTCTGGCAAGACGATTCAAATAAATAAAATCCTGTTCCTCTGTCTTTTCTTTCAAAATTCAAACCTCCTGTATTTTTCCAATTTGTTTTTTCCTTAACTCAATCTGATATGCCGGATATTCGACAAGCTCTATCGGAAGCGGAATCCCTGCGTGCATTAATGCAGAACCGTAATAACACTTTCCCGTCTGAATGTCCTCATATACAGCATCCTCGATTAATCCTTTTAACTTTACATAGCTGACAGGCATATTTCCATGATTTTCAAGTATAACTGCATTCAATAAAACCTGCTCTCTGTTTTTTGAAACAAAAGACCATGCTGCGTATGTATCACAGAATGGATTGGACAGGCGATAATAATTCCCGTTTTGAATCAGCTCCTGATGTTTCTTATATTGCCTGATTTGCTCTTTTACTTCCTCTTTCTCTTCTTCATTCAGTTTTCTCGTATCAAGCTCATAACCAAACATTCCCGCCATTGCCACCACGCCTCTTGTCTGAAGGCTTATGGTCCGTCCTGTCTGATGATTCGGCACTGCCGACACATGTGAAGCCATGGTGCAGGCAGGATAAAAAAAGGATGTTCCATATTGAATCTGTAATCTGTCTAATGCATCTGTATTGTCACTGCACCAAATCTGTGGCGTATAATAAAGCATACCTGCATCAAATCTGCCTCCGCCTCCACTGCATCCTTCGATTAGAATGTTTGGATACTTTTGTGTTAATTTTTCCAGAAAATCATATACGCCAAGCATATATTCATATGTCACCCTGCCCTGTGCATATTCCATGGAATATATATCAGAAAGACTGCGGTTCATATCCCATTTTACATATTCAATATTTCCCTGATTCAATACATTACAAATACTTTCAAAAACAGCATCCCGCACCTCCTGTCTGGAAAAATCCAACACAAGCTGATTTCTTCCTCGAATCGGCTTTCTTCCCGGAATATGCATTGCCCAGTCCGGATGCTTTCGATACAAATCACTGTCCTCCGAAACCATTTCCGGTTCAATCCAGATGCCAAATTTTACCCCGTTTTTATTTACTCTCTGAATCAGTTCACCCAAGGTACAGCCAAGTTTCTGTTCATTTACCTGCCAATCACCAAGACCGCTGTTATCGTCATTGCGCTTTCCAAACCATCCATCATCCATAACCACCATGTCTATCCCAAGTTCTACCGCATCCTCTGCCAGCCCGCAGATTGCATCCCCGTCAAAATCAAAATAGGCGGTTTCCCAACTGTTAACCAAAACCGGCCGAAACTTATGCGCATAATTTCCTCTGCATATATGTTCACGGATACAGTGATGATACTGTCTGGATAATTCACCAAAACCGCTGCTGGAAAAACTTAAAACAGTTTCAGGAACTGTCAGAGCCTCATTTTCTGAAAGCGGATAGTGAAACAAATCACTTTGAAGTCCCATCAAAACTCTCGTTTGTCCAAACTGGTCTTTTTCCGCCTCACACATAAAACTGCCGCTGTACACAAACAGCATACCATAACAGTTTCCAAAATCTTCAGTTGTATTTTTATCTGCAATAATTACCGCCGGATTGTACTGATGGCTGGAAGTCCCTCTGCGACTTCCAATCACTGTACTTCCATGCAAAATTTCTGCCCGCTGAAAATTGCGCTCCATTGCATGTCTTCCGTAAAAAGTAATAAGGTCGTAATCGCCGGAAATATAATCCAGACAGGCAGATGCCGCCTTCTCCACTGTAATGGTATCTGCTCCCAGATTAAGAATCTTGGCACTTCTTGTAATAATATCTTCGCTTTCTAGCACTCCAAAGAAAAGCTGTACCTGTACGCTGCTTATGGAATCCTCCAGAACAATCCTAAGCGTTTCTGCTTCCTCTTCTTTTGCATATACTGCCGGAAGACCTGAAAGACTGTATTTTCCTTTTTTTATTTCATGGTTCACATAGCGGAGGTCACAGCACTCTGAACCATCTGCATTGCGAATAACCAAAGCACTGTTTCTGTAATCTCCTACTCCAAGAACCGGATATTCTTGTGGCTGTACATCCATGGAATAAATTCTGGTGTTCCCCATATCATATAAATTTCCTGAAAATCCTCTGTCATAACAGGTCAGTAAATAATCTGCACTGCCAGATATTTTTACTCCATAATACAAATGCAGAAGAATACCGAAGTTATCTACTTTCATCTGATAGGTTGAATGCTTTGTATTTAATGTAAAAATATGATTTTCCTGATTATAGGTGATTGACATAATCATTTCCTCCTGTATAATTTTTTATATAACTTTCCTGTTTTTATTTTCCTGTTTTAAATTAATATTCTGTTTTTATTTCTTCTTACTTTACAGCTCCATTTACAACACCATTTAAAATCTGCTTTTGACAAATCACATAGAAAATAAGAATCGGAGTCAGCGATAACAGATAAGAAGCAAAAGCCAGATTATAGTTTGTTCCAAACTGCGACTGGAAATTTAGCTGTGCCAGAGGCAGTGTATTCTGGTCCGAACCCGCCATAATTACAAGCGGAGTCATTACGTCATTCCATACCGACAATGCTGTTAAAACCGCAACAGTCGCATGCATGGGTTTCATAATCGGAAAAATAATTTTCCAGTAGGTAGTCCATGTAGATGCACCATCAACTCTTGCCGCTTCCTCCAGTGCCATTGGAATATTTACCAGATAGCCGGAATATAAAAGGATATTCATTGGCATATAAAAAACAACATATAATATCACTACACCAAACCAGTTCGCCAGCCCGATTTCTGCTGTCTGCTTTGCAAGTGGCATCATCAGTATTGCAAACGGTACAAACATTCCGCTGACAATAAACAGATAAACAAAATTATAAAATTTATTCTTTGCCCTGTTTCTTCCGAGTGTATATCCCATCAGAGAATGAATCAGAATAGATAACACTACGGAAATCACAGTGATAAGCAGACTGTTTCTCAAAGAATGCCAGAAATCCGTTACCTTCATTGCTTCTCTAAAATTCTCAAAACTCCATGTCTTTGGCAGCGACAAAATACCACTGATGCTGTTTGTCATCTCGGAAGGCTGCTTAAATGCAATGGTAATCGTCATATATAATGGAAATGCGATTGCTGATAATCCAAGAATCAAAAAAATCATAACCGGCCAGTTTGCTTTTTCCTTTACTTTTATCATAGTTGCTCCTCCTTTGAACTTGTTATTTTCATCTGTGTCACAGAAATAATGACAATCACAATAAAGAACACAACTGCATTTGCACTCTGGAATCCAAACTGTCCACCTGACATACCATTGTTATAAATCAGATAGGAAATAGATTCTGTACTCTGAGCGGGACCGCCTTTGGTCAGCGCCATAATCTGGTCAAATGCCATCAGAAAGTTTTTCATGCAGAGTACCATATTAATAGAGAAAAACGGGATAATCAGAGGAAAAGTAAGGTGACGAAATTTTTTCCAGCCAGTTGCGCCGTCAATATTGCCAGCCTCATATACATCCTCTGGAACAGTTTGCAATCCTGAAATATAAATAATCGTATTCATAGCAATCGCCTGCCATGCACAGACAATCATAATTCCAAGCCATGCGGTGTTCGGATTTGACAAAATACTTGATTTCAGAGCATCGATTCCAACCATTTCTCCGAGCGCCGGAAGAATGTATGTAAAAAAGTAATTAAAGATATACCCAACTACCAGTGCTCCTAATATATTCGGCAGAAAATAAGCTCCGCGGAAAAAGCTTTTTGCCCTTATTTTGCTGTTTAAAGCCAATGCCAGCAAAAGACTTATGACATTTACCACAATTGTTGTCACAACTGCCAGCTTAAATGTAAACCAGTAAGATTTTCCAACTCTTATATCTGTAAATAAATCCAGATAATTGCGCAGTCCAACCCAGTCATAATTACCAAATCCTTTAAAATTTGTAAAGCTGTAAATCACGCCGCGAATTAGCGGTATTGTATTAAAGCAGACAAACAATGCCAGAATTGGAATGGTAATCAATAAAAATGTTCTTTTTCTCTCATTCTTCATATTAATCTCTCCTTTTATTTTTCTGTATTTTTAGCTTCATACTCCTGTACCATACGGATAATATCCCTGTTATAACGTTTCCAGTCCTTATCAAACTTCTTTAAAAATGCATCGACATCCTTTTGAATCAAAAAAGTCTGAAGCTGCGCATCGACTGCCATTTCGGAAGGATAATAGTGGTCCTGAAAATCGGACATATTTTCTGTTTCAATATATTCCTTCATTCCATCAAGTACAGAAGCAAGCTTAAAATCTCCCTCTTTGCATGGAATTGAATTCTGGGCATCGATATATTTCTGGATATTTTTATCTTCATAAAGAAAATCTAGTACCTCATAGGCTGCTTCTTTATTTTTGCAGTCCGCAGTGACACAAAACTGAAGGTCAATTCCCGAATTTAATGTATTGGCAGCTTTATCACTGTTTGCCGGCATTACAAAAGAATCCAGATTCAGATTCGGATTTACTGACAGAATCTGCGGAATCGCATAACTTCCGATTGTATACATTGCTGATTGTCCTCTGGCAAAAGCAGTACAGGCATCATTGTATCCATATGCAAACGGGTCATCCGGACCATACTTTAAAAGTTCCAAATATTTTTCTGACAGCTCACGATATTCTGCTGAAAATGTAGTATTACCCCGATTTACCTGTTTTGCGGTATCTGCGGGAGCCAAATCAACCGCTATGGCATTCCACGGCGCCAGACACGTCCATATATCTTTAAATCCGAAATAAAACGGCAGGATTCCTTCTGACTGAATCTCTTGGCATAATGTCATAAGTTCCTCCCAGTTTTCAGGTATTTCCCATCCATGCTCCTGAAACAAATCCTTATTGTAAAGAATACCGGCAGCATTCGCTGCATAAGGTACAGCATATATGCCGTCTACTGGAACCAGTTCCAGAGCTTCATCAATATCAATATAAGCCTGCTTAATCTCAGAAATTCCTTTATAATCTGAAACATCTGCCAGAATTTCCGCATCAACGAAATAAGAATAGTTGATATCTCCTCCAATTCCTATAATATCCGGATAATCCTCCCGAATAAATCTGGTTTTTAAGATTGTCATTGCATCATTTGGCGAACTGATGGTAAGATGAATGTCCTGATGAGCGGCATTGAATTCTTCCTCCAGAGCCTTAAAATATCCTGCCGCTTCCGGTTTGTACTGTACGATTTCAATCTCTGTTACCCCGTCATTGGAAGATTTTTTACAACCTCCCACAGCCAGCGCTGATATCATGCAGCACGCAGTCAGCAAAAAGTATCTTTGATGTCTTTGCTTCATGGTATTTCCTCCTTCTATTTTTTAATAAATTTATTATAACATGCCTTTATGCTGTCTAAAATAGCACTATTCTTTATATTTTATATCATTATGCTGCTTTTTTATTATTTACTTGAAGTCAGCAAGCATTTTGGTATATAATGAAAAAAACAGATTGTTATCGGAGGTGCTTTCTATGAGTGAAGTAATCTTTTCTGTATTTCCAAGTGAAAATTTTATTGATATGGGCTTATATCAGTTTGGCTGGGAACAGTGCGACCCTTCACATTCTTTTGGGCCTGCTGCCCGAAACCACTATTTATTTCATTATGTGATTTCCGGTACAGGAACTTTGACTGCTGCAAATAATAAAAAGGAAGATGTTACTTATCAGATAAAAAGCGGACAGGGATTTCTTATTTTTCCTCATCAGATATGCACCTATATTTCAGACCAGAAAATACCATGGGAATATGTCTGGCTTGAATTTGACGGACTCCGTGCGAAGGAAATGATTACACTGGCAGGCCTCAGTCCTGACCATCCGGTTTACAGAGCACGTTACAAGGATATTGCTGCGGAGATGAAATCAGAAATGTTATATATTGTAAACCATAAAGAAGAATCCCCGTTTCATCTGATTGGGCATTTGTATTTATTTATTGACAGTCTGGTCCGTTCTTCTACCTCCACACCTCTTTACAGCGGAAACAGGCTGAGAGATTTTTATATTAAGGAAGCAATTTCATTTATTGAACAAAATTTTCAGAATGATATTTCTGTGGAAAATATCGCTGCTTCCTGTGGTTTAAACCGAAGTTACTTCGGGAAAATTTTTCATGAAAATATGGGAAAATCTCCGCAGGAATTTTTAATTTCCTACCGTATGACCAAAGCCGCAGAGCTTTTAAAGCTTACAAAGCTGTCAATCAATGATATCGGACAGGCGGTGGGATATCCGAATCAGCTTCATTTCTCAAGAGCATTTAAAAATGTATACAGAATTTCACCAAGACAGTGGAGAAATGAAAATGCAGTAAAAATAAAAAATTAATATCGGAAAAATTTTCATATGAATAAAAAAATTTTGTAAAACCTTCCTGTACTTTGTTGAACAATATCTTTTATAAAAGCTACATGACAAAAGAGATGAAGCAATTTTCTGTAAAATAAAAAATATTACAGTTTTGGCAGTTTTATATATTTTTGCCAAAATTGTAATATTTATACCTTATATTTTACCCATAAAAATACACTGTTTTTCAGAATCAACATGTGTATTTGTCATATAGCCATTCCTGCATATTGTGTCATATACAGTTCATAATACTTTCCTTTTTGTGAAAGCAGCGTATCATGGGCTCCGCTTTCTACAATTTTTCCATGGTCCATAACAACAATGATGTCTGCATCCCGAATGGTTGACAGACGATGTGCAATCACAATACTGGTACGATTCTGCATAACCAGATGCATAGCATCCTGAATTGCTTTTTCTGTGCGGGTATCTACATTTGAAGTTGCTTCATCTAAAATAAGTATTTTGGGATTTGCAACAAAAGCACGTGCAATCGCAAGAAGCTGCCGCTGCCCCTGACTGATATTTTCCCCAGAACCTGTCAGCACAGTTTCATAACCCTGCGGCAGCATTTCAATCATTTCTTTACATCGGCTCATATCTGCGGCCGCTTTAATTTCATCAATTCCTGCTTCTTCTCTGCCATATTTCAGATTATTTTTTATTGTATCTGAAAATAAAACCGTATCCTGTAATACAATAGCGGTATTTTTTCGCATATCATCTCTCGAAATATCTTTAAGATTTTGATGATTCACGAAAATTTCTCCGCTGTCAATATCATAAAACCGCATAAGCAGATTGACAACCGTAGTTTTTCCGCTTCCTGTCGCGCCAACAAGCGCCACCTTTTTGCCAGAGGGAACTGTCAGTGTGAAATCATGCAAAACTGTATGCCCCGGTTCATAAGAAAACTGTACATTTTTAAATATAACCGCCGCGTTATCTGTCTTCTCCAGAACCTCGCCCTTTTTATCCTCAATTTCCTCATCAAGTACCATAAATACACGCTCTGCGCCGGCAACCGCTGTCTGAAGCTGACCATAAACCTGCGCAATCTCGTTAATCGGACGACTGAACTGCTTGGCATAGACAATAAATGCAGAAATTACACCTACTGAAATCAGACCTTTTAAAGAGAAATATCCACCAAAAGCGGCAATAATCACAAAGCCGATATTTCCAATACAGTTCATAATCGGACCCATGACACCGCTGAAAATATCCGTTTTAATTCCGGCTCTTGTAAGTAAATCCGAGGTTTTGCAAAATTCATCTGCTGTAATATCCTGATGATTATAGGCTACCACTGTATGATATCCCGACACCATCTCCTCCACAGTACCATTTAACTGGCCAAGCAGCATCTGACGTCTGCGCGAAAACTTTCTTACTCTTTTTGAGAGAACCTTTGTCACAAATACAGTCAGAAAAACAGTCGCAAAGCTGAGAAGCGCCAGCTGCCAGCAATACCACAGCATAATAGACACCGTGCCAATAATCGTCAGAACTCCCGAAAACAGCGATGGAAGAGACTGTGACACCGTTGTTGAAATATTCTCGATATCATTGGTCATACGGCTCATCACATCACCATGGGAATGTGTATCCAGATATCGGACAGGCAAATCCATCAGTTTCCCAAAAAACTCCTCTCTCATCTGTTGAACAATACGCTGGCTAAGCCTTGCGCTGACCAGTCCCTGCAACAGCTGACCGACGCTGTAAAGCAGATAGACGGCCGACATAAAAACAATCATCATAATGAGATTTCCAGCCCTGCTTTTTGCAATAATATCAATCACGCCGCTTTGCAGGCTGGGCGCAAGCACGCCGCATAATGTTCCAAAGATAACAATCGCCAGCATTCCAAGTACCATGGCTTTTTCCTTTATAAAATAGACACTAATGCGCTTCAGCGTACCTTTAATATTTTCGGCATGCTGCACTTCGGCAAACCGCTGCCCCCGGTTCATCATACCCGGAATATTGCGTTCTGCCTGTTTTTGTTCTTTTTCTTCAGCCATATTTTATTCCTCCTCTCCAATCTGAGAATGACAAATGTCCTGATAAATCGGGCAATTTTTCTGAAGCTCCTTATGAGTACCAACAGCGGCAATCCGGCCATTATCCAGAACAACGATTCTGTCAGCCCGACGCACTGATGCGATACGCTGTGCTACAATTATTTTTGTACTGTCCGGATGAGATTTCTGCAATGCCTCATATAAATCTGCCTCTGTTTTCAAATCCAACGCACTGGTAGAATCGTCAAAAATCAGTATTTCAGCGGGTTTTAAAACTGCTCTTGCGATTGAAATACGCTGCTTCTGACCTCCCGACAGACTCATTCCCCGTTCTGCGACAAGCGTGTGATATCCTTCGGCTGTGGAAGATATAAAATCGTCTGCCTGCGCAATATTCGCAGCGTACTTTATAGCTTTATCATCTGCATCTATCTTTCCCCACAAAATATTTTCCCGAATTTTTGTACTGAACAGCTCGCTTTTTTGCAGAGTAATGGCAATCTTTTCACGCAGAGCCTTCTGTTTGTATTCCCTCACATCTACACCGTCAACCAAAATCATGCCGGAAGTTACATCATAAAAACGTGGAATCAGATTTACAAGTGAGCTTTTTCCACATCCGGTAGCGCCCATAACTGCGACAGTTTCACCCTGTTGCACTGTCAGATTAATATGCTCAAGGACAGTCTTTGAAGAATCTGGATAAGAAAAGCAAACATCTCTAAATTCAATTATTCCCCTGGATTTTGTATTTTTGTCAAAAGTTCCGTCTTTTAATGCTGATGTACTGTTCAGCACCTCTTTTACCCGCTTCCATGAAGCATACCCTCTTGAAATATTCTGAAACAACATAACAAGCATCAGAATTCCGTTTAAAAGCTGCGTCGTATAAGTAACTGCCGCCATTACAGAACCGGGTGTTACCATGCCGCTGTCTACCTTATAAGAACCGGCAAACAGTATCACAGCTACCACAAGATACATTAATGCATTGATAACTGGATTCATAAAAGCAAAAATGACCAGTATCCTTAGCTGTGTTTTTATCAGCTCATCATTTGCCTTGCCGAAACGCAGTTTTTCATAAATTTCCCGAACGCAGGCCTTAATAATGCGTATACCGGAAATATCCTCCTGCATAATTTCATTGATGGCATCAAGCTGCGCCTGCAATTTTGAAAACAATGGATTGACTTTTGACAGGCAGAATACCAAACACCCCACAACAAATGGAAAGGCACACAGCACAATCAGCCCGAAGGTAAAATTCAAGCGAAACATAAAATACATGCTTCCAAAGGTTAAAAGAATTGTTCGAATCATCCCCCGCACAAACTGAGATACAAAATTCTGCACCTGCGTAATATCATTGGTCACTCTTGTTACAATTGAACCAGTCCCAAAGCTGTCAAGCTGTGGAAAAGAAAATGTCATAATATTACGGAAACAGTCCTTGCGTATCTCATTGCCGATATTTTGTCCAGACATATGTACAAATACATTGTTCATAGAGCCGCAGAAGCCCCCGAACAGTACAAGCACAATCATCTGAAACCCCAAATTCCATATTAAAGTTAAATTGCCTGCGCCACCGGTATTTACTCCAAGTACACCGTCATCTACAATTCTGCTCATAATTCCCGGCTGTATCAAATCCATCATGACCTCACCAATCATAAACAAAGCGGCAAAAATGGCAAAAATTAAATATTTTTTGATATATTTCCACATAGGCTGTTCTATCCCTCATTTTCTTCATAATGTGTTTTGTGTCCATGACCGTGATGATGTTCTCCTCGTCTGCAGGGATGCTCACATTCTTGACAGTTTCTGTCACATTCTCTTCTGTCCTCACCATGGTCGTGCGGATGTTCCGGATGCCTGCCATGTGAATGCCTTGGATGTCTGTCATGCAAATCCTCTTCTTCACAATGATAACGTACTTCCCAGTTAGCATTCACTTTTTCAAGCAGCGAAAGCAAAGTGTTTTTTTCCTCTTCCGACAGACAGGAAAACATATCTTCATGCCGTTTTTTTCGCTGTATCGCAGCTTCTTCCGCCATGGCACGCCCCTGTTCGGTAAGTATTACGTCGGTAGTACGACGGTCAATTGTGCTTGCAGTACGCATAATCAGATGATTCTTTTCCAATTTTGCAAGTACCTCACTTGCAGAACCTGGTTTGATACCAAGATATTCTGTAAGCTTCTGCTGTGTAATTGTTCCAAGCTCCAGAAGAACAATCAGAATACGTTTCTGGCTTCCCCGTCCTTCATACAGGTAATGCATTGTATGATGGATATCTCGAAAATTGATAATAATTTTATCATTTTTATCTGCTGCTTCATAATGGGCTTTTCTCTCTTCTTCGTTTATATGTTTTTTCATAGTAATTCTATTTCCTTTCATTGTTAATTATTTAGGTACCTTTATATATTTTAATACGCGATTTCAATTTTGTCAAGGTACCTTTATATAAATTTTTACTGACAAAAAAATATAACAGCCATTGTCATTTTTTACAATAGCTGTTATATTTTTTACAATTTTATTTTTCAGGGCTTACTCATACTCCACTGTTTTTTGAGCCTCAATATCTTTTCGAAACACAATTTTAAATATTGTGCGCACAAGCGGCTGAATAAAGAATAACTGTGTAAAGAAAGCAAACGGAAAATTAAAGCATACCAGTTTCAGCCAGTTTGCTAAAAGTGTGAGAACATTAAAATCCATCGTATTGTATGGATAGTACAAAATAGCTGCAAGAAAGCTCATTGCAGGACACATAAGCCCAACGGTCGCGCATATAATAGCAGATTCAAAAAGAACAGGGTGTGTCTCCTCCGGATTAAAGCATTTGCAGGCAAACTTGAATGAAAACGGGCTGCCCATTACATTTTCCAGCAGATACGCCAGACAGAATTCAATCAATACAACTCCCCAGATAGGTATATGCTTTCCAAATACTTCAATACCGCCTAAAATATGGATTGCCTGCAGTACATGCGATACCTGTGTTCCGTCTATCAGACTGGCATACTGCGTCAATGTGCTTCCATTGATTACATATAAGCTGTAAAACACATAGGCATGAACAGTGATTAATACGGTTATAAATGCAAAAAACATTCTTTGTACTTGATTTCTAGGCATACTAAATCTCCTCCTTTTTGACAAAACAAAAACACAAGCAGTCATTGCAATCTTTCTACTCTTACAGATGAAAAACATACGTTCCGTAATCAGATTTATGTGCAATGCACCACTTGTGTCGTTTATGTCACTTTATATCTTTTATTTAATTTTTATACATTTGACAGTTTAACATATTTTTTACAAAAAGTCAAAGGATTTTTTTATAAATAATATTTCTAAAATACAAATATACTAACATCAGGATACCCGCCAAAGGATAGCAGACGTATTATGCCCCCTTCTGCTTTTACAAACGGATATCTATTGGTGTATATTGAAGCTGCTGTACCTGTTGTGCATCATCATCCTTTGATATCTCTTTTTCGCCTTTTTCATTTTCCTCTATGTTATTATTATCTTCTCCCTCAACTTTCTGATTTTTATTCTCACTTGTTATTCCATCTTTACCACTTGTCTTATCTTTATTGATTTCTTCGCTGTCTGCTTCTCCTGCTTCTTTTATCGTCTGATTTGCATCAGCCAGTGTGGACATCTGCGCCGAAGCTGCCTCTTGTGCTTTCTGCTGAACTTCTGCAAGCTCCTTCTGTTTTTCTTCTGTGCTGCCACCTCTGCCTGAATCCTGCTTAATCTCTATCTCAAGAACTCCGGCTCTGCCTTCCATCCGGGCAGATACGCTGCCCTGAACCTCTGACTGCTTCACAGAAGAATCTGCGGAAATAAGCGCCTGCATACCTGCTGATGACAATCCGGCGGTCTTTTTTCCTGACTGTGTGGACTGTGGCTTCTGACTTTCTGCTGATGCTGTATTTTCAGAAGCTGCCTTTTGTTGCTGTTCCTTTCTCTGCGTTATTTGATGCTGTCTTAACTCCTGATTTAATGTGTTGATTTCCTGCTGGATTTCCTGACGCTTCTTCATTTTTTCTTCCGGCGTCATTTTATCATCAGAGGCAAGCTCCTGCAGCTCCTTCTGCTTATTCGCTATCTGATTTTGAATGCTTTTACTTACAGGGTCTGTCTGCATATTTGCTCCAAAGCCTGCCTTCTGCATATTGTTTGTTCCTGAAATACTTCCGACTGTCATCATAGTGTAATCCCCTTTCCAGATTTTATAAAACACTGTGGTTTTTTGTTCTTTTAGTGAATAAACCCTTTTATGCTTATTCTTATTTTATCCTTCGGAAGTTTTTTTATCGGACTAAACCCGTATGATGTGAAATAGCTATTTTTCGTTGTAAAGCTGTCAGACAGCAGATATTATTTATTGCTTTTCAAGCTTCCAGATATGCTTATTGCATCGAAAATACCAGCATACTCCTTCTAAAAATACTATTACTTGTTCATTTATTATTTTATCTATGAACTTAAATGTACAATCGTTTTATCATGATGTATTTCTTTTAGAAAAATATCAAAAACATCCGCTGTTCGAATCTTTAGACTTGAGGTATTGACACAGGGATGACAGCCTAAATATTCACTCTTAAGTATATCTTCATCCACCAGAAGACGCACATGATTTTTCGTATCATTTATTAGTCCCATAATGCTTACAGAACCAGATGTGAGATTCATATATTTTTCCAGCCGCCCACCTGTATTTTCAGGCCGGCCTTTATATAGCTTTAATTTCATAACTAACCTCACTATTTCAATCTACCTGTGGTCATAAAAAGTTTTATTCAAACCGGCCTGTAATACTTCCTTTTTGCAAAATATGCGCTTCTGCTTTTTTTAAAAAAGCTTTTTTCATAGAATTGGCTTTCAATTCAAGTATACAATCAAGTGCATATATTGTAAACTGGTAGATATGTGTTGTGCCCTTTGGCGGCTTCGGGCCTGCATAACGATGCAGTCCATAGGCAATTCCCTGCTTTGCATCTCCAAGCGCTGGCACAGATTTTCCTGCTGGAATATTTTCCATAATTTTTTCAGCGGCAGGAATATTCCATATCAGCCAGTGAGTGAAATTTTTTATGGGATGACTCATATCCTCCAGTATAACGGCAAGTGTTTTTGCTTTATCAGAAAGATTGTAAATCACAAACTCTGGAGAAATATTTTCTCCCCGTCCTGTATACTCAATTGGAAATCTTTCTCCTATTTTTATTCCAGCACATTTAAAGCTTAAAAAATTATTTTCCAAAATACTGTCCTCACTTATTTAATCTA
>ERZ778516.1446-NODE-1446-length-17915-cov-4.224580_pt1 | contig 17915 bp, 15 predicted proteins | sample MGYA00510342_ERZ778516 | MGnify/ENA primary metagenome ERZ778516 (study PRJEB29527, sample SAMN07138961) | mouse gut metagenome | material: feces | host: mouse | place: China:Nanjing | collected 2016-01-25 ... | reverse complement strand
GGGATTATCTTTCACAACGCCCATGGAATTATATTTATAATACAGCATTGATTTTTTTAACTTTACAAATTGTATTTCTATTTAAGCGGCGTGTGTTTGTGAGTGTTATGGTATTGGGTGTTTGGATTTTATTGGGAATTACGAATGGAATCATTCTAAATTATCGTGTAACACCATTTACTTATTTGGACATTACGTTATTAAAAAATGCATTTTCTATGTTGGACAGTTATTTTTCATCTTTTCAATTGACATTGCTTTTTTTGATAATACTGCTTTTGGTAGTTGGATTTGTGGTGCTATTTTTGTTTGGACCCAAAAGAAAAGGTGCAATTGATTATAAAAAAGTGATAACTGGAATCGTTTGTTATACAGCAGCATTTACAGTGGTAACTGGGTTGTTATTGCATTTTCAAATCTTGGCAGTACACTTTGGAAATATTGCCTATGCTTATTTGGATTATGGTTTTCCCTATTGTTTTACCAGTACTGCACTGAACACAGGAATTAATCAGCCATTCAATTACTCTCAACAATCCATCAGAAAATTAGGTCTTACACAACAATCAGACTCACAAGCCAAAACGCCAAATATCATTATGATACAACTGGAATCATTTTTTGATATTACACATGTAACAGATTTATCATTCTCTCAGGACCCTGTTCTCACCTTTAGAAATTTAAAACAACAGTATTCATCAGGGTATTTAACGGTTCCATCTGTAGGGGCTGGTACAGCCAATACAGAATTTGAAGTGCTGACTGGAATGTCTTTGGACTATTTTGGAACTGGAGAATATCCATATAAAACAATTTTGACCAAAAAAACTGCGGAAAGCCTAGGGTATAATTTAAAGGATTTGGGCTATGCAACTCACGCATTGCACAACAATGATGCTACATTTTATAACCGTCATGAGGTATTTAAACAGTTGGGATTTGATTCTTTTACTGCAATGGAATTTATGAATATTACAGAATATACACCAACTGGTTGGGCAAAGGATAAATTTTTAATCGATGAAATTATCAAGGCGATGGATGCAACGCCAAATCAACAAGATTTTGTTTATGCTATCTCTGTTCAGGGTCATGGGAGCTATCCAAATGAGCAAATTGACCCAGATCAAAAAATTACTGTAACAGGTGCTCCCAAACAGCGTCAAGAAGCTATTGAATACTATACCAATCAAATTTATGAAATGGATCTTTTTATTGCACAATTGATTGAGCGGTTATCAAGTTTTGATGAGGACGTTTTACTGGTATTGTATGGAGATCATCTGCCTGGGCTACAATTTCAAAATGAGGACTTGGACAATTATAATATCTATCAAACGGAATATGTCGTTTGGGATAATTTTGGACTAGAAAAACAGGATAAGAATTTAACCACTTATCAGTTGTCTGCAAGGATTGCAGAGTTGCTTGATATCCATCATGGTACCATGATACAATTTCATCAAACATATCAAAATAAAGTTTATTATCAAAAGAATTTACATCTGTTGCAATATGATATGCTTTATGGAAAGCAATATATTTATTCTGGAGAAAATCCATTTCAGCCTACAGATATGAGATATGATGTTGTGGATTTTCAAATTGATGATGCTTATGTCTCTCGAGATCATTTATATGTTGTGGGAGATGAATTTACACAATACAGCACATTGGCAATCAACGGGCATCAAAAGGATACCATTTATATTAGTCCAATGCTTATAAAGGTAGAAATGGCAAATATTCAAGAGGGTGATACCATTCAGATTCAACAAGAAAATCGCAACCGAAATATGGTACTTGCCAAAAGCAAAAAGTATGTATATCATGATGATGATGTTCCAACGATTGTGACACAACAGGACGAAACATAAAAAAGGATTTTCCAATATTGGAAAATCCTTTTTGTTTCTATACTAGAATATTTAAGTAAGTACCACTTACCAAAGCGATTGTGTTGGTGTTGCGCTGATAGGATTGTGGAATATTTTGTGCTTTCACACTTTGAGAAGCAAGTTCTTGGTGAACGGCACTGTTTTGATTGAGCGGATTTGCATTTTGGATTGTTCGCTGTCGGGCATTTAGAGTGGTTTTCACAGCCTCTTGATTGTTGACAGCCTGGGTGTTGGATTGATTGAGTGGAGAAAGTCGTGTAACGGGTTGAATGCTTTGACGATTTGACTGCAACGCAGCTAAAGCGGCACGCCCTTGACTACTGATTTGAATGCTGTCTTGTACTTGCCCTTGAATAGCGTAAGAAGATGACTGAGAAGAATGAATATTTTGTCGATAAGAAGCATACTGATATTGTCTAGTAGATTGAATTGATCTGGTGTAAATACCTGTAATCATCATAATCATCCTTTCTAATAGAATTGAAAGACAAAAGAATATCTGCCTTTCTCTTTATTTTATAAATTATTTATGAGAAAAATATGAATAAACAGAAAATAACAAATCATATTTTGAGATTTTTGTAATGGCATTATCTGCTCATAAAAAAGTCACAAATAAATATGAATAATATGTGAACAATCAATTGTATTTTGATTCAAAATATGGTAAAATAAAAAATAATACTGATTTTAATTGTACCTATAAATACAAAAGAGCTATTTTTATTGCATGCTGATATGTTTATGAATCATTGGCAGGTTGCAATTAAAATAAATAATATCAAGAATTTCTTGGTAATCAGAAAGGAATATGGAAAAAAAGGATTATGGTAAAAAGTATGACAGGATATGGTCGAAGCCAGCAAATTGTAAATGGTAGAGATATATCTGTAGAAATAAAGTCTGTCAATCATCGGTTTGTGGAATTTTCTGCAAGAGCGCCTCGCGTATATGGATATCTGGAAGAAAAAGTCAAATCATATTTACAGACTATGATTTCTCGCGGAAAGGTAGATGTAAATATCACTGTTTTTACATTAGAAGGGATTGATTCGGAGGTGGAAATCAATCATTCGCTGGCATTGGGATATGTAACTGCACTGCGCAGTATTCAACAAGAATTGAATTTAACAGATGATTTATCCCTTTCAACAATTGCAAAATTTACAGATATTTTTTCGGTGAGAAAAGCTGTAGAGGATGAAGAAACGATTTGGAATGACGTTAAAACAGTATTGCAAAGTGCAGCGGAAAAGTTTGTGGCAATGCGTGAAGTGGAGGGGCAGAGATTAAAACAAGACATTGCATCTCGTTTAGAAACGATTGCGCAAATGGTTGCCAAAGTCGAGCAAAAAGCTCCAGAAACAGTTGCAAATTACAGGGAAAGATTGACCGTAAAAATGCAGGATATATTGCAAAGTACCAGCATTGATCAACAGCGGATTTTATTAGAAGCCGCAATCTTTTCAGAAAAGGTAGCTGTCGATGAAGAAACGGTCCGCTTAAAAAGTCATTTAAAACAGTTTGAAACGATGCTTGAATCAGAAGACACTGTTGGCAGAAAGCTGGATTTTTTGGTTCAGGAACTCAACCGTGAAACCAACACCATTGGTTCTAAAGCACAAGATATTGAAATTATAGGCTATGTGGTAGCCATCAAATCAGAGATTGAAAAAATTCGAGAACAGATACAAAATATTGAGTAGTCTCGAAATGAAAAAATAAATTGATAATCTATTTGGAACTTTGTGAAATGGGAATTTGCTAAGGTTTACTTTGTGATATCTGTTGATCGAATTGGGTGTAAAGAGAATTTAGACCAACTTATGCCGATGTAAAGAGAAAATCAGCAGGTAATCCAGATGTGAATAAAATAAAAACCTGGAAAGACGTGATAGATGATGAAACTGATTAATATTGGGTTTGGGAATATGGTATCAGCAGGTCGTTTGGTGGCAATTGTAAGCCCCGAATCTGCTCCAATTAAAAGGATTATTCAGGACGCGAGAGATAAAGGGTATTTAATAGATGCGACCTATGGAAGAAGAACAAGAGCGGTGATTATTATGGATAGTGATCATGTCGTTTTGTCTGCGATTCAACCTGAAACAGTTGCCAATCGCTTAGATCAGGATGATGATGAGATACGAGAATAAATTGTGTTAGAAAGGAATTTCTATCAATGAAACAAAGAGGATTATTATTGGTGATATCTGGTCCTTCCGGCTGCGGAAAGGGAACGATTTTAAAAGAATTGTTGGCAGTACAAGAGCAAATTTATCTTTCTGTATCTGCTGCCACTAGACGACCTAGAGATGGAGAGGTTGATGGTGTTCATTATTATTTTATGAGCAAAGAACAGTTTCAAGCCGAAATTGACTCTGATGGTATGTTGGAGTATACCTGCTATTGTGACAATTATTATGGAACTCCTAGAAAACCGATTTTAGAGCATTTAGAACAAGGTGATGATGTGATCTTGGAAATTGAGGTAGATGGAGCTTTGCAGATAAAAAAACAATATCAAGATGCAATACTCATCTTTGTTATGCCACCAACCTTAGAGGAATTAGAACAGCGCTTAATTGGTCGCAATACAGAGGACAGCCAGACAATTCAAAAAAGATTGTTGCGGGCAAAAGAAGAGCTAAAACTGGTTGGACATTATCAGTATATTGTGATCAATCAGACAATTGAGGATGCTGTAAAGGATATTCAATCCATTATTCGAGCAGAAAAATGTCATTATAATCCATTTTTAAATTGTGAAACACAACCGAAATCAAAGTAAGAATAGGAGAAATAAATTATGCATAGACCAGCAAGTACGGAGATCTTAAAAAATGGAGAAAGTTATTATTCTTTGGTGGTAGCTGTTGCAAAACGTGCCAGAGAGATTGCGGAAAAAGCAGAAGAAGAAAATAAGAAGTTAAAGCAAAAACCAGTACAGATTGCTGTGGAAGAATTTGCTGCCGGAAAATACAAACTGATTGAACCAGAAGGCATTGGGGAGGACATTGAAAAAGCATAGTGAGTGGTATCAGTGGGTTTACTGAAATAACCATTGCGCTATTTAACTGGCATGAATCAATGGTGTTATATGTGATTGATAATAGTCTTGCTTGTACAAACATGCAAGAAATCATTGTTATATGAATGTTATCTATCAGTGGTTTTACAGATGATATCTTGTGTCTTTCTGGTTTGGCATGGTAAAGTCAAATTGATAGATCGGAATCTATAGAAAGAAGCGTTAAAGTGGATATGAGTACAGAAAAAGATAATGAACAATTGGTTGAAGCATTTGTAAAAGCTGCAGATGCTGCATTTCGATCTTTGAAAGAAACCTTTAAAGAGCATTTTTATTACTATGTATTTGTATTTGATGAGGGGTTACATCCCTATATTTCAGCATGGTCTTACGAAGCTCTGGAAAAATCAATCGTTGAACAACAAATAACAGATGAAGAAAAGAGCTGGTGGAAATGGGATTGTTCTGATTCTCCCTATGTTGTTTATGGATATGACAAATTCTTTTGTGAAGTAAGTGACTTGTTGGATAAGCGGGCAAGTATATTATCAAGTGATGAACTCTATGAGATTGAATGGGATACACGAGTTAATTTATTAGAGGAAGCAATGAAAAGACTTGATGAATCTGGTCTATTTGGGACTGGGGAGGAGCGGAAAAATGTGATTATTAATGTGGAAGAAGCTCCGCCTAATGGCTCAGAATATGACAGAGCGCTGCGATTAAATCCACCTTCTGCTTTGTTGTCTGAGTATTTGGAAACATGTGAGAGAGCAGAAATGGATTAGTTTATGATCAGAGAATTTTTCTGCATTCTAGAAATTCCAACCTCATCCATATGAAGAGTAAAAGCAGCTAGAAAATGTCCCTTTGAGAAGAATGTTGCCAGGTTATAACTTCGACGGTTTCCACAAAAGCGCATTGATAGGATTCCCATGGTATAATCGGTTCAATAAATCGGAAGTTGTGAAGGAGTAAACGATGTGTCTACATGATTTAATTGTCAAGGAGTTTGAGCAAACGAAATCGTTGTCAGCTTTGATTTATTTAATCGAACATGGGAGAGAAATAGAATTTTCATTTGAAGGAAGAAGATATTTTTTGTCTCGTAGTAATTCCCAAAAAAGAGTATCTCTTTGGAACAACCAAGAAGAACAAAGTTTTGATAATATAGAACAACTGATTGAAAAAGCGATGATATTCAATGATGTAGTCTTGTTAGATGTTCTGCCTCAAATTCAAGTAGAAACCATATTTTAACAATTTCCAGTTTATCTGGCAGTCATCCATCAATGGAGGGCTGTCCGCTTTGGACGGTTTAATAAAACAGCTTTCAGCAGCACCAACTTGAAAAGGGGCTAAAAAATCGTTTGATTGATATTTTATGATAAATATTATATAATGGTCTTTGATAAGAATCGAGATGGATGATAAAATATGATAGAAAAATTTGCAAGAATACTCTTACTTCTAAAGTGATGAGATGAATTGCATAATTGTACTTGAACGCGATGATCATACAAGTATCAATATTAGAAATGAAGGAATGCGGTCCGTATTGTGATAGCATAAATGGGTGAAAACTGTGGGGCAGAACTTGTATATGCTTACAAGATGAGTTGTATTAAGTGAGAAGCTCTCACCTTTCAGTCTTAGCATAGGTGATGAGTGTATGTCACAAAAACTTCTTTCACGATAGAAAAACAGTGGATTTGCACCTATGAAAACGAAAGGCTTTTATTTATGAAAAAAACGATTGTATTAGGCGTGACCGGTGGTATCGCTGCATATAAGATAGCAGATTTGGCAAGTCGGTTGACAAAAGAAGGATTTGACACCCATGTCATTATGACAAAAAATGCAACAGAATTTATTACGCCTTTGACGTTTGAGACATTAACTGGAAATAAGTGTATAACCGATACATTTGCAAGGGATTTTGAATGGGATGTAAAACACATTTCACTTGCAAAACGAGCAGATGCTTTGTTGATTGCACCGGCAACGGCAAATGTCATTGCAAAATTGGCGGCGGGAATTGCAGATGATATGTTGACAACAACTGTGTTGGCGATAAAATGTCCAATTATTCTTTCGCCGTCGATGAATACTGCGATGTATGAAAATCCAATCACGCAGAGAAATCTGACCTATTTGAAAACTTTGGATTATCAGATCATTGAAGCGGAATCAGGTGTACTTGCTTGTAAAGATATTGGCAAAGGACGTCTGCCAAAAACTGAGGTGTTATATGCTTATCTGATGAAGGCATTGTGTGATAAACGGGATCTCATCAATAAAAAAATATTGATTACTGCAGGACCAACACAAGAGAAGATAGATCCTGTTCGTTATATTACCAATCACTCTACAGGAAAGATGGGATACGAGCTGGCAAAAGCTGCATATTATCGAGGTGCAGAAGTGGTTTTGGTTTCTGGGAAAACGCATTTAGAACCTCCTATAGGTATAAAGACAATTGTTGTTTCTTCCGCACAGGAAATGTTTGAGGAAGTAAAAAATCAAGCACAGCATGCCGACATTGTGATAAAAGCGGCAGCAGTAGCGGATTTTACTCCACAGATGTCTGCGTCGGAAAAGATGAAAAAGAAAGATAGCTTAGAATGGTCTTTACCGTTAAAGAGAACAACCGATATTTTAGCCTATCTGGGAGAACATAAAAAAACCAATCAGAAAATATGTGGTTTTTCTATGGAAACTCAAAATTTATTGGAAAACTCTCGCAAAAAGTTGGAAAAAAAGCATGCAGATATGATTGTAGCCAACCATCTAAAAGAAGAGGGAGCCGGTTTTGGAGTAGATACGAATATTGTTACAATAATCACCAAAGATCAAGTGATTCCTTTGGAAAAGATGAGCAAAGAATCTGTGGCACACCATATATTAGATGAATTATTGGCGCAATAGATTGGAGGAAATTCGAATGGGAAATCGTTTGATTGCAAAAGTTCATGTTGAAAGAGCGGTTCTCCATTTTGATAAGGCATTTGATTATCTGGTTCCAATAGAGTTGGAAGCCTCTTTAAAAAGAGGTTGTCGTGTCGTAGTTCCCTTTGGGAATGGAAATCGCAAACGGCAGGGAATGGTATATAAAATTGTAAATCAGCAAAATCAAATCAGTTCTGTCAAGCCAATTTGTTTACAATTGGATAAAGAACCAATCTTTGATGAAGAGATGTTTAAAATTGCTGATTTTATGGTAAAGAACACATTTTGTACACATTATGAGGCGGTCAAAACGATTTTGCCAAATTCGTATGAAATGGATTTATCAGAACATTATCAATTGGTAAAGAAATTGACCGAAGAGCAGTTGCAAACATTCTCGATTGAGGAAAGAAATTTGATTGAGTTTTTGCAAACTTCTAAGACACAAAAAGAATTAGATGATTATTTGCGATATAATAGAAAACCGGAAATTGTCGCATTGTTACTACAAAAAGAAATCATTAAAAAAGAACATTTTGTCAAACAAAAGGCCTCTGATAAGACGATTCAAACATTTCAGTTGACAATGCCATATGATTGGATTGTTGAAAACCATAAGTTGACACCAAAGCAAAAAGAAGTAGTGACATTTTTATCTGGTGTTATATCAGCGACGAAGAAGGAAATTTCATATTTTTGCGGAGTGGGCGATGGGGTTATCAAGAGATTGCAGCAGGAGCAAATTGTACAGGTGTTGGAAAGAGAAGTATTTCGGATACCCTTTCAAAAGCATACCGCTTTGGAAACATTGTCACAGTTGCAATTATCACAACAACAACAGCAGGTATTTGAGCAAATTTTAGAGATTATCAAGAAGAATCAGCCACAGGTTGGGTTACTTTATGGTGTAACTGGAAGTGGAAAAACATCTATTTTTATCAAGTTGATCGAGCAGACCATACAAAGTGGAAAACAGGCTTTGATGTTAGTTCCAGAAATCGCATTGACTCCACAGATGTTGGAGAAGTTTAAAGCATTATTTGGAGATAATGTGGCAGTAATGCACAGTGGCTTGTCTTTGGGAGAGCGTTTAGACGAGTATAAGCGCATGAAACAGGGAAAGGCACAAATTGTAATCGGCACACGCAGTGCCATATTTGCCCCATTTGCTCAGATTGGTTTGATTATTATGGATGAAGAAGGAGAGGCTTCTTATAAATCTGATGTAAGCCCGCGTTATCATACCCGGGAGATTGCAAAATTAAGATGTGTTCAGCATAAGGCGATGTTGCTACTTGCTTCTGCGACACCGTCTATTGAGAGTTATTATAAAGCAAAAAAGGGAATTTATCACCTGTTTACACTGCCAAAACGCTATGCCAATGCACAACTTCCAGAGGTTTATATTGTGGATATGAAAGAGGAAGAGCGACGGGCGAATACAAGTTGCGTAAGCAAATTATTACAACAGGAAATCTATGAGAATATAAAGCGTCGAGAACAGAGTATTTTGTTGATCAATCGTAGGGGATATCATACCATTGCACAATGTATGGAATGTGGAGAGGTGATAAAATGTCCTCACTGTGATGTGGCATTGACTTATCATAAAGATAACAACTGTTTGATGTGTCATTATTGCGGTTATCGTCAAAAGTTTGAAAAAGAATGTTCTTCTTGTCACAGTCCACATTTAAAATTGTCGGGATTTGGCACGCAAAAGATAGAGGATGAGTTGCAATCTTTATTTCCACAGGCTCTGATTTTAAGAATGGATACGGATACAACCTATTCTCGGTATGCTTATGAGAAAAAGTTTCATGCTTTTGGACAAGGGCAGTATGATATTTTGGTGGGTACACAGATGATCGCAAAGGGACTGGATTTTCCAAATGTAACTTTGGTGGGTGTACTAAATGCAGATAATGGATTGTATGCAGGAGATTACCGAGGGGTAGAACGAGTCTTTTCTCTGATTACTCAAGTAGTGGGAAGAAGTGGTAGAGCTCAAAAAAGTGGCAGAGCCTATATTCAAACCTATCTTCCTGAAAATCCCGTGATACAATTTGCAGCAAAACAGGATTATAATAGTTTCTATCAAGATGAAATTGTCTGTAGAAAAACGCTGCTTTATCCGCCTTATTGTGATATTTGTTCCATTCATTTTAGTGGAACGCAGGAGAATCAACTTCATCAGGCGATTTTGTGTTTTTTGGAAATTTTAAAACATACGTCTAATATTGGCAATCCCCCTGCGATGAAAATATTTGGTCCGATAAAGCCGTTTGTCTATCGAATGAATGGAAAATATCGTCAGAATATTTATATTAAATGTCTGTATAACGCAGTATTCCGGACCTATTTAAAACAAAATTTAATGATTATGGGCAAACAAAAACAAATGAGGAATATTTCATTTTATGTGGATATTAATGGGGATATCAACGTATAAATATAAGAAGGAGATTTATATTATGGCAATACGCAATATATATGTAGAAGGCGAGGAAGTTTTGAGAAAAATTTCAAAGCCAGTTACAGAGTTCAATCAAAAATTATGGATCTTGTTAGATGATATGGCAGAAACGATGAATCGAGCAGATGGAGTTGGATTGGCTGCACCTCAGGTGGGAATTTTAAAGCGTGTTGTAGTGATTGATGTGGGAGAAGGCTTAATTGAACTTATCAATCCCAAAATCATTGGGCAAAAGGGAAGCCAAATAGAAGCAGAAGGTTGTTTGTCTTGTCCAGGTGAATATGGAAAGGTAAAACGCCCTAGTTGGGTGTCTGTTCAGGCACAAGATCGTCATGGCAATGAGATTGTGCGGGAAGGAACTGGTTTGTTGGCAGTGGCATTTTGCCATGAAATCGACCATCTGGACGGAAAAATCTTTAAAGATATTGCAATTGAAATGTTGGATGTCAAATCAGAGGAGTAGAGAATGAAAATTGTGTTTATGGGTACTCCTGATTTTGCAGTACCTTGTTTAAAAGCCTTAATACAACAACAAGAACAAATTGTCGGTGTTTATACACAGCCAGATAAACCAAAAGGTCGCGGTCATCAATTACAACCTCCACCAGTCAAGGTAGTTGCCATGGAGCATGATATTCTTGTATTTCAGCCAAATACATTGCGCACACAAGAAGTCTATGAGCAGTTGAAACAACTGCAACCAGATATAATCATTGTGGTAGCTTATGGGAAAATGCTTCCGCTTTCTATCTTGCAGCTTCCCCAATATGGTTGTATCAATGTACATGCTAGTTTGCTTCCCAAATATCGGGGAGCGGGTCCAATTCAGTGGAGTGTGCTCAATGGGGAAAAGGTAACTGGAGTAACCACCATGTATATGGCTGAAGGTATGGATACTGGGGATATGATTCTGAAGATGGAAACACAGATTGGGGAGAATGAAACGGCATCTGAGCTGCATGATCGCTTGTCTGTAATCGGTGCAGAGGCATTGATAGAGACAATAGAACATCTGAAAGATGGAACGATTGTCCGTACAGTACAGGATGATACACGAGCGACTTATGCTCCTATGCTGAGTAAAGAACTTTCCAAGATTGATTTTACCAAATCTGCACAAGAAGTGCACAATCAAATTAGGGGTCTATCCAGTTGGCCATGTGCAGTGACAACACTGTTGGGAAAGCGCTTGAAGGTTTATCGCTCTGAACTTGTCAAAGATAGGCAGGGAGCGCCAGGAGAAGTGTTGTCCAATCGACAGTTGATTGTTGCGTGTGGAGATGGTCATGCTGTACATCTAGCAGAAGTGCAATTTGAAAATGCAAAACGCATGAAGAGTGAAGATTTTTTGCGCGGAAGACCTTTGGCGATTGGAACGATTTGCGGTCAAATATAATATCACTGATGATAAAAAGAAAGGGGTATTTTTGGTATGTTTTTTGGTATCGACCCACTTTATTTGATATTGGTTGTCCCAGCATTGATTATTTCTCTTATCGCTCAGATAAATGTGAAATCTGCTTTTGCAAAATACAGCAGGATATTCAATTCAAAGGGGTATACAGGTTATTTGATTGCGCGTAAGATTTTAGATGATAATGGTTTACATCATGTTCAGATTGAACAGATTGCAGGTTCTTTGACCGACCATTTTGATCCAACAAAACGAGTAGTCAGATTATCCCAAACGGTATATTCCTCTAATTCTGTAGCTGCCATTGGTGTAGCAGCACATGAGGTCGGTCATGCCATTCAGCACAATGTTGGTTATTTTCCAATTAAGATTCGTTCGGCGATTGTTCCAATGACCAATATTGGTTCTTTTTTAGCATGGCCACTTGCAGTTTTGGGGATTATTTTAGGAAATGAGACACTTGCATTGGTTGGGGTTTGCCTATTTTCTTTGGTGGTATTTTTTCAATTAGTTACTTTGCCGGTGGAATTTAATGCAAGTCGTAGAGCGTTGGAAACCATTCGCAGAGAGACTATTTTGGAAGGAAATGAGTATCAAGGCGCTAAAAAAATGTTGACCGCAGCGGCATTGACCTATGTGGCGGCATTGGTTGTAGCAGTTGCCAATTTACTGAGATTATTGAGTATGGTAAACCGAAATCGAAGAAATTAAAAATAATTGACAGAAAGCACCAAAGAAGATATGATGTAAGTTATCTAAGTTATTTTTAATATAGGATGCTATAAATAGTGACTGGAATCATTTATATGATTTCAGTTGATATGAAAAATCTTTGTATGATAGCATTTCATACTTGAAAAAAAGATACCACAATCCCACTGGCTTTAGACGGTGGGTGAAGGTATCCAAAAGCAAAAAAATATGGTATACTGGTATCATAAGAGAATGGATATGTCCAATCTGTGGGATAGAACATCATGGAGATATTCGTGTTGTTAGAATGTGTTTGCGGGCATAAAGTCAGAGGGATATTTTTTTGATTTTGCTAACCGCCAATCAAATTGGCTGTTTCACCATAAAAAACAAGTGAAAAAGTAGGATGAAAATATGAAAAATGAAAGACAATTGGCGTTGGAAATATTGTTAAAAATTTATCGTGATAAGGGGTATTCCAACCTAACACTTTCTAAAATGCTTTCTAGAAATGATGGACTGAATCAGGCGTTTATCACTGCTTTGATTTATGGTGTGATTGAACGAGATTTGACACTAGCGCATATGATTGGTCAATATTCCAAACAAAAAATAGAAAAATTGGATTTAGAGGTGCTGTTGATTTTAAAGATGGGACTATACCAAATTTTATATATGGATAGTGTTCCAGATAATGCAGCAGTTGACGAAAGTGTAAAACTCTGTTATGATACCAAAAAAGTGAGTGCAAAGGGTTTTGTAAATGGAATCCTTCGCAATTTTATTCGAGATGGCAAAAAATTGTGTATTCAGCAAACTGACGATTTAAAATCATTGAGTATTGCTTATTCGTGCCCATTGTGGTTGGTGCAAAAATGGACAGAAGAATATTCTTATGAGGTAACCAAACGGTTTTTACAGGCTTCTATTGGACGTCCACCTCTGACGATTCGCGTCAATACCTTAAAAATCACAACAGAAGAATTGCGCCAAAAATTAATTAAAAAACACATTCAAGTGACCGTTAGCCCTGATATAGAGAACTGTTTGATTCTTGATAAAACAAAAAGTTTAGAACAGTTGGAAGCGTTTCAGAATGGACTTTTTTATGTGCAGGATATTGCTTCTCAAATTTGTGTAAAGTTAGCACAAGTAAAACCAAATACTCGTGTATTTGATATGTGTGCTGCTCCGGGTTCTAAATCCTTTACCATGGCACAGTATATGCAAAATCAAGGAGAACTGTTTTCATTTGACCTTTATGAACACAAGTTGCAGTTGATTGAAAAAACAGCACAAAGATTGGGTATTTCTAATTTAAGGGTACAACGACAAGATGCCTGTCAATACAATGCAAAACTGGGTCAGGCAGATACTGTACTTTGTGATGTACCCTGTGCAGGTTTGGGAATTATTCGCAGAAAACCTGAAATTAAATATAAATCGAAACAGGAGATTGAAAAACTGCCAGAAATACAATACCAAATTTTATCAAATTCATCTTCTTATGTAAAATCTGGGGGATTTTTGATCTATTCTACCTGTTCTGTCAATCAAGAAGAAAATCAGCAGGTAGCACAGCGCTTTTTAAAAGAACATACAGATTTTATGCCTGTTCCAATTCCAGAATCCATGAAAGGATTTGGCATAATACAAGAGTATCAAATTACATTATTACCGCAGTTTATCAACAGTGATGGATTTTTTGTCGCACGTTTTAAAAGAAAGTAGTGTTTGTATCATTTGGGGTGAGGAGAGTCATTTTGGAGAAAATTGATATTAAGTCATTGACCATACAAGAGCTGGAAGAGATACTAATTCAGTGGAATCAACCCAAGTTTCGGGCGAAACAGATTTTTGATTGGCTACATAAAAAAAGAGTGCTTTCTTTTTCAGAGATGACCAATCTTCCAGAAAAGTTGCGGGAAATATTACAGTCGGAATGTCAAATTACCGTTTTAAATATGCAAAACAAGTTGGTTTCTAAGATAGATGGAACAGTAAAATATTTATATCAGTTATCGGATAAAGAGTGTGTAGAAAGTGTTTTGATGAAATATCGGCATGGCAATAGCATTTGTATTTCTACACAGGTGGGCTGTAAGATGGGTTGTGCATTTTGTGCCTCTACAAAAGCGGGATTTGTACGCAATTTGACTACCAGTGAAATATTACAACAGATTTATCAGACCGAGCAGGATTTAAGTTTACGCGTTTCCCATGTCGTTTTGATGGGAATTGGGGAACCTTTAGATAATTATCACAATGTTGTAACCTTTTTGCAGTTGATTCATTCTCCATTTGGTGCTAATATCAGTTTGAGGAATATTTCATTGTCTACTTGTGGTGTGGTGGATAAAATCAACCAGTTGGCAGAACTAAAGTTGGGTATTACCTTGTCGGTTTCTCTTCATGCCAGCAGCGATCAGGTGCGCAGCCAATTGATGCCAATTAATCAAAAGTGGAATATTGAACAATTATTAAAGGCGTGTAAATACTATACAAATATGACCGGCAGAAGAATTTCATTTGAATATGCCTTGATTCAAGGAGAAAATGACAGTATAAAAGCAGCAAATCAGCTTGCGGATTTATTAAAGGGACAGTTGTGCCATGTCAATTTGATTCCAGTGAATGAAGTACATGAAACAACGTTTCAAAAAACAAATAGAAATCATATTTATCAATTTCAAAAGGCGTTGGAACAACGCGGAATCAATGCGACGATTCGCAGGACATTGGGAGCAGATATCAATGCAGCCTGCGGGCAATTGCGTAGGGATTCGATATATTCAAACTCAAAATGAAGGAGGGGAAAACTTGTATATTTTTGGTAAAACCGATATTGGTAAAATGAGATCATCGAATCAGGATGTGTATTATTTCTATCAATTAAATGAACAAGCTGCCTTTGGTTTGGTTTGTGATGGTATGGGTGGAGAAAATGGAGGACACATTGCAAGTGCCATTGCTAGTAATGTGATTTATCATAGCATCATAGAACATTATCAAGATGATATGAGTGATGATGAATATAAAAGTTTATTGATTTCTTCCGTGAGCAGTGGAAATATTGCTGTTTATGATAAGTCTTTAGAAAACCAACACTATATGGGTATGGGGACGACTGTTGACTTACTTTTATTGGTGAAAGATAAGGCATATATTGCCCATGTTGGCGACAGTCGTGTCTATATGCTTCGTGATAAAGAGCTCTATCAGGTGACAAAGGATCACTCTATGGTGCAAACTCTTTTGGAACAGGGAAAGATTACACAAGATCAAGCACAACATCATCCACAAAAAAATATGATTACCCGTGCAGTTGGAGTAAGTTGTTTTGTGGACATTGATTATATTGAAATTAGCAATGTGTTGGATACCACCTTTTTGTTATGTTCAGATGGGTTGACAAATACTTGTACTGATGAGAAAATTCAAGATATATTAAATCAAACTTCTCCAGAAAAGGTATGTGATACATTGGTAACAATGGCAAATGATGCTGGTGGAATGGATAATATAACCGTTGTATATATGACAAATAGCTAAGGAGTGAAAAAAGATTTGAATAGATATATTGGAAAGCGGCTAGACGAGCGTTATGAGATTAAAGATTTAATCGGCATTGGCGGAATGGCTGATGTATACAGAGCCTTTGACCTCGTAGAAAAAAAAGAAGTCGCAGTTAAGATATTAAAGGAAGAATATCTGACAAATGAAGACTTTAAGCGTCGTTTTCGCAATGAATCAAAGGCTATCGCAGTTTTGTCCCATCCGAATATCGTAAAAATCTTTGATGTAAGTTTTGAGGATCGCATACAGTTTATTGTAATGGAATATATCAACGGAATTACATTAAAGGAATATATTGAGCAACAAAAAATTGTTTCGTGGAAAGAAGCTGTTCACTTTACTGTGCAGATACTGCGTGCATTACAACATGCTCACGATAATGGGATTGTTCATCGGGATGTAAAACCGCAAAATGTGATGCTATTACAAGATGGCACAGTAAAGGTGATGGATTTTGGGATTGCGCGTTTTGCAAGGGATAATGGCAGAACCATTTCAGAAAAGGCGATTGGTTCTGTACATTATATTAGCCCAGAACAGGCGCGTGGTGATGTGACGGATGAAAAAACAGACATTTATTCTGTAGGGGTATTATTATTTGAAATGCTGACTGGGAAGTTGCCCTTTGATGGGGATACCCCTGTAGCAGTGGCGATAAAACAAATGCAGGTGGAGGCAGAAAAACCCACCAGCTTAAATCCAAGTATTCCCGAAGGATTAGAAGAAATTGTAATTCGTGCGATGAAAAAAGACCCTGATTTGCGCTATCAAACGGCAGCAGAAATGCTTCGGGATATTGATGAATTTAAACGAAATCCCAATATTGTATTTGAATATAAATATTTCATTGATAATGGAGATACCAAGTATTTTGACGCGGTTGGCAGTGATGTGCCCGCAACGATCAATAAAAGCAATGGAGGAGAGAAAGCACTTGTGAAGGAAAAAAAGCGAATTTCACCAACGATGCAGGTGTTGTTGGCGGTAACAGTTGCTTGTGTGATTATAGCTGTGATTGCAGTGGTTATTTTCTTTAATGCAATTCGGCAACCGACACCAGAGTTTCAGATGTATAATTTTATCAATCAGAAATATGAAGATATTATCAACAATTTAGATGCCTATGATAAAGCGGTTATTGTAAAGGGTTCTGAAGAATTAAGCGATCAATATGAAGCGGGATATGTAATAGACCAAGATCCCAAGCCCGGTTCTGCTGAAAAGGAAGGAACAAAAGTTACTTTGACCATTAGTTCTGGTTTAAAATCCAGAACTGTGCCAGATGTATATGGAAAGGATAAAGCAGAGGCAGAACAGGAACTTAGAAATGCAGGCTTTGAAGTGAATTTAGTGCGTACATTTAGTAAGACTGTAGAAGAAAATAAAGTGATTTCTACCACTCCAGCGGCGGGAGAAACTGCAACGGTTGGGCAGGTTATCAATGTTTCTTATAGTGCAGGCGATTCTACCAATTCTGTGATAGTTCCACCTTTAGTCAATATGACTGAGAATGCAGCCAAACAGCAGTTGATTTCTTTGGGATTGGTTCCAAAGGCGACTCCGAAAGATAGCGATAAACCAAAAGGAATGGTCGTCGGTCAGGCGCTGGTAGCAGGAAATGAAGTTACAATTGGGACAATTGTAGAATTTTATGTCAGCAATGGAAAGCCTACAGAACAGAGCCAAACCATTGTGATTCCATTTGCAGCAGGTTTAATTGATGAAAGTTGTACCTTTGATCTTACTTTGGATGGTCAAAACGTAGGTGCAGTGTCATTTAATCCCGCAAGAGATGGCAATTTTACTTGGAGTTTTAAATCATATGGAGATAAACAGGTTGTTGTAAAGGTAAATGGCTATACATTTGCAATTATC
>ERZ778516.1442-NODE-1442-length-17921-cov-5.251259_pt1 | contig 17921 bp, 21 predicted proteins | sample MGYA00510342_ERZ778516 | MGnify/ENA primary metagenome ERZ778516 (study PRJEB29527, sample SAMN07138961) | mouse gut metagenome | material: feces | host: mouse | place: China:Nanjing | collected 2016-01-25 ... | reverse complement strand
AGCACTATACAGTAAAGAAGTTCCGGCACTGACATTCTCCATTTTTTTATTTTTATGGCTACATTATTTTTACTGCTCAAAATTCTGCTGATTTCCAACTGTTGCTTATTTTCAAATATTGGTCAAAATTCTGCTAATTCCCCATTTTCGCTAATTTTCAAGACTTCTTTCTCTACTTTGTCGATTTTACTGTTGCAGGCTTGAATTAACTTCATACCCTCTTGATATATCTGAAAGGATTCCTCCAATGAAATTTCCTCGTCCTCAAGCCTTTCAATCGCTGTTTCCAGCCGATCAAATGTCTGTTCCAACGTCAATTCTTCTTCCACGCCATACTCACACCTTTCTACAGCCTGTGCCACTGAAAACACATATACTCTATTTTTTTATCCGCTCTGCCTGCTCAATCCGTGCCGTTGCCCTGCCATTTTTCACGTAGATATTAACCAGACTGCCTATTTTTGCATTTCGGATATCATTGAATACATGACCAGCATCATCTTCTACATAGGAAAATCCTTGATTGAGCTTGTCCAACGGTGACAAGCCTTTTAGCTTTTCGGTATATAATGCCATACGATGCTTTTGCCGCGTTAGTGCTGCTTCCATACGGCTCTCCAGTCTACTCTCAATATCCATGCAAAACATACGTTTCTCTTGTATCTGATGCATTGGGCTTAAAATCTGGAGTTTTAATTTCCGGTTTTCCAATCGGCTGTGCTGCTCCTCCAGCCGCGCCAGCATATAGCGGTTCAGGGTATTTTGATATAATTGCAGGTGCTCCATTAACTGCGCATATTCATAGACTGCAAGTTCTGCCGCCGCTGACGGTGTTGGTGCTCTTAAATCCGCCACAAAATCAATTATCGTTGTATCCGTTTCATGTCCTACCGCTGATATAATCGGAATGCTACAGTCAAAAACTGCCTGTGCAACAATTTTTTCATTAAATGCCCATAAATCTTCTATTGAACCGCCGCCGCGCCCCACAATGATTGCATCAACACCAAACAGCTCCAAAGCGTTTATACCGTTGACTATGCTTTCTGCTGCCTGTTCTCCCTGAACAATCGCCGGATACAGGATAATCTGTATATAAGGATTTCGTCTTGTCGCAATCTCAATAATATCGCGCACCGCCGCACCTGTCGCAGCGGTAACAACACCCAATTTTTGAATATATTTGGGAATCGGCTGCTTATATTCCGGCGCAAACATTCCCATTTCTGCAAGTTCCTGCTTTAACTGTTCAAATTTCTCATACAACCGCCCTGCACCGTCAAGCACAATTTGCTTGGCATAAAGCTGATATTTCCCATCTCTTTCGTAAACGTCAATCGTACCGCCAACCACCACCATTTGACCCTCTTGCATCTGAAAAGAAAGTCCGGCGCGGCTGCCGGCAAACATAACACAAGTTATTACGCCTTTTGCGTCTTTTAATGTAAAATAGATATGCCCTGATGAATGATACTTGCAGTTACTGACCTCACCCTTTACAAAAATAGATTTCAGCATAAAATCCTGCGTAAACATATTTTTGATATAGGAATTCACTTGGGCAACCGTATAGACATTCTGCATCCTATCCTCCGCGACATTTTATTTCGCAAATTTCGCCAGAATCCCATTGACAAATCCTGACGATTCGTCCTGCCCATAACGCTTGGCAAGTTCCACTGCCTCATTAATTGCTACGCCTACCGGCACGTTTTCATCATAGATTATTTCATAAACCGCAAGACGCAGAATCGTTAGGTCAACCTTCCCCATTCTCTGCGTTGTCCAGCCTTTTGCCTGCTTATTGATCATTTCATCAATTTCTTCTAGTCTATCTATAATTTTGCTGCTCTTTTCCGAAATATACCGCGCATCGCTGTCCTTTACCAGTATTTCCTCATCCTCATATGAAAACTGCTCGAAAAACAGTTGTTCCTGCTCCGGCATTTCTTCACGTCCATTAAACTCCACACGGAATAGTAACTTAAATATTTGTTCCCTAAGCTCTCGTCTGCTCATTTATCTTTTCCTTATTATAATACTACCTTATTTTCCATCTGCCATTTTTATCCCGACAATCCGAATATTAACTTCAGATACATCAAGTCCTGTCATTGTTTCAATCGCGTTCTTAACCTTTTCCTGCAGTTTCTTGCAGGTTGTAGGAATATTAAATCCATACTGCAAAGTAACAGCCAAGTCCACCGATACGGTACGATCAAGGATATCCACATGTACGCCTTTTGACTGTTTCTTCATACCAACTTTCCCCATAAGCTCATTGGTAATATTTCCTACCATTGCGCCTACGCCGTCTACTTCTGTTGCTGCAAGCCCCGCAATCATTGCAACCACATCATTTGCAATTTTTACCGTTCCAAACGCATCTGTGTCCGCATGAAACACATACCCTTTTTTTTCTGACTCTTTTTCCATGAAATAGCCCTCCTTGTACTCTATTTTTCCCATGAACTTAAATTGATTATACCAAACCAACCAATATTTGCAAGGTGTCATTTAAAAAAACATCTAATCGAGTCGGGAAGTTTGCTTCCTCTATACGCCGCAAAAATTCCAAAAACTTATTGTCCGCTGATTCTGGTTGGAAGTATACGCAATCGTTCCGCCCTGACTGTCAATAAAGTCAAAAATTTCCTGATCACTGATTAATTTCTGCATAAATTCATTATAAACCTCCGGTGTGCTGCACTTTAATATTACGTAATCTGCCGCTTTTGTGCTTTCACTTTCAAATACCAATGTAAGCATCTCTTTATTATAAGCAGTATAATAGAGCCCCTCCCGCACAAAATAATTATCGTCAACACTGACACAATCCGGCAGCGGCACCACCATTTCAATAGAATGTGTCCTCGTTAGTTCGTCGGTTGTGACCAGAAAATAATCATAATTAATCGGCGGCGTATAAGATCCCTCCGACAAATCTCCACTATAAGAATAAGAAGCGTCGCCCCATGTAGGATCAATATAATAATATGCTCCATTTACGCGGACTAAATTCCATGCATGACGTTCCCCGTTTGTAAAACCTGTTACCACAAGTGCCTGCATTCCAACGTTTTGCAGCATATATTGGAGTGCCTTGGCATAACCTTGGCAGACCGAGCGCCCCTGCAAAAACACCGAACAAATATTTTGATTATTTGCTGCATTTTTGTCATACTCTGTATTATGAATCAAATAATCATATAAATATTTCACGGTATTGTACTCGTCCTCATTCAAAGGCACTTCGCGAAAACAGTCCGCAAGTTGTTTGTCAATCTGCTCCCGTGTCGCTGCGGCTTCTGCGGCTGTCATAGAATAAGTTCCCTGAAACGTAATCGACGTAATTTTCTGGTTAATGCTATATTCTGTATATTGATAGCCCTCCACATAGAACAATTCCGGATGATCATTCATTACACTGTAAAACACCTTGTCAATCAAAGATTTATCCAATGTAGAAATGGTTATACTTTCCTCTAAATTGGTCAACGCACTAAGAATTTCATGATACAGTTTCTTGCTTACTGTGTCAAGCTTAAAATATGCATAATAAATATCGGCTACCGGCTCTAACGTTTCTTCTGGCACTATTTCGGAAGCCTGTCCGTCCTCTGCATCCTGATTATTTTCTTCGTTTTCCACAGTTTCCGCTTTTTCACTATTTCCTTGTTTCTTTTTCTTTCCATTTTTTAGTGGAGGCGTATCGTGCTCTGGCGCTGATTCTTGCATCTGTAATGGTTCTGATTCTTGTACTGCTTCCGCACTGCCGCCTAAATTTTCCAAAAAACTGCTGTCCAACGCACATCCGCCAAGACAGAGCATAAGCCCTAATACGAACAACCCTGTAAACGCTGTCTTTACCTTCTCCATCCATAATTCCATTCTAATTCCGTCCAAACTCCGAAAGTACCAGTCCCTTATTCCGGTCAAGCGTCATACCGATGCTCCATTGATTAATAAACAACAGCAGCGGATTTCCCTTTAAATCTTGAATTTTCTTCATATCTGACGTTCCTGTAAGCTTCTGCAAGTCAATCTCGTCCTTATTCTCGATCCAACGGATATACTCATAGGGCAGCGGTTCTAACTTAATCTCTACATTATATTCGTTTTCCAGCCGATATTTTAATACATCAAACTGCAATACGCCGACAACGCCGACAATAATCTCCTCCATACCCGTGTTAAACTCTTGAAAAATCTGTATCGCGCCCTCCTGTGCAATCTGATTGACACCCTTGATAAACTGCTTGCGCTTCATTGTGTCCATTTGCCGTACTCTTGCAAAATGCTCCGGCGCAAATGTGGGAATCCCTTCATAACATATGTTATTTTTCGGTGCGCACACGGTATCCCCTATGGAAAAAATCCCCGGATCAAATACCCCAATAATATCGCCTGCATACGCCTCGCTTAATATCTTACGCTCGTCCGCCATAATCTGCTGTGGCTGGGATAGGCGCATAATTTTGCCGCCCTGTACGTGCTTGACTTCCTCCGCAGCATCAAATTTTCCGGAACAAATCCGCATAAAAGCAACGCGGTCACGGTGCGCCTTATTCATATTTGCCTGAATTTTAAATACAAAGGCAGAAAAAGCGTTCTCTGCTGGATCAATCCATTCCCCCTGCGATATTCTAGGGAGCGGTGTTGTTGCCATTTTGAGGAAATTTTGCAGAAATACTTCCACGCCGAAATTCGTTAACGCCGAACCGAAAAAGACAGGCGTTAACTTTCCGCGCCGAACCTCCTCAATATCAAATTCTACACTGGCACCATCCAAAAGTTCTATTTCATCCCGCAGCGTGCCAAGTGCCTCCTCGCCAAGCTGTTCCAATAACAGCGCTTCATTATCCATTGGAATCACGGTTGTTTCTCCCTCTTTCGTACCTTTTTGTGTATCCGAATAAGTCAGCACATGGTTTTCATGCCTGTCATATACACCTTTAAAACGTTTTCCAGAACCAATCGGCCAATTCACAGGGCAAGTTGCAATTCCCAGCTCCTTCTCAATCTCGTCAAGCAGTTCAAAGGTATCGTTTGCATCTCTGTCCAGCTTATTGATAAATGTAAAAATCGGAATACCACGCATACCGCACACTTTAAACAGTTTCCTTGTCTGTGCTTCCACGCCTTTGGATGCGTCAATTACCATTACGGCAGAATCCGCCGCCATCAATGTTCGATATGTGTCCTCCGAAAAGTCTTGATGTCCCGGCGTATCAAGGATATTAATACAGTACCCGTCGTAGTGAAACTGCAAAACCGAAGAAGTAACAGAAATACCTCTCTCCTTTTCAATCTCCATCCAATCCGATACGGCATGTCTGGCAGTTGCTTTTCCCTTTACACTTCCGGCAAGATTAATTGCACCGCCATATAATAAAAATTTCTCTGTCAAAGTTGTTTTGCCTGCATCTGGATGCGAAATAATGGCAAATGTCCTTCTCTTATTAATTTCTTCTATAATGTCACCCACTGAAATTTCCTCCGTTTACTTTTACAAATAACATGCGTTTTTTATTTATTTTCTGCTGCCTGTTACCTTTTACCACAATGATAACATACTATCCCCCGCTGTTTCCTTGACAACGCCTAGATAATCCAGCACTGTTGCTGCAATATCTGCAAAGGTTTCCCGTGTCCCGTAGTTTATCGGCTGAATCTGTTTTCCATACATTAGAAACGGCGTATGTTCTCTTGTATGATCCGTAGTTGCCATATATGCCGGATCACAACCATGATCAGCAGTAATTATCAATACATCTTCCTCTTTCATTTTACCCATAATTTCGGGCAGTTTTTCATCAAAATAAGCAAGTGCCTTTGCATAGCCGTCCACATCACGACGATGCCCATACAGCATATCATAATCCACTAAATTTACAAAACATAACCCCTCGAAATCCTTATCCAGATATTCGAGCGTGCGCGTAATCCCCTCGGCATTTCCACTGGTATATACATATTCTGTAATCCCTTTTCCAGCAAAAATATCATTGATTTTCCCTACTGCAATCACATCTTTCCCTGCGTCCTTTAGCTGGTCAAGCATCGTAATACGCGGCGGAAGCAGTGAAAAATCATGCCGATGCGCAGTTCTTGTAAAACTGCCCTTGCAATCGCCGACAAAGGGTCTTGCAATCACGCGTCCTACACCGTGTTCTCCCTGCAGCAATTCGCGTGCAATACGGCAGTATTCATACAATTGTTCTAATGGTACTTTCTCCTCGTGTGCAGCAATCTGGAATACACTATCCGCAGAAGTGTATACAATTAAATCACCCGTCTTTAAATGCTCCTCCCCGTACTCCTGAATCACAGCAGTTCCAGAATAGGGTAGATTGCAAAGGACGCCGCGCCCTGTTTTCTCACAAAAAGGCTCTAAAACCTCTTTAGGAAATCCCTTGGGATAAGTGGGAAGCGGCTTAGGCGAAATCATTCCCGCAATTTCCCAATGCCCTATCGTTGTATCCTTTCCCTTAGAGGCCTCCTTCATCCGCGCAACACACGCAAGCGGGGCTTCCACTGGCTCTTTCTTGTGGCAGTCAACGCCCTCAATATTAAAAATTCCAAGCTTTTTTAAATTTGGTATTTCAAACCATCCACTTTGCGACACAGAGCCTATGGTGTTTGTACCACTGTCACCATAGGCTGCTGCATCTTCCATTTCACCAATGCCAAAACTGTCTAAAACAATTAAAAAAATTCTTTTCATAAGTTCTCCTTTCTAAATACAGCGTCACACTGGCTGCAAACCGCCAAATCAGTGTATACTGCACGGCAAAAAATTTGCCGTGCAGTTGCGCACGCCGCAAAGCGGCAATTTTCCCTTGTGCGGCTGTGTGCATCATGTTATGCTTAGCGTCAGTCTTTTCGGCGCTTAGTATCACGCTGCACTCGAACATAGCATTACACTTTAGTATATCATATATTGCGGAAAAAGACACCTGAAATTTCCAATTATTGTGCAGAAACTGTAATTATAATGTTTTCTGGTGCAATTTCCGTCTTTCTCTGTACAATATCAATAATCTGTGCTGTCTGTGCTTCCGTCAGGCTCGTAGCCGCAACCATTACATCCGCACTGTCGCCACTAATGCTTACTACAGTCTGCGCAAAGCCTTTTGCCTCTAATAACATCTGTGCGTCAGATTCCTTCTGGGCAGTTTCTGTCAATGTAATCATGGTATTTACAGCATCCTTTTTTGCTTCCTCTGTCAAACTCTCATTATTGATGATTTCCATTAACGACTCTTTGTTCTGTGCTCTTGTCTGCTCTTTTAAAAGATTCGCGCCTGCTATTGTGGAAACACCTGATGCACTTGTAAATACTGCTTCTCCTGGCACTTCCTGCTCAATAATATTGGCGTCTGCGTTCTCCTCGCTGTTTGCTGCAAGAACACCATGGCTCTCTGCTGCTTCTGCATTCGCCTGCAAATTGCTGTCTGTCATATTGTTTGTTGCAGCAGTATCTGCTGCCAATGCGTTTGTATCCATACCTTCTGTTAAGTAATTCTCTGTAATTGCTGCATCATCAGTATCTAAACTTAATATATCGCCGTTGGCATCTGTAGCTGCTGCCTGTTGTGAATAATCCGCAATTGTACCCTCTGTATCTTCTCTTAATGAAATTGCATACATATCTGCGTTCATTGTGTCTTCATCTGAGATCTCATACGTTAATTCGCTGTTGCTTCCATCTACCGATATAAAGTCCTCCTCGCCGATTTTGGTTCCAGCGAAATTCAGGTAGCCTGCTACGGCAATCATCAGCGCAAGTGCAGTAATCATAATCTGATTTTTTCTTAATATTTTTTTCACAAGACCATTTCCTTCCTATGCTTCTCTTTACTACTTCTATCTTATTCTCGTCGTTGGTTGATTATCACTAAAATTTCATTTAGTTGTTCCGAGATCTAAAAAAGCAGGAAATTTTAATTCTCCTCCAACACCAGCACCTCCACCTTATTTGCTTCCACGCCAAACAGTGACATAGCAAGGCGTACAAGACGCAGCCTTACAGTTTCCTCTCGAGCGCCTTGCGCTGCGATTACGACGCCGTCTACGCTGGGGCAGACGGTACGGGAAATAAAAGGCACTTGATTGCCGTTGTCATCTACCGTATAGACCGTTTCCTCGTCAATTGTTGCCTCACGGCTGCCGTCCCCTTCCTTATTGGTGGTCGGCTTATTTTTTTCTACAATATATTCCTGTGAATTTTTCATATAAATCAGCACTTTCACTTTGCCGACGCCCTCAACGCCTGATAGAAATTCCTCCAATTCCCGTTCAAGGCTTTCCTTATAAGAATTGCTGGAGGTACTGCTTGCACTCGTTGAATTTCGATAAGTATTCTCTATCTCTTTTGTATTCGCGGCAAGCGGATTTGCACTGCTGGTATCTTTTCTAGGCGTACTTTCTTTTCGTTCGGTTGGAAGCAAAATAACAAAAATTAAAATGCCGCTTAAAAAGAGAATCAGCATGGTTTCCTTATTCCCCGCTGCCAATAGCTTCTTCAAACCATTCCGCCATTTCTCTAACATCCTGTTCCACCTCCTTTTGATTGTACTGGCTCCATGACTTCTCCCATTCCTGATACAACGCATCCGACTGCGACAGACTTCCCTTTACCTGCCCTATTGCGGAAAATACCACAGTGCAGCAAATACACATCGTAAGCAGATAGGAAAACAGTTTTAGATATTTTTGATAGGGACTTCCTGCGGTTAACTGCAGCAAACATTGAAAACATATCACAGTATAGACAAGTTTCCGCACCTCGGCAGCAAGCTGATTCATGTTTTTCACCATTCCTTTCCAGTCACAAACAAGACCTGAAAGACACTTTCACACTTCACAGTGCAAATTTTCTTTCACTCTTCCAGTCATGCCGCCTCAGCGGCACGAACAATCCGTGAAGAATCGCTGCACTTGCGATTCTTCAGTGTGAAGCTTTAGATTTTCTTAGTCTGCGTTTTTTGCAGGCTGAGAAAATCTCTTCACACTTCTCCATTCATGTTCTACAATCCGCCTCCTGTTGCATTGGTTACTGCAGCGATTGTAATAAAAAACAGCGCTGTCACGGTTACCAGCATACGAAACAGCAAAAATCCAGCCTCTGCAATATACTCCACACAGTGCATCATCTGCCGTTCGCCGCAGATACTGCCAAGTGCGGCGCTTATTTTTATCGTTCCAAGTATTATAAAAATTCGGATTGCAGGTGCAATGATAATTAACACCAAAACCAACAAAATCAGTACGCCCATACTGTTTTTTACCGCAACCGCCGAAGCAAGCGTTACACTGGAAACCGACTCCGCAATATCGCCGATTCCGGGAATAGCACCTGCTGTCTTTTGGATAACAGATACATTTGCTTTATCGACTACCGGCGTTATAATAATCTGCAAAATACTGCTGCCCGAAAGCACAACAATCATGGTTCTCAGCAGCCATTGAACACTTTTTTTAATTAAATCCATAACCGCCTTAAAGCGTTCTTCTCCCCAGATGCTTTCCACCACTCCCAGCATCATATACCCCTCCACCAAAGGTGTCATCGACGCTACAAGCAGTCCCTCCATTAAACAGACAAATCCCACCAATAATTTATAAAAAATCAGCGCTGTCAGTCCAGAACCTGCCGCAGCCACACAGATCATATACGCGGGAATCATAATTTTCAGAAATTCCAGCATTTTGTCCATTGTTTCCGATACAATTACCAAAACCTCCTGAAATGCATGAATCAACACCACAAGCTGGCAGAGTACAAAAAACATTTTGGCACATTTTGCCGCCCCCTCATTTTTAAATGCAGTTAAAAAACCGGAAACCACAGCAGATATAATAAACAAAACCAATATGGAAATAAACAGGCTTTTCCAATTATAAAAGTACCCTGCAAATACCTGTTTCATATAATTCCAAAAAATATCCGGCTCCAAAACCCAATTTCCTTTTAGCACATCCTCAATCAAATTTAGTGAACGTATATTCTGATTATTTGGCAGCAATTCCTTCAAAAAGTCATCTATAATATCTAAATTGGGTAAAAGTCCCTCTAATATACTTTCATTCATGCTGTATCTCCCTCACTTATTTTTCTACAGTTCCTTACTTCACTTGCTTTAGGAACTATCGGATAATCTCCTCCAACATTCGCAGCATGGTTTTAATAACAGGAAAGCCTGCCACCATAATTGTCACTTTGCCAAATAATTCTATATGGTTACTTAATGCCGAATACCCAGAATCCCTGCATAAATTTGCTGCAAATTCACAAATATAAGTGATGCCTATCAGCTTTATCAAAAGATTGATATAACGTACATTTTCGTTAAGTATCTCGCGCCAGCTTTCCATTTCCTCCATAATCCCTTCCATTACGCCAAGAACTTTCATTGCAACCAAAAAGGAGGTCAGTAAAATAATCAAGGTTGCATATTCCGGCTTGTCTTTCCTGACAACAAGCGCAGCAAACAGCCCCGCCATAATTAGAACACAAACCTGAAGCAAAGATACCACCTGCCTTTCCCAAATCCTGTTAATGCATTATCTGGTATTCCTTTTCCTACAACTTACAACTATACCAACATCTAGTTCCTTATTGGCTTGCTACAATCCAAATAGTTTTTGTATCATTTCAAATAAATCATAGATATACGGCACAATCCACGAAAGCACCAAAACCAGCCCCGCAAGGCTTATCAAAAACGCGTGTTCATCTCTGCCGCTGTGCTTAAGCACCTGTCCTAAAATTGTAATCAGTATCCCTACCGCCGCTATTTTGAATATCAGATTTACTTCCATCTTATTCCCCATTTCCATATCCGATTCGTGCCGGCTTCCCGTCTTAAAAATCGAGCAGAGGAATAACCTTCTCTCCTACTCGCTGCGCGAATCGTGCGCCGTCTTAACGGCATATTTCCTCTACACAAGTCTGCGCATAAATAAAATTATATAAATTTATATAAATAAAATAATACAGAATATCCCCGCTAATAGGCTTAATGTCCGAATCAGCCTGCTTTTCTCCTCTTTTTCTTCCGATCGGCTGTCAATCTCCTCGGCAAGTTCCGTTTCGAGCAGTTTTAATGATTCCATCTGCATCTTGTCCTCCTCACACCCAAAACATTCACCGATCCGCAATAGCATTTTCACTGCTTCTTTTGGGCATAAAACCTCTTTTTGAAGCTGCTGTGCTTCCTCATGCCAAATTTCCTGCAGATTTTTGCCACTGCGTTGTTCCATGCGCTTAGAAACTGCCATAAGAAAATCTGGATACGGCTCTTTTAACCGCTCACCAACTGCCACAAATATTTCCTGCATGGGTCTATGTAAAAACGAAATCTCACGAATCATAAACAGCAGCATACGCCTTTGTTCCTTAAAATGCAGCAGAACACTATTTATTTCCTGACAAAGCGATAATCCAAATCCAAATGCTCCAACCATTACACAGATGCCTGCAACTGCCTTTTGCCACATAACGCTATCCCTCCTTTGTCAAAAACCTGCGCATAGCGTCTGCCGTCTGCTTCCATAGAAAGCAGGATAAAACGCTGAAAAATCCCCTGCAATATTAAATCGGAAAATTCTGCCTTACGCTGAATATCTTCCAAGGAATCCCCATGCGCCGTAGCAATTACACTGCATCCACTGACACCAGCATAAAAAATAGCCTGCGCATCCCTTACTCCACCAATTTCATCAATGGCAATAACTCTAGGCGCAAAGGCTCTGACCAAAATGGAAATCCCTTGCTGCTTGTCGCCGCCTGTTATAATATCTGTACGCTCACCACAATCAAGTACCGCACTGCCTCGATATGCGCCAGCAATCTCCCCCCGCTCGTCGATTACACCAATATTGCAGCCTGCAAACCCGTTTCCGCCATTGGATAAAATACGAATAATATCGCGCAGCATGGTTGTCTTACCGATACCCGGCGGTGATATAATCAATACACTAAGTGGTACTCCATACTGTTTATTATAACAATACTCTATAATACTCCCTGCTATATTTTTATGTTCATGCGCCAGACGGATATTGATATAGCGGATATATTTCACAATATACCGATTCTCCTCTGCTGTTGTTAACTCGCCAGTAATTCCAATCCTATGCCCGCCCTCTGCCATTAAATATCCCTGCTTGCGCTCCTCCTCATACGCATATACAGAATCATGACAAAGATAGCGGAATATCTCCTCAAGTTCCCGTTCCCCGTACCGCATGGAAAGCCGTATTTCTCTGCCGCAAAGCACTCTTACCGGCTGGTTGACACGCAGCCGTATTTCTTGTACTTTCTGAAAATCCAGACCACTTTGCTCCCAATCCCGCCGCAGTCGTTCTGGGAAAAACTGCACAATTTCATTATATTTTCCCACATTCTTGCCTCCCCTTTGTCCATATCTCAATATATGTCCCAAAATGGAAATTATGCTATCTTTGATGCCTGCAATACCCTGCAATTTTTTCAATCCCTTTCCCTGTAAACACCATTTTTCCCAGACTACCCATAAAATCATTACCAAATAGAAACACAATCACAAGGCTAATCAAAGCTGCCAGGCATATATTGACAGCTATCGAATAAACAAAAATACCGCCAATATGCTCAAGAGATTTTACAATAAACCCATGCAGTAAAAAAATTATTAAGGTATTTTTCCCAACAGATGTTATCAGTGGAATTGATTTTGATGGAATTATCCACATAAAAAAGAAGATCCAGTTTATTCCGCAAAGCAAAAGGATTCCTTTTATGATAAAATTGTAATGTCCATGCGCATAGGAAAGAGATCCATACAGCATAAGATTACTGATAAAATGATACCTGCCTAAAACATAACATGTTATCAGGACTAACAGTACATTGACAATTTTAAATACTGAACTCTTTCGTAGTTGATCTGCTCTCAGCGACTTCCATCCTACGCCCAAAATAAAATAGGGTAAAAATGTAAAACATCGCGATAACGACAAATAATATCCAATACTTGCATCCATTCCTGCAATTAGGGAAAGAAAGGCTGCAGCTCCAAATAAAATACGAAAATTACCATGAACAATATACGGAATTACTGTGTAATAAAAAATCATCGCCACCAAATACCACAGCAGCCAATAAGGTGTTGTAAACTGAATTTTCAACAATGCTAAATTCTGCTTAATAAGAACAGCGTCAAAAAGCAAGTACAGACATTGAAATAGAATATAAGGGTATACAAGCACACTTATTATTTTTTTCCTGTTAAACTGTGCAAAATATCCCGAAACAAAAATAAATGCAGGCATATGAAAAGAATATATTATCTTATACCATACCCCTGTATCTACCAATTCCAACATATGCCCAAACACGACACAAAATATTAAAAAGAACTTTATATTATCCATTCTGTTATTCCGCATAAGGTAATTCCTCCAATAGTCAGATATTGTAAATATAAGTGCAACGACATTATTTTATCACACACGCACACACAATTTCAATTGACAGTTCCTTTGGATGCCCGTGTGCATAAAAATAACGGTTTAGCCCTCTTCCTCTAAACCGTTACAAATATTATATCTGTGTCATTCCACTTACCAATATATATTGATTATCTTGGTAAATTTTTGCAAATTGCCCCATATCCAGCGGGTTTTCGCCAAGTCCGGCTTCAATGGTATAGCCTGGGCGGTTATAGGTCTGAATAAACCAATCTTTATAGCCTGCATAACCAGAAGCTTCTGGTGTTTCCTCCACCGCATAGCCGCTGACCTGCCCGAAATATTCTGCTATACGGCGCGAATTTTCTGGTTCGTAGTTAAGATATTTCCAGTAAATCACTTCGCCCTGCGTATGATATGCAATAATTAAAAGGAAATTATGAGTCTGCGTAAACTCATACATATTGTAGCTTTCTGGTGCAGTAAGCGGCGCTTCTCCAACATAATCACGCGGAGCCGGCGATACAAACCCTTGTGCAAACTTAATTTTCCGTGCTTGCTCCCAGCCCGCCGGAAATTGTAAATTGATATCCACACCCTCGATATTTGCTTTCCATCCATCTGGATAAGGAATCTGTGGATAATCCGCGGCAATCTTTAGCGTACGCATGCGGTAGCTTTCATTATTTAATACATTATTGACCAAATCCACACCATCCGGATTTACCATCGGCACCAAAAACAGTGAATATTGCTGGTATAAAGGTCGGGAAAGTTCGCCATAAATCGGTTGATCTGCTGCATATGCTGCACTGTATTCCTCTGCAAATTTCAGAAGAATTGGCGTTGTAATCCATTCATTTGCATGAAAACTTGCGCTATAGCAAACCTGTCTTTCGCCTACTCCGATCTGTACAAAACAGACTTCTTTTCCCATAACACTCTGTCCAATACATCCCGTTATTAAAAATGGATAACGGATTGACAATCCTTCTACAATCCAATCAGTTAAGAACGACGTATACGGCACTTCCTCCGAAACAAGCGGGAAAGCATACGGAACATATATTTGTGTTCCTATTGTTAACTGCTCTGCTATAATTGTGGGATTTGCCGTTAAGATAGCCTCTATTGTTGTCCCGTATGCATTTGCTATATTCCAAAGTGTATCGCCCGCCGCCACTGTATATGTTGTATATCCTTTTAAAAAGGGCATTAGTTTTTCCCACACAGAATGATCTACAACACACCCTGCATTTCTGCCTAAAAAGCTGCCCAACGCGCGGCAGGTTTCATGCCCGAACTTACCGTCAATGTCAATTGGAAAACCTGCCCGATTCAACGCTAGCTGCAAATACTGCACCAACACCCCGCTGTCGCCTATATAAATACTTTTCATATACCCACCACAAAATTCAAGTTGATATATTATATGCAAATTCCCCAAAAGCGTGAATTATACGAACCTTTATTGGGAGCAGGCAAAAAATGCCGTAACAGACGCCCCATACCCTTGTTGATTTTCAAGCTGTAAATCACCGCCATGTTTGATACAAAGCAGCTGGCTGCTGTACAGCCCCATTCCAAAATGCGCAGCGTCTTCCTCTATTTTTCCAAAAGGCTTTGGGCCGTTCTGCAATAGGGACAACGGAAATCCTGCTCCATCATCAATGATCTGCATCTTAAAAACAGTTCCATTTTTTTCAAGGGAAATATCAATCTCTTTTTGGGCAAAACGTGCTGCATTTCCAATCAAATTCTCTGCAACAATCATAAAAAGCCCATAATCTAATATCACAGAGCCGATCCCACAATCCCGCACCGAAATCGAAAGCTGCGGCGCTAAAAGGTTTGCCGTCTGTATTAAATCCGCAGTTAATGCTACGCCGTCTATTCTCTTTTTCTTTACCGGATACTGCTCCAGACGCTGGATGCTGCTCATTGCTTCTACATACTGCTCAATACGTAAAGTGTAGTTTTCCAAACGCTCCAATGCCTGTAAATCACAAGCCCCCTGCTGTTTGCGCAGCATTTTTACCGTTCCCTTTAACACGGTAACGGGATTGCGCAAATCATGCGAAAATGCAGCATTTAACCGTTTGCGCTCCTCTGCCTGCCGCCAAAGTTCCTGATTGGATTGCAGCAATTCGTCACGCATCGTTTCAAATGCCGCACAAAGCTGTCCCAGTTCGTCCTCTGAAACTTTTGGTATGTGAAAATCCAAATCCTGATTTTGAATCCGCTTTACACTTTCCTCCAAAATTTCAATTGGTACTTTGCATTTCAATCGGTAAAATAAAATTCCAGCCACAGCCATACCACACACCGGAAATAAAATACATGATAGTATTTGAAGAATCCCTACCACAGATAGCACGCGTTTTTGATACAATGTCAGCGGCTCTGTATACAAGGGCTCTAACTGCATTATCATTCCATCTAAACGATAGGATAAACCGTCAGAAGGAATCTGCGATTGAATTTTCACACAGATAAACCACACCAAAGCAGCCAATGCCAGCGACACCAAAAGGCAAAGAAACGTTAAAACAAAAAAAGATTTTTTAAGCCCTGCCTTTCTTAGCCATTCCACTTATAACCACACCCCCAAACTGTATCAATATAGTTGTAAAGCGTATGCGCAGAAAATTTTGCACGAATCTTTCGAATATGCTCCATAATCGTATCGCTGCTGCCTGCCCCGTCAATTCCCCAGACCGCCTCATAAATCCGTTCACGGTCAAACACCTGCCCAGCATTCAACGATAACAGTTCCACAATATCAAACTCCCGTTTGGATAGAGCAATTGTTTCCCCGTTAATAGAGATGGTTCGTGCCGAATAATCAATCGCCATTTCTCCAAAAAAGCGCACAGCCGCCTTCCCCTGCCGCCGCTGTTCCCGCCGCAAATGCGCTGCCACCCGCGCCCCCAATTCATCTAAATCAAACGGCTTCACAATATAATCATCTGCTCCTGCCTGAAAACCATTGATTTTGTCTGACGACTCTATCCGCGCAGTCAGAAATAAAATCGGACAGGAAATATAATCCCGCATCTTTTGGCATACCAAAAGCCCGTCTAGTTCCGGCATATTAATATCCAATAAAACAATATCTGGCTGACAGGCGGCTTTTTGCAGTGCTTCTTTGCCATTGTATGCGGTAATTACGTTATATTGCGGTTCAAAATAGCTTTTCATCATATCCACAATGCCCGCCTCATCATCCACAATTAGGATTTTTTGTTTCATAACTTGATTCTCCCTATTTCTATATCTTTCCTATTCGCAGTCTGTAAAGTGCTTTCCGCTGTCACAGGGCTAATAAGGAACGGTAAAAAAATTATTTGTGACAATGTTCAACTGCAAATTACTTCGTAATTAGAAGAAAATGGCAGGCATAGGAGGCAAAAGCATAAAGTGCAGTGCCTTATGTCAAGATTTTCTAATGCCGCAAAAGGACATTTAGACAAGTAATTGTCATGAGCAATTTATTAATAGTTCCTTATTTCCTCTACACAAATTTATATATGAAAAAACGTGCTTGAAAATTGATTTCTAAGATATTGTTTATTTTACATCTTAGTATCATTTATTTCAAACACGTTTTTCGTGCCGATATGGCTATCATAACCCATAAATCTCAAGAAATTCTCAAGTTATGAAATATTTTATATATTTTTTTAGCTTTAGTTTCTTATGTTTTGTAGGCGTTAATAGAAACCTTTACCACTCTGTCGTCTTTCTTCTCGTCTGTTCCATGCGGCTCAATTTCCTTTCCTGTATAATACTGATCGTCAACTTTAATCACTGCCTTGGAAAGATTTCTGTTATCTGCAATAATCCGAAATGTTACAGATGTTTCACCCACATAGTAACCTATACCCTTAAGTGTCAGCTTAATTTTCGTACCTGCTTTTAACAGTTCCTCTGGAATCTCCGTCATTTCCTGTGGAGCTTTTTCTGTAGAAGGTTTCTCCACAGATTCCTCTTCTAACGGATATACCAAATCTTCCCAGACGGCCTGTTTTTCACTTTCTGTTTTAAATTGTCTGTCCTTCCCGCACTCTTCGCCTAACAGGGGGCTGAACAGTAACCCATGGCATACAGTCCATGGCATTTTTGGAAAAAAGTACTTCCCTTTACATGCAGTCTGTGATATACTAACACCAAAGTCTATCGTCTATCGGTTTAAGAAAGCGCAGAGTTTTCAGCCGGTAGGTCGAGCGGCTTTTACTTTGCGTATTGACAAAAATATCAAAAAAGGAGCGATAAAAACGTGACGGGAAATCAAGGGGGATCCCGCACCAGCCGGGGGATGAAACGAAGTTTGAATGGAAGGATATTGAAACATACCACACTCAATATTCTGATGCTGGTGGTTGTATGCTGTGTGATCATGGCTTTCTCCATGCAGTCACTTGCCAAGAGCATTTTGCTGGACAGTCTTCAGCCAATGGCCC
>ERZ778516.1440-NODE-1440-length-17932-cov-10.416960_pt1 | contig 17932 bp, 15 predicted proteins | sample MGYA00510342_ERZ778516 | MGnify/ENA primary metagenome ERZ778516 (study PRJEB29527, sample SAMN07138961) | mouse gut metagenome | material: feces | host: mouse | place: China:Nanjing | collected 2016-01-25 ... | reverse complement strand
GGAAGGGACATATGCCCATGGCAGGCGTCCAGGGCAGAACAGAAGTGAAAGCGGCTCAGTTCTTAAAGCTGTGAATCGGAGCCGGAATTCTTCCTCCCCGGTTGATAAATGCCTCGCAGGAACAGGGATTAACCGGCATAATCGGCGCATATCCAAGCAGGCCGCCGAATTCCACCATCTCCCCGACCTTTTTTCCGATGACCGGAATCAGACGGACAGCCGTCGTCTTCTGATTGACCATGCCGATGGCCATCTCATCTGCAATGATGCCCGAGATCGTAGCCGGACTGGTATCTCCGGGAATGGCGATCATATCCAGGCCTACCGAGCAGACACAGGTCATTGCCTCCAGCTTCTCCAGCGTCAGCGCGCCTGCCTGCACAGCATCGATCATTCCCTGATCTTCACTGACCGGAATAAATGCGCCGCTTAAACCTCCCACGTAAGAGGACGCCATGACACCGCCCTTTTTCACCTGATCGTTCAGAAGCGCCAGCGCCGCCGTCGTTCCCGGAGCGCCCGCATATTCCAGACCGATCTCTTCCAGGATCTCCGCTACGCTGTCCCCGACTGCCGGAGTCGGCGCCAGGGAAAGATCAATGATTCCAAACGGAATGCCCATGCGTCTTGATGCTTCCTGCGCCACCAGCTGCCCCACGCGGGTAACCTTGAACGCCGTCTTCTTGATCGTCTCGCACAGCACTTCAAAATTTTCCCCGCGCACCCCGGACAATGCTGTTTTTACCACGCCGGGACCGCTGACTCCCACATGGATGACCGCGTCTGCTTCTGTCACGCCGTGAAAAGCCCCGGCCATAAAAGGATTGTCATCCGGCGCATTGCAGAACACGACCAGCTTCGCACAGCCAAGGGAATCCTGATCCTTTGTAAGCTCTGCGGTCTCTTTGATAATCTCTCCCATCAGCTTCACTGCATCCATATCGATCCCGGTTTTCGTGGAACCCAGGTTCACGGAACTGCAGACACGCCCGGTCTGCGCAAGCGCTTCCGGAATTGCGCGCATCAAAAGCTCATCGCTTTTTGTCATCCCTTTGGATACCAGTGCGGAAAAGCCTCCCAGAAAATTAACGCCCGCCGTCTTTGCCGCACGGTCCAGCACCTTTGCAAGCTCCACATAATCTTCGGATGTCCTGCAGGCAGCGCCCCCGACCAGCGCAATCGGAGTCACAGAGATTCTCTTGTTCACGATCGGAATGCCGTACTGGGATTCGATTGCCTGTCCAGTTGCCACCAGATCCTTTGCAGTCTCTGTAATCTTCTGATAGATATTTTTCTTCAATGCCTCCAGATCCGAATCCATACAGTCCAGAAGGCTGATTCCCAGCGTGATCGTACGGACATCCAGATTTTCCTGCTCGATCATTTTATTGGTCTCAAGTACCTCTTGAATATTAATCATAGTCTCTCCTCTATCTGTCGCCGCCCGCCCCGATACGCCTCCGGGCAGAAAGCTCTGTTCTATACACGATGCATCATGTTAAAAATATCTTCATGCTGGCAGCGGATAATAACCCCGATTTCCTCTCCCAGTGCAGAAAGCCCGCCGGACATCTTCGTCACATCCTCCACGTTTCCCGCATCCACAATCATCATCATGTTAAAATATCCGTCCACGATCGTCTGGGAAATATCCAGAATATTGACCTGAATCCCGGCCAGATACGTACAGACTTTTGCAATAATACCCACCGTATCATGCCCTACTACTGTAATAATAAATTTCTTCATCTTCGTTTTCCTTTCTCATTGCCAGTCTGCCGCCCGCATGTGACAGCTCAGCCGGGACATCCCGTCCTGGCTGAGCGTCCCCTGCCGGCTCACTACCATTCACAGACGCCCGAGCTGCAGTCTCTCTTTGCCACCTGGATATCAAAATCTCCCGGGCCGTACGCCACCGGCCCCAGCTGGATCTCCAGTTTCACCGTCTCGTATGCAAGTTCCGCATAATTATTTTCCCTGCTCAGATGGCCCAGATAGATTTTTTTCATATGGTCATTCAGAACCCTGCAGAGCAGCTGTCCGGCGCTTACGTTGGACAGATGTCCGCATTCTCCAAGAATCCTCTGCTTCAGAGGATAAGGATAAGGCCCCACCTGAAGCATCTGGATATCATGGTTGGCTTCCAGCAAAAGCACATCCAGTTCTTTCAGATGCTCTACTATGTAATCGGTATATACTCCCATATCCGTGGCGACGGCCGCGCTCTTCCCTCCGCAGGAAAACCGGAATGCCACCGGCTCCGCTGCGTCATGGGAGATCCGAAACGGCTCCACTTCCACATCTCCGATCGTAAAACGCCTGTCTGCACAGATCACATGATACAGTCCCTCATCAATCGCCCCCAGGCTTTTCATCTTTTTCATCCGCGCAATGGTTCCGCCTGTGGCATAGATCGGGATCCCGTATCTGCGCGCCAGTATCCCGACACCCTTGATATGATCGGAATGCTCATGTGTGATCAGAAGTCCCTGAATGTCCTTTCCCTCTACCTGAAGCTCTGACAGCCCTTCTTCCACCTTCTTCGCACTGATTCCCGCATCCACCAGAAGATGGGTTCTGTCACTCCCTGTATAAATACAGTTTCCGCTGCTGCCGCTGGCAATACTGCATAATCTCATCTATCTTTTCATCCTTTTATCGATCTGGCGGCAGGTATCCTCCTGCGCCCCATTGTTGTCAATCACACAGCCGCACCGTTTCAGAAACTCCTCATGAGTCTTCTGGCTCCCGAAGATCCGGTCGATCCGTTCATCCGTATACCCTCTGGATGCTTTCAGCCTGCTGCGTCTTCTGTTCTCAGCCGTATAAATATACCATGTTTCGTCACAGAATGCATCATATTTTTCTTCCAGAAACAGCGCCGCTTCCACGACCACGCAGTCTTTTTTCTCCGCCTGCGCCTGTGCGATCCGGCGCAGAATCTCCTGTTTCACCGCCGGATGAACGATGGCATTGAGTTTTCGGCGCATCTCCTCGCCGGCAAAAACCACGTTTCCAAGAATTTTCCGGTCAATCCTGCCGTCTTCCGCCCGGACTTCGCTTCCAAATACATTCAGAATCTCATCATAAGCCGCCTGTCCGGGCTCCATAACCTCATGCCCCACCTGATCCGCCTGGATCACTTCTGCATGATATGCCTTTTCCAGATACTCAAGGACCGTACTCTTTCCGGCCCCCACTCCGCCGGTCACTCCGATCACTCTCATCTATTTTGCCTCATACCAGTTCCGCCCTCTGTGCATGTCAATCTCCAGAGGCACATCCAGCTCTGCCGCCTGCTGCATCTCTTCCTGCAGGATCTGTTCCACCCGCTCTGCCTCTTCTTCGTATGCTTCGATCAGCAGCTCATCGTGCACCTGCAGGATCAGGCGGGACTTGAGTCCTTCCTCTCTCAGACGGTCGTGTACGCGGATCATGGCAATCTTGATGATATCCGCAGCCGTTCCCTGAATCGGAGAATTCATTGCCACCCGCTCCCCAAAGGAACGCTGCATATAATTCGAAGATTTCAGTTCCGGTATGGGCCTGCGTCTTCCGTACATGGTCGTCACATACCCCTGCGCCTTTGCCCCGGATACCAGTCCGTCCAGAAATCCCTTAATGCCCGGATAGGTCTCAAAGTACCGGTCAATATACTCCTTTGCCTCTTTCGTGGAGATGCTCAGATCCTGAGAAAGGCCGAAGGAACTGATTCCGTATACAATTCCAAAGTTCACTGCCTTGGCATTGCGCCTCTGAAGCGGCGTCACCTCTTCAAAAGGTACGTGGAATACCTGGGAAGCCGTGATCCGGTGAATGTCCTCCGCCTGCCGGTAGGCCTCGATCAGCTTCTCGTCCTGAGACATATGCGCCAGCACTCTCAGCTCGATCTGAGAATAGTCCGCATCCACGAAGACGCAGCCTTCCCTTGGGATAAAGACCTTTCGGATCCGTCTTCCCAGTTCCATGCGCACCGGAATATTCTGCAGGTTCGGTTCGGTGCTGCTGATTCTGCCGGTCGCCGTGATCGTCTGGTTAAAATTGCTGTGGATCCGCCCGTCTTCTGCAATACAGACCGCAAGTCCGTCCGCATAGGTGGATTTTAATTTGGTCAGCTGGCGGTATTCCAGAATATCCTTTACAATCGCATGCTCCGGCGCCAGCTTATCCAGCACCTCTGCGGACGTAGAATAACCGGTCTTCGTCTTCTTTCCCTCCGGAAGCCCCAGCTTTTCGAACAGGACCACGCCGAGCTGCTTCGGAGAATTGATGTTGAATTTCTCCCCTGCCGCAGTATGGATCTGTTCCTCCAGCTCCCCGATCCTGCCGGTCAGCGCTTCCCCGTATGCCTTCAGTTCTTCTGCATGGACCCGTATGCCGTCCTGCTCCATATCATAGAGGGTAAATACCAGAGGCATCTCCACTTCGTCAAACAGATTCCTCATACCGGTCTCCTGCAGCCGCTCCTCCAGCATCTGTGCTCTCTTCCAGGTAGTCAGGGCTGCATATGGTTTTCCCATATCCTCATGAGCATACTGGCTGGAAAGCGGATTGATCAGATACGCGGCAATCTCGATATCGAACAGGTGTTCCTGGTATTCCGGTTCCGGCTTCACATCCTTCAGCAGCTTCTTCACATCAGAGACCGCACAAAACGGGACGCGCTCAATGATCTGCCGCAGCTGGTCCAGCAGATATTCCGACGTCAGAAATCCCTCTTCCACCAGCTCATACGCTTCCGTCGGCGACAGCGCCAGAGAGAGGAACAGCTCCTCCTCCGCCGTCGTCATGCCGTAGCCGTCCGAAGACAGCATAAGCGTCAGCCCGCCTTCTTTTTTCCGGCGCAGAAGCTCAAAGGCGACCCGCTCCTGTTCCTTTGCCTTCCGGAAAACCTGCTCCGCCTCCGAAAGCTCCGTGATCCGTTTTGCCTCCGGCTCCTTCTCCGCCGGCATCTGCGCCCCTTCTTTTTCAAACCGGTCCAGATATTTTCGGAAATTCAGCTTCCGGCACCATTCATAGGCCTCCGGCGTATAGGGACTGGTAAGCTTCGCTTCCTCCAGATGAAGTTCCACCGGCGCATCCACGCAGATCGTCGCAAGTTTTTTGCTCATCACCGCCATATCAAAGTGTTCCCGCAGCGCTTCTCTGGTGCGCTTCTGTTTGATCTCATCCACATGGGCATAGGCAGTCTCAATATCACCATATGCAGTAATCAGCGCCGTCGCCCCTTTTTCACCGATTCCCGGAACGCCCGGAATATTGTCGGAGGAATCCCCCATCAGCGCTTTCAGTTCAATGATCTGCGCCGGAGTCACCTGATATACGGATTTTACATCTGCCGCATGATAATTCTCGATCTCCGTGACGCCCTTCCTGGTCTTCGGCATCCGGATCAGGATCCGGTCCGTGGCGATCTGCAGAAGATCCCGGTCTCCCGACACAATAACCGTATCCAGCCCTTCTGCCTCGCTCTTTCTCGCCATCGTCCCAAGCAGGTCATCCGCCTCATAGCCCTCCTGCATCAGAAGCGGAATTCCCATGGCGGCAAGCAGTTCCTTCAGAACGGGAACCTGCTCCCGAAGTTCATCCGGCATCCCTTTTCTCGTCCCTTTATAGGCCTCATACATCTGATGCCGGAACGTCGGCGCACTCAGGTCAAATGCCACCATCAGATAATCCGGTTTTTCCTCATCCAGGATCCGGAACATAATATTCAGAAAGCCATAGATTCCATTCGTATGAAGCCCTTCTGCATTCGTCAGATCCGGCACTCCGTAAAATGCCCTGTGTATTATGCTGTGGCCGTCAATCAGCACCATTTTTCCACTCATTAAAAAAAACACCTCACCATCATATAAAACAGAACCACGGTCGCCGCCGTCTTTAACAGAAACGTATAGGTCGACAGAAAATGTTCATCGATCGCGTCTTCTTCCGAATTGTCCAGAGAATCCTCCACAAGCGTCCGGTAATCAATCCGTTCATCCACGCCGTCCAGCTGGCGGATGCCTGCAAACACCGTCGAATAAACCTCCAGCTCTTCATAGCATTCCGGGCAGTGCCGGATATGCCGGACAAACGTTTCCTCTTCTCTCGCTTCCAGTTCTCCGTTGATATAGGGAACCAGAAGCCGCTGTGTCTCTTTACAGTTCATAACATACTCCTGCTGTCTGTGATCTGTCATGCATCTATTTGCTCCCAATTATAACGAATGGGCCTGCGGATTGCAAGGCACTCACGAAAAATCCGGTCCAAGCATTCCCAGTTTAAAATGCTTTCTGCAAAGAGCCTTATACCGGTCATTGCTTCCCAGCATGACCTGCGCCCCTTCCCGGACAATGCCGTTTTCGTTGTATCTGGCATTGCAGGTCGCTTTTTTTCCGCACCAGCACACCATCTTCAGTTCCTTGATGCAGTCCGCCACCGCAATCAGCCGTTCGCTTCCCGGAAACAGCCGATTCTGAAAATCCGCCCGAAGCCCGTAGCAGACCACCGGAACATCCATGCTGTCCACTATGTCGGACAGAAAATCCACCTGCTCCTTCGTCGCAAACTGCACTTCATCCACGACGATGCACTGATACTGCCGGATCTGGTCCTCTGTATATGTGATCAGGTCCTCTAAAAATACACACGTTTCACAAAGGCCGATCCGCGAACGGACAACTGCCGCTCCGTCCCGGGTATCCAGCTTCGGTTTGCACAAAAGCGCTTTCTGCCCTGCTTCCTCATAGTTAAATCTTGTCATCAGTGCATTCGCCGTCTTGGAGCTTCCCATGGCCCCATAGTAGTAATAAAGCTTTGCCACGTTTCTTCCCTCTTTCCCGGATTCTGATCTCTGTATAAAAAATCGCCAAATCATTCTGCACAATGATTTGGCGATACAATACCCATGCAGGAGATGGGACTTGAACCCACACATAGTCACCTACGTCAGATTTTGAGTCTGATGCGTCTGCCATTCCGCCACTCCTGCGCTCTTAACTTCTGTTAGTTTACCACAGGTCAAATGAAAGTGCAAGAAAAATTTTCCGGACGAACGGTTACTGTTCAGACACCTGCCGGTATTCAGCCTGCCATGGATATCTGTTCCTGAAAGACCCATGGAAGGGCTCCGGTCCGCAGGCGCGGTATTATCTGTTTTTATGATTTCAGCAGCTTCTTTCCGATCTCAAAGCAGTCAAAGGTTGCAAAATAATCATTCAGCGTTTCCGCACGGCGGATCAGCTGCACTTCTTTGTTTTCTTTCAGCAGAAGCTCTGCGGAACGGAGTTTTCCATTATAGTTATAGCCCATGGAATGCCCGTGTGCCCCTGCATCGTGGATGAAGAGATAGTCCCCCTTCTCGATCCTGGGAAGCTTCCGGTCCACTGCGAATTTATCACAGTTCTCGCACAGAGAGCCGGTTACATCATACAGATAATCGCAGGGCTCGTCCTCCTTGCCGAGCACCGTAATATGATGGTACGCGCCGTAGACTGCCGGACGCATCAGATTCGCCGCGCAGGCGTCTGTTCCAATATATTCTTTGTGAATATGTTTCTCATGAATTGCCTGCGTCACCAGGGCGCCGTACGGTCCCATCATATAGCGGCCGAGTTCGGTACAGAGCGCCACATCTCCCATGCCGGCCGGAACCAGTACTTCCTCATAGACCCTGCGCACGCCTTCTCCGATCACATGAATATTGTTCGGCTCCTGATCGGGACGGTACGGGATTCCAATACCGCCGGACAGGTTGATGAACGTAATATGGGCTCCTGTTTTCTCTTTTAATTTTACCGCCAGTTCGAACAGAACCTTTGCCAGCATCGGATAATATTCATTCGTCACGGTATTGCTGGCAAGAAATGCGTGGATGCCGAAATGCTTCACGCCTTTTTCCTTCATGATCTGAAAAGCCTTCGTGATCTGTTCTTCCGTCATTCCATACTTGGAGTCTCCGGGGTTGTCCATAATGCCGTTGCTCATTTTAAAATATCCGCCCGGATTGTAGCGGCAGCTCATGGTCTCCGGCAGATATCCGACCGATTTTTCCACCGCTTCGATATGCGTGATGTCATCCAGATTGATGATGCCGCCCAGCTTCTCACAGTATGCAAATTCTTCCGGCGGCGTATCATTGGAAGAAAACATGATCTCATGTCCGGTAATGCCCGCCGCCTCGGACAGCAAAAGCTCCGCCATGGAAGAACAGTCGCTTCCGCATCCGTATTCTTTTAAAATCTGCATCAAAAACGGATTCGGTGTTGCTTTTACCGCAAAATATTCTTTATAACCCGGATTCCAGGAAAACGCATCATACAATGCCTTTACATTTTCACGTATGCCCTTTTCATCATAAATATGAAACGGCGTCGGGTATGTCTTTACAATTTCTTCAATCTGTGCCTTTGTAACAAACGGTACTTTTTTCATCTGATTTTCACTCCTCCTGACTGCATAATCCGGAGTTATTATATTATAAGAATTCTTATATTACAATCTTTATTTTCACTCCTGCTCCTTTTTATATTCCTTTATGATCCAGGCTGAACCAGAATTCCACACCGTTTTCATAATTGACGGCACCATACTCCTGATGCATGGACTCCATAATCGCTTTCACAATCGACAGCCCCACGCCGCTTCCTCCGTATTCTCTGGTGCGCGCCTTGTCTACCTTATAGAATTTGTCCCATATTCTTCCGATATCCTGCTCCGGGATCGGAAGACCGGTATTAAACACGCCCACCCGGACCTTGTCTCCTTTTTCCTTTATTGTGATCTTGATAATATGCTCCCCTTCCACATGGTTCAGCGCATTGCTGATATAGTTATTCAGCACCTCCTGCAGCTTGTATTCATTTGCCCACACATGGACCGGTTCCGTCTGTTCGTAAATCAGCCTCACCTGCTTTTGTTCAAACAGGATCCGGGCGGACTGCAGCATGTTTCGGATCATCAGCGCAAGATCAAGACGCTCCATGGTGACAGCCTCATGTCCGAATTCCAGTTCATTCAAAGTCAGCAGGTTTTTCACCATCCGGTTCATCTTCCCCGCTTCATCCATGATGACTTCACAGTAGAAATCCCTGCTTTCCGGATCGTCGTTGATGCATTCCCTCAGCCCCTCTGCATATCCCTGGATCAGGGCGATGGGCGTCTTCAGTTCGTGAGACACATTGGATAGAAATTCCTTACGCATCTCGTCGTTTCTGGTCTTCTGTTCAATATCCCGGTGAAGTTCATTGTTCGCTGTTTTCAGTTCTGAGATTGTCTTTTCCAGCGCTTCTGAAAGCCGGTTCATATGATTGCCCAGAAATGTGATCTCATCCTCTTTTTTACCGGAAAATTTCACATCAAATTCCAGATTGCTCATCCGTTCTGACAATTTGGCCAGTTCCAGAAGCGGTTCGGCAAGCCGTTTCGCAAGCAGCTGAATGATCAGGGCGCCGATGACCAGCACGGAAAGTCCCACATACAGCAGAAAACGGTTCGCCAGCTGAACGCTTTCCCGGATCGGCTCCAGCGGCGAACGCATCAGGAACAGTTCCCCGTTCTGAAGCACCCCTGTCACTTCCACATATTCCATATTGGAATAGGAATCCTGGTTCATCCGAATGGTATAATATTCCTTCTCTTCCAGAATCTCGCCTTTTCCGCCGGGCGGGAACTGTCCGAACAGGTACATATAAAGTCTGCGGCGCATCAGCTCGTAATCTTTCATTGTATAGATCTTGACCTGTCCGCTGCTTTCCATAACAAACAGGCTGATATTATTCGTTTCACAGACGACTCCCAGCTGCTGCACGAATTCATCCTGATCCAGGGTACCTGTTCCGGAAGCATCATCCAGTCTCTGGTATGCCTCTTTCAGAACATCCTCCTTCTTCAGAACATAATATCTCTCCAGGAAAAAATTATTTGCCAGCCAGCAGGCGGCAAACGCTGCCAAAAGTACAATCGAAAACAGAATCGTCATCTTTTTCCGAATCGAATGTTTGATAAACCGCGGTCTTTTCTTTTTCCAGAACATTTCTGTTACCTCCCGATAACTTTTCCAGCCTGCCCCGGGATTTCCTCCTGACCGGCCGGTCGGCATCCTGCACTGCCCCTGCCGAAATTCAGAACCGATCATTGTTTCCATGCATTTTAACTGTATCGGCTTATTGTAACGCGGACAACTGAAAATTGCAAGGCTGCTCTTTCCGGGAAAGGAAAGCAATCCTCCTGATCGACGAATAAGACGTCAGAATAAAAAAAGGCGGAATCCCATGTACTCCGCCTTTTTCTTGTTATGTTACTGTTTTATATTCCCGTTTTAGTGAGAACAGAATTCTTCATTGTGAAGCAGCTTGTGCTCCTTGCCTTTCAGGAAGCCTTCATACAGCGAGATAATGGTCGGATTCTCGTCACATTTCTTGATGACAGAGATATTATCTGCATTGTAGATACCGGTCGTCCTTGCAGTCTTCGCCTTCAGGCCCTTCAGACGAGGCTGTCCGCCGCCCATGACGCAGCCGCGGCGGCATGCCATGACTTCGATGAGGTGATATTCTTTCTCACCGCTCTTTACCTGCTCCATCACGGTTCTTGCATTGGCAAGTCCGCTGACTACGCAGATCTTCACATCCATTCCATTATAAGGAATCGTGAATTCACGGATAAAATCATCATCACCGGCCTGACGGACGCCGCACTCTGCAATGCGGTCAAGCGTCGCCTTGTCATGTCCTTCCGTCAGTCTTCTGATAACTGCCTCGGTCACGCCGCCGGTCACACCGAAGATCACGCCGCCGCCGGAACCCAGGCCGAACGGTACATCGGAAGCTTCCGACTCCAGGTCAGCAAAATCAATACCGGTCGTCTTGATCATCTGTACCAGCTCTGTGGTTGTGATCACGTAATCGGTATCCTGCTCACCCTCGGTACAGCTGTTGGGACGTTTTGCTTCCATCTTCTTCGCCGTACAGGGCATAAAGGATACCATTACCGTCTTCTTGCCCTGTCCGTTTGCCGGATCGCGGAAGTATTCCTTCGCCACTGCGGACAGCATCCCCTGCGGGGAACGGCAGGTGGACACATTGTCTTTGAACTCCTCGAACTGATCGCCCACAAATTTCACCCATGCAGGGCAGCAGGAGGTAAGAAGCGGCAGTTTCCCGCCGTTCTTCACGCGGTCCAGGAACTCTGCAGACTCTTCCATGATGGTAAGGTCCGCACTGAAATTTGTATCATAAACCTCGTCAAAGCCCATTCTGTGAAGCACGCTGACGATCTTGCCCATGGTGCTTCTTCCTTTTGGAAGGCCGAAAGCATCGCCCACCGCCACACGGACAGACGGAGCAATCTGAGCCACGACGCGCACATCCGGATCTGCCAGAGCATCCCATACCGCATCCTTGTCGTCCTTGATGCTGATGGCGCCGGTCGGACAGAAGACACGGCATTGTCCGCAGTTCACACACTCGGTGGTTCCAATCTCACGGTCAAATGCTGGCATAACCATGGCGTCCGATCCACGATGCGCAAATCCGAGAGCGCCTACGCCCTGCAGTTCGCTGCAGACACGCACACAGTTGCCGCAGAGAATACATTTGTTCGGATCGCGGATAATGGAAGGCGAACTGAAGTCCAGCGGACGTTCTTCCCGGTAATTCTGGAAACGGACTTCCGTCACACCGAAGCGAAGCGCCAGCGCCTGCAGATCACAGTCACCGCTCTTGACACAGGTGGTACAGTCTCTGCAGTGAGCTGCCAGAAGCAGTTCAATGATCATCTTCCTGTATTTTTTCAGTTTTCCGGTATTGGTGAAGATCTCCATACCGTCTCTTGGCTCCTCAGAGCAGGATGCAAACATCCTTCCTCTGCTGTCCTCCACCGTACACAGGCGACAGGCGCCGAACGTGGAGAGCTCCGAGTGATAACAAAGTGTCGGAATGTCGATGCCAGCTTTACGGATAATAGACAGGACATTCTTCTCGTCGGTAAATTCTACCTTTCTACCATCTATTGTAATTGTTCCCATATCTGTCCTCCCTATTCCTCGATATAGATCGCGTCAAATGCGCAGTTGTCCTTACATGCGCCGCACTTGATACAAAGTTTCGGGTTAATATGATAGCATTCCTTGCGGACACCGGTGATTGCGCCCACCGGACAGTTCTTCGCACACTTGCCGCAGCCCTTGCAGTACTCCGGATTGATGGCGAAGCGGCGCATAGCCTGACAGACTTTTGCCGGACATTTCTTGTCTACGATATGCTGTACATATTCATCCCTGAAAGTTTTCAGCGTACTGATGACCGGAAGCGGCGCACTCTTGCCAAGACCGCACAGCGCCATACTGCGGATCATGTTCGCCAGCTCTTCCAGGCGGTCCAGATCTTCCATCTCGCCTTCGCCGGCTACGATCTTCTCCAGGATCTCCAGCATTCTCTTGGTACCTTCCCGGCACGGTACACATTTACCGCAGGACTCTCTCTGCGTAAAGCTCATGAAGAAACGCGCCACCTCTACCATACAGGTATTGGTGTCCATAACGACCATACCGCCGGAACCGACGATGGCGTTGAACTTCTTCACAGAATCGAAATCCAGCGGCTCGTCAAGATGCTTCTCCGTCAGACATCCGCCGGACGGTCCGCCGATCTGCACTGCCTTGAACTCGGCACCGTTCTTCAGGCCGCCGCCGATATCGAAGATAATCTCTCTTAAGGTACTTCCCATCGGCACCTCGATCAGACCCGTGTTCTCAATGGAACCGGTCAGAGAGAAAGTCTTCGTTCCCGGGGACCCCTCCGTACCGATGGTCCGGTACCAGTCTGCACCCTGAAGGATGATCTTCGGAACGTTCGCATAGGTCTCCACGTTGTTCAGAACGGTCGGTTTCTCCCACAGGCCCTTTTCTACGGTACGGGGCGGTTTCACACGAGGCATACCTCTGTTGCCCTCGATGGAAGCGGTCAGAGCAGAACCTTCGCCGCAGACGAATGCTCCTGCACCTCTGTTGATATGTAAATGGAAGGAAAAATCAGTGCCGAGAATATTGTCGCCCAACAGCCCTCTCTCTTCCAGCTGCGCAATGGCATGACGGAGTCTCTTCACAGACATCGGATACTCTGCACGCACATAGATATAGCCGTCGGTAGATTCCACAGCATATCCGGCGATCATCATACCTTCGATCAGCTTGAACGGGTCACCTTCCATAACGGAGCCGTCCATGAATGCTCCCGGGTCACCCTCATCGCCGTTGCAGACCACATAACGGATCTTTTCTTTCTGTCTTGCAACCTGTTTCCACTTTCTGCCGCAGGGGAAGCCGCCGCCGCCGCGCCCGCGCAGTCCGGAACGGTCTACTTCATCAATGATCTCATCTCTGCTCATGTCAAACATGGCCTTTGTCAGAGCCTCAAATCCGCCTGCCGCAATGTACTCATCCAGAGACTCGGCATCCACGCGTCCGCAGTTCTCCAGCACGATCCTGGTCTGCTTCGCCATGAACGGAATGTCTTCCGGATGCTTATAATGAACGTCCTTCTTCGTATAGAGAAGACGGTCTACCACTTCATTTCCAAGAACGGTAGACTCGAAGATCTCCTTACAGTCTTCGACCTGAACTTTCACATACTGGATGACCTCGTCACCCTTCTGAATACGAACCAGCGGGCCCAGCTCGCAGAAGCCCTGGCATCCGGTCTTCTTCACGCCCACATGGTCATGCTCGCCCTCATCATGGGGAGCAAAGTCAAGCACCACACCCGGAGCATCCTTGGTCAGAGTCAGGAATTCTTCATAAATCTTTGTGGATCCTGTTGCAATACAGCCGGTACCGGAACAGACAAGAATCCTGCAGTCATATGCCGCCACCTGTTCTCTGGCTGATTCACGCACCTGTAACAGTTCTTCTTTGTTTTTAATCATCAGCCCTTACCTCTCAATTCTTCAATTACTGCAAGTGCCTTTTCCGGTGTCATGGAAGGATAGACATCTTCGTTCACCATCATCGTCGGAGCAAGACCACATGCACCCAGACACGATACGGTTTCTACCGTGAACATCATATCATCGGTCGTATGTTTTTTCTTGCTGAGTCCCAGTTCCTTCCAGAGCGCTTCCAGCACCGGTGTGGATTTCCGGACATGACAGGCAGTGCCGTCACATACTTTGATCACATATTTTCCCTTTGCTTCAAAAGAGAAGTTCTCATAGAAGGTAGCCACACTGTAGGCCTTTGCCTCCTTGATTCCGATCTCCTTTGCCACATAGGTCAGCAGCTCTCCCGGCAGATAGCGGTATTCCGCCTGGATGTCCTGCATGATTGGGATCAGCGAGCCGGCTTTGCGGCCGTAGTGCTCAATGATCTCGTCGGTCTTACGATAATAAGACTGATCCAGCATTCGTTTTTCCTCCTTGTTTAAATTGTTGTGCATTTTGCATAGCATTATTTTTTTACAAATTATAACACTATATATAAAATAACATTTTTTGCTTTTTGATGCAACATGAAATTAGTATTATTGTCTAATTTATCTCAAAAAAATTGCAGGGAAAAGTGTTTTTTCAATTGTCATGTCCTTAAATCCATGATAAAATTTATCTGTATCCAATCAAACCGGGTGAGAAAGGAGATATATGGAAACAAGAATCGCACTTCTTGGAATCATTGTTGAAAATACCGAATCGGCCGGGCAGCTGAATCATCTGCTTCATGAATACAGCCGTCATATCATCGGAAGGATGGGCATTCCCTACCGGGAACGGGGCGTGAATATCATCAGCATCGCCATAGACGCCCCTCAGGATGTGATCAATGCGCTTTCCGGAAAGATCGGGCGTCTGCAGGGCATTACGGCAAAAACCATATACTCCAGCATCAGGGGCGGCAATACGCACGAAGCAAATACCCTGTAAGCACTCCTCACCGCAGTACTGATCGGAAAGCCGTGCAGGCATTGCAGGCTGACCGAAAAGAAAGGGGAAACTACACCATGTACAACGCAGCATCATTGAAAGCAGAAGAATTCATCTCTGACGGGGAAATCCAGGAAACGCTTGCCTATGCAGACGCCAACAGGGACAATACGGAACTGATTGACCGAATCATTGCAAAGGCAAAAGAGCGAAAAGGCCTTGACCATCGGGAAGCATCTGTTCTTCTGGCCTGTAAGATACCAGAAAAAATCAGAGAAATCTATGCTCTGGCAGAACAGATCAAAAAAGACTACTACGGAAACCGGATCGTGCTGTTCGCACCGCTGTACCTGTCCAACTATTGTGTCAACGGCTGTGTCTACTGTCCGTATCATGCGAAGAACAAACATATTGCCAGAAAAAAACTGACGCAGGACGAGATCCGGCAGGAAGTGATCGCACTGCAGGACATGGGGCACAAGCGCCTTGCCATCGAAGCCGGAGAAGATCCGGTCAACAATCCCATTGAATATATTCTGGAAAGCATAAAAACCATCTACCGCATCAAGCATAAAAACGGAGCCATCCGCCGTGTCAATGTAAATATTGCAGCTACCACGGTAGAGAATTACCGGAAGCTGAAGGAAGCCGAGATCGGAACCTACATCCTGTTCCAGGAAACTTATCACAAAAAAAGTTATGAGCAGCTTCATCCCACAGGACCGAAGCATGATTATGCATATCACACGGAAGCCATGGACCGGGCCATGGAAGGCGGCATTGATGACGTGGGGCTTGGCGTTCTGTTCGGGCTTGAGATGTACCGCTACGAATTTGCCGGACTGCTGATGCACGCAGAACATCTGGAAGCCGTACACGGAGTCGGTCCGCATACCATCAGCGTACCCCGCGTAAAACGTGCGGATGACATTGATCCATCCGCTTTTGACAACGGCATCAGCGACGACGTCTTCGCAAAGATCTGTGCACTGATCCGCATCTCGGTACCCTATACCGGAATGATCATCTCCACCCGGGAGAGCCAGTCCGTCCGTGAAAAAGTACTTCCGCTTGGTGTATCTCAGATCAGCGGCGGATCCCGGACTTCTGTCGGAGGGTATGTGACACCGGAGACGGAAGAGGACGTTACCAGCGCGCAGTTCGATGTCAGCGACCAGAGGACTCTGGACGAAGTCATCAACTGGCTGATCCGGCTGGATTACATTCCAAGCTTCTGCACCGCCTGTTACCGTGAGGGACGAACCGGCGACCGTTTTATGTCTCTGTGTAAAAACATGCAGATTCTGAACTGCTGCCATCCGAATGCCCTGATGACTTTAAAAGAATATCTGGAAGATTATGCCGGCGAAGAAACCAGAAAACTTGGTCTGAAGCTGATCGAAAGAGAACTGGAAACCATTCCCAATCCAAAGGTAAGAAGGATTGCCGGTGAACATATTCATGACATCGCAACCGGAAAACGGGACTTCCGTTTTTAGCCTGTCATTCCACAGTAAAAGAGGAACTGCCGCATGAAAGATTTCCATACGGCAGTTCCTCTTTGTCAGTTTCATCTGCTTCTTCTGCAGCCGGGCCGTCTGAAGCCGGAATCTCTCTGATATGATTTCCCTGCTGCAAATGCCGCCAGAAATACCGGAAGAAAATAACAGGAAGCATCCGCAATAAAACGCAGAAAATAATAGAGATTTCCTGTCTTGTCGATCAGTTCAAATAAGACCAGAATCGACAGCAGCACTTTTACCATACCGGCGCCCGCTATAATCGGCATAATCGGAGAAAAGATACCTGCCAGGGTATCCAGAATCAGATCCGCCCTTTCTTCCTGTCTTCGTTCGCAGCCTTCTGGGAAGGAACCGCAAAGTCACCCGGTTTCTGAATCTCTGCAAAGACCACCGGAACTTCCTGTCCGATGATGACCTGGAACTGCCTGCCTTAATTGACTGCTCCCATGGCACCGGGAATATTTTTTATCTTCTGTTCATCCACTCCGTCCATCGAGTGCAGACTGAAACGCAGCCTTGTGACACAGTGGGGCAGATTCTGTACATTTTTCCTGCCGCCCACTTCCTCCAGGATTTGAAATGTAAATGTCCCCCCCTATATATGAAAAAACCATTGAAATATAAGGGTTCTAATACAGTTACACTTTGTCAGATTATATCACCTTATCCATTTTCTTTCAAATATATCATGGTTATCGTGATTTCATTGTATTATTATAATAATTGCACAATAGTTAAACCTATAATATATATGCAAATTTTGCATAATGCCAAAATGATAAAAATACCGGTAAACCTGTTGTAAAAACAGGTAAACCTATACCATTATAACATTGTCAAAAGGACAGGGGCGGGAGCCACTGCCAAAGGACACCAGCACATTGATAATTGAATAGACTTCATACCTGAATTGTGATATACTCATAATATGTTACATATTAAGTAAGTCACGAAAAAGGGGGGATCTTATGACAGATAGTAAAAAGCTTGATCTGATTCTTTCCAGACTTGATAAGGTTGATACCAGACTCGATAATACCGTTAATAAAATTGACAAGTTAGAAGAAGATATCACAGATATTAAGCTGACAATTGAAAATGAAATCAGCGTTAATATTAAACGTGTGACTGAAGGTCATCTCGATTTATCAAGGCATCTGCATGATGCAATAGAGATTGATACTGAAAAAGAAATGATGGCAATTCGTTTAAATTCACTTGAAAATGAATTACGTCGGTTAAAACAACAAATTAACCAAACAGCATAAGTATAACGAATATCACGATAAAGGTGTGAAGTCTATTGAGTTATCAAAAGATTCACACTCTTTTTAATTTAGTTTAAATGGGGCTTGCCCGCTGTCATAGAGGGCAAGGGTAAAACCGGGCAGGGTTCCGGGCATATAAATGGGTAGTGTAAAATAGTTTGTGTTTCTGGTAAAAAATGGCTCCTTTCTGGTAAGAATTCAGATATGACAATTCTTATCGAAAAGGAGTATTTTTATGGCCAT
>ERZ778516.1435-NODE-1435-length-17954-cov-15.317671_pt1 | contig 17954 bp, 19 predicted proteins | sample MGYA00510342_ERZ778516 | MGnify/ENA primary metagenome ERZ778516 (study PRJEB29527, sample SAMN07138961) | mouse gut metagenome | material: feces | host: mouse | place: China:Nanjing | collected 2016-01-25 ... | reverse complement strand
AAATTTGACAGACATAGGGCGCTTGGGGAATTTATATTAATTGACAGGATAACAAATATGACATCTGCATGCGGGATTGTGGAACATTCTCTGCGGCGTGCTGATAACATTACATGGCATGACATGGAGATAACGAGAGCACTTCGCACAGGACATATGGGTCAGGAGCCGGTAACGCTCTGGTTTACGGGGCTGTCAGGGTCAGGCAAGTCTACCCTTGCCAATGAGACGGAAAAGCGTCTTTTTGAGATGGGGAAATACACCATGCTGCTAGACGGTGACAATGTAAGGATGGGCATTAACCGGGATTTAGGATTTACAAAAAGGGACCGGGTTGAAAATATCCGCCGTGTGGCAGAGACTGCAAAACTGATGAACGATGCAGGACTGATCGTCTTGGCTTCGTTTATCTCACCATATGCGCAGGACCGGGAAATGGCAAAGGGCATAATCGGAGAAGACAGCTTTATTGAGATCTATGTCAGCACACCTCTAGATGAGTGTGAAAAGAGGGATGTTAAGGGGCTTTACAGAAAAGCGCGCAAAGGAGACATACCGAATTTTACGGGAATCAACAGCCCCTATGAACCGCCAGAAAATCCAGGGATTGTTATAGATACGACAGCGATCAGTGTGGAGGAGGCGGTGCAGCGGATCTTAAAAATGGTTATAAATGAGCCAATATGAAAACATGTGCTTAGGAATGAGGATTAAAATGAGAAAGCATTTTATATATTTTGCAGCTGTAATCTTTTTGGCAGTGATGGGGATGACGGGGTGTGGGAACAAAAGCAACAGTCAGGATCTGCAGGTGCGCATAGGGTATTTTAACAACATTACCCATGCACAGGCACTGCTGATGAAAGCAGACGGCTCTCTGGAAGAGGCGCTGGGGGAGGATATTGGTGTTAAATGGAAGGCGTTTAATGCGGGACCTGCCGAAGTAGAGGCTTTTTTTGCGGATGAGCTTGATATTGGATATATAGGGCCTGTCCCAGCCATTACTGCGAATGTCAAATCAGAAGGAGATGTGCAGGTGCTTGCCGGCGCCGCGAAAGGCGGGAGTGTCCTTGTCGTGCGTGAAGGGAGTGGTGTCGCATCTGTGGAGGATTTGTCGGGAAAGACGGTTGCGATTCCTCAGATTGGAAATACGCAGCATTTATGTCTCTTATCTCTGTTAAAGGAAAATGGTCTCAAGCCTGTGACATCAGGCGGGGATGTTGTGGTAAGTGCAGTGGTAAATGCGGATGTTGCGAATATCATGGGACGTGGTGATATTGACGCCGCACTTGTGCCGGAGCCGTGGGGGACGACCTTGCTGCGATCGGGTGCACAGCTTATATTGGATTATAATGAAATTTATCTAAATGGCATGTATGATGTAGCCGTCGTGGTGGTAAGGAAAGATTTCCTGGAGAAACATTCGGACATTGTGGAGATATTTCTCGAACAGCATCACAGAGCGACAGAATCCATAAATACCAACAGCGATGAGGTATTGCAGAGGATCAATAAAGAACTCCTGGATGAGACAGGAAAGTCCTTAAGTGACGATGTAATAAAGGAGGCTTTTGAAAGAATTGTTGTAAGCACAGAAGTCAATGAGGAATCGATGGAGCGTTTCGCAGAGATAAGCTTTGATGAGGGGATTATCAGAAAGACTCCAGGAAAGGAGCAGCTTTATGCCGCTGGTGCTGAATAACCTGTCTAAGCGATATGACAACAGAGAAAAGGAAGTCTTAAATGAGATAAGCCTTACGGTGGAGGATGGTGAGTTTGTCTGCATCGTGGGACGATCCGGCTGTGGGAAAAGCACATTGCTGAACTTGATAGCGGGACTGGAGAAACCTACAACGGGGGAGATCCTGCTAGACGGAGTGCCTGTCACGGGACCGGGGGCTGACCGTACGGTTATGTTTCAGGAACACGGGCTTTTCCCATGGCTAAATGTCATTGAAAACGTTGAGTTTGGAATGAAACTGCAGGGCATCTCTAAAAAGGAGAGGGAAGAACGCGCCCATTATTATTTGGAAATGGTAAAGCTTATTGAATATAAAACGTACCCTGTCCATCAGATCTCTGGAGGAATGAAACAGCGGACCGCACTAGCAAGAGCTTTATGCATGGATTCCCATATACTGCTCATGGACGAACCTTTTTCCGCATTGGATAAGCAGACATCAAACAGTCTTAGGGAAGAACTGCAGAGGATATGGATGGAAACGCATAAGACAATACTGTTTGTTACGCACAGTGTCGAGGAGGCAGTTTACTTAGGAGATCGCGTGATTGTTATGCATCCGCAGGAGGGAAAAATAGCAAAAATATACAGTATTGATATCGGGTGTCCAAGGCATGTGTACACGGAAGAATTTGTTGGTTTAAGGCATCAGATCTTAGAGGAAGTAAGAGGAGGCGCTGTATAGATGGGAATGTTTATTTTTCTGCTGATACTGTTATTGTTATGGCAGGGGACGTATTTTCTTGGCGTGGATGTGTTTCACGCATTTCATTCTTATGCCGTTCCGTCTCCCATCGGTGTAGCCGGAAGATTTATGGAGCTGTGCGTGAACGGAAGTCTGCCGAGTGCTGTGTTACATTCTTTGGGCAGAGGGGCAGTCGGTTTCGTTTTGGCGGCATTTATTGGAATTGTTTTAGGATTTCTGATATACCATTTCAAATACCTCCAAAAGAATATGAAACCTGTTGTCTTAGGAATCCAGACGCTGCCGAGTATCTGCTGGGTGCCGTTTTCGATCTTATGGTTTGGTCTGTCAAATGCGGCAATCATTTTTGTGGTGGTCATGGGTTCTGCATTCAGCATTGCCATAGCAGTGGACAATGCGTTTAGGAATATACCGCCAATATATGAAAAAGTGGCAAGGACTATGGGAGCAGACAGAAAACAGCTTTATGTCGATGTGATTTTCCACGCGGCACTTCCAGAGTTGTTTTCAGGTCTAAAACAAGGCTGGGCGTTTGCCTGGAGAGCGTTAATGTCAGGCGAGGTTATGACAACTTCCATCGGACTGGGACAAACGCTGGTTATGGGACGTGACTTGGCGGACATTGACCAAGTGATGTTGGTGATGTTAGTTATCATCCTTGTAGGGATTGTTGTTGACAAGTGTTTCTTTTCCACTGTTGAGAACCAAATGCTTATCAGGAGAGGGTTAAAAAGGTAACAGTCTGGAAATCATGTCAAAGCAGTTAAATCCAGGAATGGATAGATCAAGTTTGATGCCAATGAAGAGTATGAGACGGCAGCGGTTAAAAGGGTTGAAAAAAGAGAAACCGTGAAGAGAAATCTTTCACGGTTTCAGTCCTATAGCATCTGGTTCCACAAATTCCTATTCTGCTGATTTCGGCAGCCGGTGTCGGAACAGTGCGTGGCTGAGTTTCTGATAGCTGAATGGTATGAGCGGATAGAGATAACTCTGGCCGGATACCATCTTGTTGGTGACAATGGCGGCGAAGAACAGGATGACGCCGGCAAGATACCCCCAGAACTGGAAAATGGCAGTCAGGATCAGGTTGATCAGTCTGAAAAACTTGATGGCATATCCGAGTTCATAGCTGGGATGCGTGTAGTTGGCGATGGCAACAAATGCCATGTACAGCATGACCTCGGCATTGAACCAGCCGCTCTTTACTGAGAACTCGCCAAGGATCAGCGCTGCCATGACACTCAAGGGTGTGGACAGCATATTCGGCGTGTTGACTGCCGCAAGCCGCAAGCCGTCGATCGCAAGTTCCAGGATCAGAAATTGCCAGATCAGAGGGACATTGATATCCTCCTTCACCACGATAAAGTCAAATGCGGGCGGGATCCAGTCCGGATTCTGCATCAGCAGCAGGAATGTGGGTGTGACAAAATACGTTAATATCAAGATCAAAAAGCGCGAAAGCCTGAGATAGGAACCTGTGAGGGGCGGAAAATAAAAGTCATCCGCTTCCTGTATCATATCCAGTATGCTGATCGGCAGGATCATCGCGGAGGGCGAGTTGTCCACTAAGATAATGATGTTTCCCTCTAAGATCTGCGCCGCAGCAGTGTCAGGACGTTCTGTGTACTTGAATTTTGGAAATGGATTGTACCATTTCGAGGTAAACAGACACTCGGCAAGGCTTTCCTGATTCAAAGTCAATGCATCGACTTTTATATCCTTGATGCGGTCGCGTATTTTTCTCAGAAATTCTTTGTCGACCCGGCTGTCCATATAGCATATTACGATGTCCGTGTTGGACGCTTTTCCGGCACTGAGCATTTCCATGCGCAGATCCGTGCTTCTGATCCGGCGGCGGATCAGTGCGGTGTTGAACACCACGGTCTCCACAAAGCCATCTTTGGAGCCGCGCAGAACCTTATCTTTATCCGGTTCTGACACGCCGCGTGCGGGATAGGTGCGCGAGTCGATCAGGATACATTCGTCAAAACCGTCGATGATGACTGCAAACACCCCGCAGAGTACATTTTTTGCAATTTCGTTGAAGTCCTTGGTAGTGTCCACCTCGACATAAGGCATCAGCTGGTTTAACTCTTTTGCGTTCTGCGGCATATCAACAGCCTTTAAGCCCATCAGAAATTGCAGCAGTTTCTGCATCAATACATCTTTGCAGAATCCATCGACAAAGTAGAATACGGCATTTTTGTCACCGATTAGCACATCTCTGCTCACGATATCAAAAGATTCATCGGAATGGAGCAGTTCTGACATATATTTCTTATTTTCTTCAAATACTTGATACATATGAGTAACCATGCCTTTCTCAGTTTTAGCGTGTTGAAACGAGGAACGTTCATTGTTTTATGGATTCAGTATGTACCAAAATCGATATTTCATACATTTATTTCAATCTTTTGTCCAAATCAAATTTACTTTTGCGGTTGTATTCGATATACTGAATTACATCATAGAGGTCCTTGTGACAACAGTGCAGAAACGCCAAACAAGCTCAGGGACAGAGGGCAGGGTGGTATAAAATGTATCAGATTGCAATATGCGATGATGAGCCGGCAATATGCGAAATGGTTTCCGGCGTCGTCAGGGAATGGAACCACGACATCAGGATATCATGTTTTGACTCTGGGGAAGCGATCCTTGCCGCATATGATTCCTTTGATGTGATCTTTCTCGACATTGACATGAAAGGGATAGACGGCATTGAGACAGGGAAGCAGATCCGTGAGCGGGATCGTGTGACAAAGATTGTTTATTTGACATCGTACCGTGATTACGTGGCTGGCGCATTTGAGGTTCATGCATTTCAATACTTGCTGAAACCAATATCGACCGAACGGCTGCAGCAGGTGCTAGAAGAACTCTTCCGCTATGTGAAAAAGATTGACAAGCAGCGGATCCTGGATTTTCATACCAATGAAGGAACGGTATGCATCGACGCTGCCGACATCTGCTATTTTGAGTTCGCAAACAGAAGGATCCGCATGGTGACGATCCAGGGTGTTTACCAAATGACGGGAAAGATCAGCGGTATCTATGAGCGCACCTGCGCTATGGGATTTTCCATGCCGCACAAAAGCTTTGTGGTGAATCTCCTTCATGTGAAAAATGTCAGAAATCTGGACATTTTCATGGATAACGGGGATCGGCTCCCGCTGTCACAGAAGAAACAGAAGGAATGGAAACAGGAACTGACGAACTATTTGTCCGAGCGCTTGAGAAATGATTTGAGAAAAAACACACTGAACAAAAGTTCTGATAGTTCTTCAGAGGATCTGAGCACGGAAGGAGGCTGACAGATGCCGACGATTGCAGAATTGGTATTCGTATTTCTGGATATTGCCTGCCTGACATTTTGTTCTGTGTACCTGGTCACTTTATTGCCGCACGATGAAAAAAGGGCACAAAACAGGGTATTGATCCGCATCGCAAGGAGCGCGGCATGGATCATTTTCGCGTCATTGACCGTGATGACTCCGAGGATCTGGCAGGATGACGCAGTAACGATGGTCATGATCACAACCTATTATATTTTTGTCGGATATCTGTTGTATCACCACAACAGGACAGGGATATTGTACCAGGTCGGATTTATGTTCTGTATGTACGCGACACAATTGATCGCGATCTTAATAGCGGCGAAGTTGTACGAGGTGTATTCCTTAGAATATGAAACATTTGTTTATATGATGATTCTTTTGAAGGCATGTTTTCTGATAGCGGTCACTTTTGTAATGAGGATGCTGATCCGAAAAAGGTATATGACCTTACAGCCGCAGTTCAAGATCCGTGGGATGCTTCTGGTGCCAGTCATCAGTGCAGTTCTCATTTTCATGTTCACTGTAAGCTCCGATGTCTTTCTGATGCGGTTCGGACATGAGTGGCTGGTCGTGTATTGTGCGCTCACGCTGGTGATCAACCTGTACTGTCTCTACTTCTGGTATGATGTGTCAAAGACGCAGGAGTTAAAGCACAAGCTGGAACTGATGAGACAGCAGAACGAGCTGACACACCAGTTTTATGCAGATCTGGAAGCCAACTATGCGAAGTCGCGCAAGGTGATCCATGATATCCGGAACCACTTGCAGATGTTGGAACAGTCGCAGAAGATCGCAGAATACCAGGACTATGTTGCCGACGTGCACCAGATGCTGAATGCACTCGGAATGATGTACTATACGGACAACCGCATGCTCAACATGATCCTGAATGACAAATTAAAGCAGTTGGATCAGGAGAAGTTTCAGTGCAGTCTGATGGGCGTCCGTCTCGATTTCCTGTCGGAGATGGACACGACGACAATATTTGCCAATCTGCTGGATAACGCGTTGGATGCGGGGAAAGATAACGAGCAGTTTCGGCTGCAGCTGCAAGGTGAACAGATTCAGGACTTTTGCGTCATAAAGATGTCCAATACCACAAAGGGAACATACACGCCGGGAAAGTCCTCAAAGACAGGGCATGACGGGATCGGTCTGGAGAATGTGCGCAATGCCGTGGAGAAGTATCACGGCGAGATGCAGACAGACCAGAAGGGGGAGGTATTCTCTGTCACACTGTTGTTTCCTGACAATGGTTGAGTGGATTTTGAAAGTGGCGGATCGGAATGTTAGTGATGCCGCATCGCCGCCTTGCAGACTGACAAAATATCCGGCACTGGCAGTGCAATTTCTGTCCAAATGGAGCACTAGAGCGTGTTCGATGACGATGCGATGGCATCATCTAGAAAGATTAACAACACAATGGTGCGAAACAGGAGGTTCACGATTCTGATTTCTGACCGGATGGAGTACTTGGTTTATAGTTATATTTATATATAAGGAAAGGAATGCTGTTAACTATGAAAAATTTATTTAAGAAAAAAGGGATGATCGGCAAAATTGCCGGGGTGTTTATGATGATATTGACACTTACGGCATGCGGCGCGCAGCCACTGCCGGAGCAGTTTGACGAGGAGACAGTCAAAGCGGAGGCGCAAAAGGCAGTTGACTATTTCAATGACCAGGACTATCAGAGCATCATCGATATGGGGAGTGATGCGTTCCAGGAAATACTCACAGTAGAAAATTTTGCATCTCAAAGTGATCCGTATCATGAAAAGTGCGGTGCGTTTCAGGAGATCTCAAAGACGATCGTTCTAGGCAATGTCGATCAGGAGACGCAGGAGTCCTTCGGCGGGGTTGTCATGGTAGGGCGTTACGAGGAGGGAACGATCCAATTTACCATCGCTTTTGATGAGGACATGAAGCTGGTACAGTTTATAATCAGATAGAAAGGGTGAATTTAGTGAAAAGTACGGAGAAAAGCAGGGAATTGCTTATCTATATCGCAGTCGCATACGGTGTCACTTGCCTGATGGGTATATTGATGTGGTATGGGAGCAGCAAAAATATCGATCTAAGTCTGTTTCCGAACGCGCAGATGTTTTATCCGGCGGCGGGTGTGATGCTGGCTGTATTGTGCGCTCCAAAAAAAGATCCCCTGATTCCAAGAGGATTCTATGTGTTTTTTATCTGTGTGACTGTCATGCTGGCGGTGTTGGCTGTTATCTCAATTTTTTATCCTTATGCAGGGATCAGTGTCGTCAATGGGTATTTCATCCCTATATGGCTTGTGGCGTCCCAATTGCTGATCATCGGTTCGAGTATTGTCGGGTGGATCATACTGCTGGCAACGAAGAAAGAAAAGCGCAGGGCGTATGGCCTGTGTTGGAACAGCGGGGCTTCCTCGTGGTTCTGCATCTTTTTGTTTTTGGCGCTCTATCTGCTACGGACAGCGATCGCGCTGTTGAGCAGCGGTCAGGGGAGTCTTCTCGTAGAACTGGTGACAAATCCAGTCACATGGATTCAGACGGCTGTACTTCCTGTGAATTTCTTTTTTCTATATACGGCATTTCTGGGCGAGGAGTATGGCTGGCGGTATTATCTGCAGCCCCTGATGCAGAAACGTTTCGGCATGCGGGGCGGCGTACTGCTGCTCGGTGTCGTGTGGGGGCTGTGGCATCTTCCCGTTGACTTGTTTTACTACACGCAGGACAGCCAGCTCCTGATGGTCCTGTCACAACAGGTCACTTGCATTACGCTTGGTATCTTTTTTGCGTATGCCTATATGAAAACGAACAATATCTGGGTTCCGGTAGTGTTGCATTTTATGAACAATAATCTGGTTCCCATTATTTCCAACAACTATACTTCCAGTGTGCTGGAAAACCAGACGATCACATGGGGCGAGTTTCTTGTTGGACTGGTGATGAACGGCTTGATCTTTGGTGTCTTTCTGTTTGCCAAGCCGTTTCGGAAAACGGTAGAAGAGTAGCATTTTCACAAATCCGACATATTATGATAGTAACTATTCAAAAACAACAAGGAGCAGTGCGGATATGCAGGAATGGAAACCACAGATGCCATATACGGAACAGTTTCCGGTAGCGATGGCATACGTACCGTGGCAGAGAAATTGTAATATGTACGAAAATCTTGATGAGGCGTTTAAGACAGGCACGATCTTTCCTGAACTCAACAAACCATTTTTGGGAAGGGGAGTGAAGGGATGAATATCGGATGCAAACCATGTATGGACTCAGAACGCCAGAAGCTCCTGCTTGAGATCAGTAAAGTTGATTTTGCATTGAAGGAGCTGAACCTCTACCTCGATACCCATCCATACGATCAGCAGGGAATGGAGAATTTCAGGCAGTACAATGCACTGAAGAACAAGCTTGTGAAGGACTACACGGAAAAGTATGGTCCGCTTGTGCTCAGTATCGTTGACATGGACAGCAGGGAATGGAAATGGGCCACGCAGGATTGGCCATGGGAAGGAGGCTATAACTAATGTGGAATTATGAAAAAAGATTACAGTATCCGGTTAAAATTACCCAGACCAATCCAAAGATCGCGCAGGTTATCATCAGCCAGTACGGAGGTCCTGACGGCGAGCTTGCGGCATCCATGCGCTACCTTGCACAGCGATATACAATGCCATACAATACAGTGACTGGCGTACTTACCGATATCGGAACGGAGGAGTTAGCCCATTTCGAGATGATCTGTGCGATCGTGTACCAGCTGACAAGGAATCTCACACCGGAAGAGATCAAGGAATCCGGCTTTGACAAATATTATGTCGATCATACACTGGCGCTCTGGCCGCAGGCGGCAGGAGGGATTCCGTTCAACGCCTGTGAATTTCAGTCGAAGGGTGATGTGATCACGGATCTGATGGAGGATATGGCAGCAGAACAGAAAGCCCGGACAACATACGACAATATCCTGCGTTTGGTGAAGGATCCAGATGTCTGCGATCCCATCAAATTCCTGCGGGCGAGGGAGATCGTGCACTTCCAGCGGTTTGGTGAAGCACTCCGCATTGCGCAGGAGAACCTTGATTCGCGCAACTTCTATGCATTTAACCCGGAATTTGACAGGTAATGAAGTGGTGACAAATAAAACTCTTATGTCAGTATGCGTTTGATAGAACTGATGCATACTGAATAGGAGTTTTTTTGTGAAAAGAATAAAAATCGTTTGGTATATGCGGGATTTTATGGTAAAATAATATTTGCACATAAGATATGGCAGAAAATATTAGGAGGAGGAGAAAAGGACAGTGGAAAAGGTTACAGAAGATATTATAAATATTGGAGTCAATGACAGGGAGATCACGCTTTTTGAGGGGCAGTACGAACTGGAAAAAGGTATGGCTTACAACTCTTATATCATATTGGATGAGCAGGTTGTCGTGATGGATACAGTCGATCCGCGTGCCACAGCAGAGTGGATGAGCAGCCTGGATGAGGCATTGGGGACAAGAAAAGTTGACTATCTTGTCATACAACATATGGAGCCTGATCACGGCGGCAGCATCATGCAGCTGATCGAGCGCTTTCCGGATATGAAACTTGTTGGAAATGCAAAGACTTTCCAGATGTTCCAGCAGTTTTTTGATGTCAATCCTGATGACAAGGCGATCACCGTAAAGGAAGGCGATACACTTTCGATCGGAAAGCATACATTACAGTTCTTCATGGCACCAATGGTGCATTGGCCGGAAGTTATGGTCACTTACGAACAGTCAGAGAAAGTACTTTTCAGCGCTGATGGTTTTGGAAAGTTTGGAACACGCGATGCGGATGAGGACTGGACATGTGAGGCGAGAAGATATTACATCAATATTTGCGGGAAATATGGTATGCAGGTGCAGGCACTGCTGAAAAAGGCGTCAGCATTGGAAATCAGTACGATATGTCCGCTGCACGGACCAGTATTATCCGAAAATCTCGAATATTATATCAACAAATACCAGATCTGGAGCAGTTATGAGCCGGAGGATGAAGGTGTACTGATCGCCTGTGCTTCCATTCATGGACATACCATGAAGACAGCAGAAAAAATGAAAGAACTGTTGGAGCAAAAGGGTGCAAAAAAGGTGGTCATCGCAGATCTGACAAGGGATGATATTCATGAGGCAGTGGAAGATGCGTTCCGCTACAGTCATCTGGTACTAGCGGCAGCGTCCTATGATGCCGGTGTGTTTCCGCCGATGGAGGATTTCTTGAACAGGCTGAAGGCAAAGAATTATCAGAAGCGCACTGTCGGGATCATAGAAAACGGTTCATGGGCACCGTCAGCAGCCAGAAGCATGAAGGCTATATTGGATGGGGCGAAAGCGCTCACTTTTGCAGAGACAGTCGTTACGATCAAATCTTCTTTAAAAACAGAAAATATTTCACAACTTGAAGTGCTTGCTGAGGAACTTTTAAAATCGTGATCATGTGATAAAAATGTTAAAGTGGTGCCTACTCACGGTAGGTCACCACTTTATCGCCTTCCAGGATTCTCGTTTTTCCATCAGGTATCAAGGATTCCTCCCCGCGCATGATCATTGCGATCAATTCATCAGGCGCCAGTTTGAGATCCGCGATCGTGCGGTTGCACCAAGGGTGATATCGGTCTATGAAGATCTCATCAAGCAGTTCATTGCCGCTCGGATTGTAGGCGGGAGCACTCAGGATGATGCTGTCACCTGCCAGGATCATGGTGTTACCCTTGGTGATGATCGTCTCGTGGTTTCGTTTGATCATAAGGGCAAGCGAGCCAGTCGGAAAATTTACTTCCTTGACCAGCTTGTTCTCCCAATTATGTCCTTTGGGTATATACATTCGAATCAGGGTGATGGAAGAGTCTTCCTGATAATCGTTGAATGTCTTGCGCACATCAGCTTCCTCATCGATCATATCCAGCCTTTCGGCAACACGCGGAAGCAGTGTTCCCTGTATCGCGGCAGAGAACAGCGATACCATAAACACAATATGAAACAGATTGTGAGGCATGATAACACCGCCTGCCACAGCCATAATGGCAAAAACGGACGAGGAAGCTCCTCGCAGTCCGGCCCATGACACAAGAAGACATTGTCTTGTGGAGCATCGAAAGGGTTTCAGCAATAAAAACACTGCGACAGGTCTCGCGATCACTGTGAGGATAATGGTGATCACGACCGCCGTAAAAATGCCATTTGACATCTCATGGGGAATTGTCAAAAGTCCCAGCAGGAAGAAGATCAGTATCTGTGCGAGTGAGGTTACGCCGTCAAAAAACGGAATCAGAGTCGCTTTATTTTTGATCGGGCTGTTACCGATGATCACTCCCATTATGTACACGCTCAGATAAGCGTTTCCTCCCAGCAGTTGTGACAGTCCGTAGCAGATCAGGACCATCGCGATCATAAAGATTGTGTCGAGTCCATCGGAGATCAGATCCGTTTTGGTCATGAGTCGTATTGTCAGTGTGGCAAGAGCTATTCCCACCAGGGATCCAACGATCAGCTGCAGGAGGATGCGCAGTATGATATGTTCCGATTCGCCGGAGAAAATGATTCCCAGTGCGATGAAGGTGAGCATGTATGCCATAGGATCATTACTTCCGCTTTCCAACTCTAATAGGGATGCAGTGCCATCTTTGAGGTTCAGTTTTTTCTGGCGCAGGATGGCGAATACACTTGCGGCATCTGTGGACCCCAGCACTGCCCCGACCAGAAAACTTTCCGGCCATGTATAACCTAAGATCAGCTTGACAAACAGTGCAGTGATAACTGCTGTGGCAGCAACGCCGAGCGTTGAAAGAAGGACGGATCTCACTGCGACATCTTTTGCGAGTGTCCATTTTAAGTTAAAACCACCATAAAACATGATGAACAGCAATGCAATCGAACAGACATTCTCTGCAAGCTTGTAGTCGCTGAACGGAATCTTGAAGATCCCATCGCTTCCAAACAACATGCCGATGAACATGAACAAGATCAATGCCGGCATCCCAAACTTTCCGGAAAATTTTTCTGCTAGTACGCAGAGCAGTATCACGGCAGCCACGAGCAGCAAGACAGCAGTCATAAATTCATCCCCTTTTCTTTTACTCCTTTTCCATCTATTATAATACTAACTTTTTCCGGCGAAATATGCAAGTTTAATCAAATAGGGAAATCTGATATTTTATGCGCCGGTATATTTTGTAGAAAATGACCGCAAAAAGGGACACGACCAGATAAAGTGTTGAGAGTGCGCCTGTGGCACCCCCGATAAATATTAAAATCCACATCAATATATTCATGATAAAACCTCCGTAATCCTTTATTCATTCTTTTTTGTGTCAGGTTCTGTTTGTGACTGTTCGCTGACATTGGTGCGGGAAGAGCCTCCGACCTCATAGATACAGGTAAGGACGCCGGCACCGACAGCGATGAGAACCATAATGCCAAATATGATATTTTCCATGATAAAAACCTCCGACGTTCATGTCTGCGTGCTGCGTCCACAGTCGTTAGGTGTAGTTCCTTAATTATATGGTTGTGAGAGAAGCACGCAAAAAAGACGCTTTCACATTTCCATGAGTATAAGAGCGTTTTGGGTTGTACAAATTTGAATCGTTTTACTAAAATAGAATACGGGATTTTTTACCATCATTGTGGTGGATATAATCCAGCGTCCTGCGATTGCATTGATTGTCGTATCCGACAATGCACAGGGCAGAATTTCGGAATGAAAGAGATAACAGATACATGCTGACCAGGAGCAGAACAGTGATCAGGCACTGGCTGAGCCTCATGGCAGAGACGCGGGCAGACTGCCTGGTGAGAACAGATTCCTGTATCAGACGCAGAGAGCTTTTTTCACAATAAATGTGTATGTCGGCAAGACTGTCTGCAGACCGCAGGGAGACAGTGCTGTTTTCTATGCCAGCACATGAAAAAGAGGAATCCGTGTAAACATTTTCACAGTAGATTCCCAGTACAAGCACAGATATCATCATTAAGATGCAGATCAGTCTGCTATGTACGATCTTTTGCATAGGCGCCTTCCTTTCGGCAAACTTCCCGGTGATGCAGTTTCCGAACATCCTGTGGGGGTTCTGGCACTGGTACGACCCATGCAGCTCACAAATCCAATTTGTGTCTGGATGGAGCACTGGGCTGATCCCGCCAACATGATAAGATGTATGTAACTATATCATAAACGCAAGTGCAGTTCAAGTAAAATATTAAATTGTCATCAAATAATAGTAGGGTTGAATTGTAACGCAGTGCATAATGTGATATGCTGTTTACGATGGGAATATGACAAACTATCTGGACGGTGGGACAGCAGGAAGCTGACAGGATAGGACTGTTAAGATCAGGAGGGACTATATGAGATTTGAATTTGACAAAAAGAACTGGACGACCATAGTGGAGGGAGAGAAGGACTGCTATCTGCTCGCAAACGGACTGGGAGGGTACAGCAGCCTATCAGTCATTGGCGCAGCGGCAAGAGGTGATCAGGCGCTTCTGATGTCTGCTCAAAAAGCGCCGAATGTCAGAATGCATCTCGTGACTAACGTTTTTGAAAAACTGGTGGTTGGGGATCAGGAGCATATACTGACTTCGCAGCGCATGAGATCCGGGACGGACTATGAAGGATTTCAGTATCTGGAAAAGTTTGTATACGATGATTTTGATGTCAATGCGCCGGCATGGACATTTTGTGTAGATGGTGTGACAGTCACAAAGCACATGCTGATGGTGCATGATGAGAACACTGTGGCTGTAAAGTATGAGGTGGAAGATGCGGCAGGAAGGGACGTGACGTTAGAGCTGACACCACTGCTGCGGTTTACTTCGAAAAAAGAGGACTTTGATGCTGCGAGAAATATAGACGAGTACCATGTAAAGACATGTGATACAGGCGGGAATACAGCGCTGCCAGACAGATCGTACTGCATCGCAGGCGGGGATCTGCAGCTGTATATCACAACAAATGCGAATCTGCAAACTTACCAGCCCCGTCTGTTTGGGGAAATGTATTTTTCCCAAGATGAGCGCGATGGGCGTGTGGCATATGGCGATGTATTTAGCAGTTGTACACTCAATGAGCAGATCCATACCAAAAATGACATATATGTCATTTTTGGTACGAAGCGATGTGAGGATTCAGATGCGAAGAAACTTTATGAGCAGTTTGAACGGCAGAATAGAGACCGTAAGGAACAGCTGCTTGCACAGGCAGGTCTGTCCTCAGAGCTTGGGAGGCAGCTGGTGCTGAGTGCAGATGCGTATGTCGTGAGGAGGGAATCGACCAACGGCATGAGTATCATAGCAGGATATCCGTTTTTCGAGGACTGGGGGCGGGACACGATGATATCGCTTGCGGGAGCAGCTATGATAACCGGACGCTTTGAGGAATGCAAGAGTATTTTAAGGACTTTTGCCAAATATGTAAAGAACGGGCTGCTGCCAAACCTGTTTCCGGAGGGCGGCGAGATTCCCAGATACAATTCAGCTGACGCACCGCTGCTTTTTGTGAATGCAGTGTACGAGTATATGGAATATTCAGGAGACAAGGCATTCAGGGAGGAGATCCTTCCAGTGCTGGTACAGATCATAAATGCATACAAAAACGGTACTGATTTTCATATTAAGATGGACAGTGACGGCCTGATCATGGCGGGAGCCGATCTGGAGCAGCTCACTTGGATGGACGTGCGTGTGGGTGATTTCCTGCCAACACCGAGACATGGAAAACCAGTGGAGATCAACGCGTACTGGTACAGCGCGTTGATGATCATGTATGAGCTGACACAGGAGGCGGCATACCGGGATCTTGCGGCACAAGTGAAAGCTTCTTTTCAGGAAAAATTCTGGAATGAGAGCGAACAGTGTTTAAAGGACGTGCTGTCGGGTAAAAGCGATGAAGATCAGATACGATGCAACCAGATCTGGGCATTGACCATGCCGTTTACCATGCTGCCTGTAGAGAAGGAGATTCTGGTGATCAAAAAAGTCAGGGATGAACTGTACACGACAGTCGGGCTTAGAACGCTGGCAAAAGATGACCCTGATTTTCACAGCATCTATATCGGACCGATGGAGGAGCGCGACAGGGCGTATCATCAGGGGACCGTTTGGGCATTTCCGCTGGGGGCGTACTACAGGGCTTGTATAAGATACGCAGGTAAGTGTGCGGACACATCCGGGAAAGAGCGCATCATGGCGGAGCTGGCGCAGGGATTTGAGGCGCTTGCAGACTGGCTGCGGGAAGGTTGTGTCGGTCAGATCGCCGAGATCTATGACGGTGGTACGCCGACTGTGTCAAGAGGGTGTTTTGCGCAGGCGTGGAGCGTTACAGAGCTTTTGCGCGGGGTGTATGACTATGAGAAAGCAAAAATGAATGAAATGTAAATATTTGATCATCTGCCTACATTCTACTGTGAAGCTGTTGATAAGTAAAGCCGTATTTTGTGTTATCAAAGTTGATGGATGCGTGGCCGGTAAAGCAGTTTGTCCCAGCGGCTGCAGGAGCCGTGAAACGAAATAGAAACGAAAAATTGCTGTATTCATATTGAAATATTGTTAAAAATATGTCAGAATAATACTGTCCGCAGTTCCGGCAATGCCGTTGCCGGGATGCGCTGGGGCAGTATTTGGGTTATCAACAGTTCGATACGCAGGAGGCATAGATTATGAGAGGGATAGATACACAGGTTCGAAAGACACGACGTGCGATTTTCAGGGAAGTGGCAAACATGGCTTATCATTCTACTAATCTGGTGGATGACATGGAGGCGCTTCCGTATAAACTTGTGGATGCAGAAAATTCGCCTTATTGGGACAACATATACCGGGAGCGGGAGATCATCCGGGAGCGCACGAGACTTGCCATGGGTATGTCGCTGCGCCCGGAGGATGAGCCGGTGCAGGTCAGCCAGGGAGTGGAGGAGAGCAACATTGATGAGAAATATTATGAACCACCTCTCATGCAGGTCATCGCTTCCGCATGCAATGCCTGCCCAGAGAATCGATATGAGGTGACTGATAAATGCATGGGCTGTCTCGCACACCCTTGTAATGAGGTGTGCCCGAGAGGTGCGATCACGATGAAGAACGGGCGGTCTGTCATTGACCAGGAGAAATGCATTAAGTGTGGAAAGTGCAAGACCGTGTGTCCATACGATGCGATCTCACATCAGCAGCGACCATGTTTAGCCCACTGCGGAGTAAATGCGATTCATTCGGACAGCCACGGCAGGGCAGTGATCGACGATGACAAATGTGTCTCCTGCGGGCAGTGTATGGTAAGCTGTCCGTTCGGAGCCATCGCAGATAAATCACAGATTTTCCAGCTGATCCGTGCGATGCAGTCAGGCAGAAAGATTATTGCGCAGGTCGCGCCTGCGTTTGTCGGACAGTTTGGGTCGAAAGTGACGCCGGATATGTTAAAGACTGCGCTCAAAGAACTGGGATTTTATGATGTATATGAGACGGCGATCGGAGCCGATATGGGAGCGATGACTGAGGCGGAGCACTATGTGACGGAAGTGGCGACAGGGGAAGTGCCGTTTCTGCTCACATCGTGTTGTCCGTCGTGGTCAATGCTCGCCAAGAAGTTTTTCCCGGAAACCATCGACAAGATCAGCAATGCGCTGACGCCAATGGTGGCGACAGCCAGAGTGATCAAAAAAGAGCACCCTGATGCAAGTGTTGTGTTTATAGGTCCGTGTGCGAGCAAGAAGCTCGAGGCAAGCCGCAGGACGATCCGTTCCGATGTGGATTTTGTCATTACCTTTGAGGAGCTTACGGGCATGTTTGAGGCAAAGGGAATCCTGCCGGAGGAGATCAAGGCAATGGATTCCATGAATGACGCGACAGCAGCGGGGCGCGGGTATGGTGTGGCAGGCGGCGTAGCCAACGCTATCGAGAATTGCATCAAAGAGTATTATCCCGATACAGAGATCCGCATCGAACATGCGGAGAGCCTTTCTGAGTGCAAGAAGATCCTGATGCTCGCCAAAGCTGGCAAGAAGAATGGCTGCCTGATCGAAGGTATGGCGTGTCCGGGGGGATGTGTGGCTGGTGCGGGGACAAACATTGCGATTCCCACGGCGACCAAGGACTTGCTGGGCTTTAAAAATGCTTCTGAGAAAAAGCTGCCAGAACACAATGTCCGTCAGCCTGAGTAAAAAC
>ERZ778516.1434-NODE-1434-length-17974-cov-10.449634_pt1 | contig 17974 bp, 15 predicted proteins | sample MGYA00510342_ERZ778516 | MGnify/ENA primary metagenome ERZ778516 (study PRJEB29527, sample SAMN07138961) | mouse gut metagenome | material: feces | host: mouse | place: China:Nanjing | collected 2016-01-25 ... | reverse complement strand
GCGATACAAAACTGATTACACGAGCCGTCAATAATCTGGTTCAAAACAGCATTCATAGCAATCCCGAAGGCTGCACAATTATTTTGTCATTACAGATAATAGAAAGCAAACTTCTTTTAACTGTTCAGGATAATGGCATTGGTATTTCTGTTGAAAAGTTAGAAGAACTGAAAAACAAGCCACATTACATGGAGAGTACCAATGACCGCTTAGATCTGCGTCATGGCTTAGGCCTTCTTTTAGTACGACAGATTATTGAAGCGCACCACGGAACAATAGAAATAGAAAGCAGGCTACAGCAAGGGTACAAAACTAATATATACTTTTAGGCAGCCCCATCATCATTCCCCAATGAATGACAAGATGAAGTGACGTTAATACTTCCAAGCCACTCATGGGCTGCTTTGCCAAGCTGCCCGCACCCTGGGAAAGTCTTAATCGTAGCCCGTGATACGCTAGAGAATCTAAAGGAACAAAACGGCAGCCTTTCGGATGGGCGGATGGAGGGCACTGTACAGTTTCTGGCGGCGCATGGCTTTGGCTTTATCATAATTTCTTAAGGCGCCGGAAAAAATAGTTTTTGCGGCGCCCCGGATAAATCTTAAGAATGGAAAAAATCGATTTGTTTTACTTTTCCGTTTTTAAATGAGTACTGGATATAGGAATTTGCAACATTGATAAGGTTGATTTCATTGTCTTTTGCATCCACGCTGGATTTGCCATATTTTTTTTCAAGCTTTGCCTGGACACTGTCATAGGACATTCCGACTTTGATGCCGTTGAGGGCAGCTTTTTTCGAAGTGATTTTGATCGTTACGCTGTATCCGTTCAGCGTGTCATCCGCCCACCAAGGTTCCAGCAGCAGTGAGCAGCCGCTTGCCTTGCATTTGTAAGCGTTCATGCCATCCTTTTGATACTTTTTTGCAGCGGTTCCGAATACGTTTTTAAGCTTCTGTCAATACTTTTATTTAGAAAATTTTTCTCATTCATTAGTGCTTAGTACTACAGCGAACAAGTTTGAGTTACTTTGGTAAATTTTACAAGAAGGGACGTCAGGAGAGAGGATGGGTACACTCTGGCGGCAGTGGAAGCATTACGCTCAAATGGAAGAGGCAGAAACAGGCGGACGGCTATATGATTCGGATTTCGAAAGATGCATTACCCGACAGCAGCGGGATAGAAGGATATGTGGAAGGAAATAAAAATACAGCCCAGGCAGTCCGCAATTTGGAACGGAAACAGACCTACTACATAAGCATTCGGACATACAAAGAAATTGACGGGAAAATGATTTGCTCTGATTGGTCAAAGGCTAAAGAGGTCAAGACAAAATAGCTGCATATGACTGACTGGCAGATTTGAAAAATATAAGAAAATAAGTATGAAGGAGAAATGAAAGCAATACATATGTGAAGAAATCGTAAAATTTTAAGGTGCAGCAGTTGTGATACTGCCGCACCTTGTTTGTTTCTTTATCAGGAATTTAAGTACTCTATTTTGCTTAATTTTCCATCTTTAAATACGTATTGGAAATATGGCAGATTCATTGAATTAGAAACAATCTTTTTCTTGTTTTTTTGCAGTTGGAGGTTGGATTCGCCGTAAAGCTTTATAAGCTGCTTTTGCACCTTCTCATAAGACATCCCTACCTTTAAACCGTTCATCGCAGCTTTCTTGGATGTGATTACGATGTGTTTGCCAAATTCGGGATCATCTAAAGTAAATTCATGACGACGGATCGTAAAACGAAAACCATCTGCTTTATATGTGGAAATAATGATATTTTCTTCCAGTCCGTAAGGCTCTTTTTTGACACTGTCCGGTTTTCCAAATGCTTTTTCGATTTGCGCATAAGTTGGTGCAGAATAGGAGATGTCCAGTGTTTTTCCTTTATATTTCAGCGTTACAAAAGATTCGCCGGAGCTGGAATCGGATGCCGCCTGTGCGGCTGTTGCGGGAATGAGGGCAGCAATTATGGCAAAACAGCAAAATGCTGCTGCCAGTCTGCATAAGAGTGTTTTTTTCCTGTGTTTGTTCTTGTGTTTGTTCATTTGTGTTTCCTTCTTTCTTTTTTGTGATGTTTGGCAGGCTACGATAACAGTATATCTCTTGTTGTTTATAAAAGTCAACAATAAAACTATAAATAGTGAAAATATCTGTTGGAATCGAGAATGGGAAGATCGTACCCCTTGATACGCCGGAGAATCCAAAGGAACAAAGCGGCAGCCGCAGTCATCCCAAGGCGCCGGAAAAAATAGTTTTTGCGGCGCCCGGATAAATCTTAAGAATGGAAAAAATCGATTCGTTTTACTTTTCCGTTTTTAAATGAGTACTGGATATAGGAATTTGCAACATTGATAAGGTTGATTTCATTGTCTTTTGCATCCACGCTGGATTTGCCATATTTTTTTTCAAGCTTTGCCTGGACACTGTCATAGGACATTCCGACTTTGATGCCGTTGAGGGCAGCTTTTTTCGAAGTGATTTTGATCGTTACGCTGTATCCGTTCAGCGTGTCATCCGCCCACCAAGGTTCCAGCAGCAGTGAGCAGCCGCTTGCCTTGCATTTGTAAGCGTTCATGCCATCCTTTTGATACTGTTTTGCAGCGGTTCCGAATACGTTTTTAAGCTTCTTGTAAGAAGCGATAGAACCGTCCGGCGCTTCCACGACTACGGTTTTTCCATTGTATTTCAGCGACAGCGCCTCAGTGGCAGCCGCGTGTGCAGGAATCGGGCAGATCGCTGTAACGATCAGGGCAAAGCATGACAGTGCCGCTATCAGCCTGCATAAAAATGTTGTTTTTTTGTAGCTGTTCATTTTTTCTCCTTCCGTGTTTATGCTGTTATAAGTACGATAATAGTATACATCCTATTGTTGAATTTTGTCAACAATACAATTATATTATATAGAAACAGTTATCTGCGGGTAGACGGTAGCAGATTAGAGGGATTTTTAGTCAAAAATCAAACTTGTTTCACCCATGCAGCTTTGCCGTTTTTTACAGTAAGCCGATAGACCGCGGAGGGTACATAGCTGCGCCAAGGATGTCGGTCTGTCATAAACTGCTTCATGCCGATATCGCAAAGCTTCCATTTTTCTTTGTCAAGCACCTGCGCCCAGCCGTGTTCCGCCCAGCCGCCGTACACGCTGGTCACTTTTCCGGTACTAACTTTTGCCGGATATCCCAGTACCGCAGCAATGCAGGCAAAGCCGGAAGCATAGCGGTAACAGTTGCCGAGGCTGTTTTTAAACAGGCTGTGTGCGCAGTCCGACAGCTCTGCGCCTTTTGGGACGCCGTCAAAATGCCGGTAAGTATAATCGTTCCGCAGGGACTCGTAACAGGCGCTTAGTTTTTTGTCTGCCGGCCAGCCTGCTTTTGTATGGCTGCGCACATACTGGACGGCTGCGTTGATCTCAAAGGAATCTGTACGCACGCCGTCCTTGCCGACATAATAATAGCCTGATTTTTTGGTTCCGGCGATGCAGTTTTTCTTTAAAACTCCTTTCTCGGATTCGGATATCGTAAAAAAATAGTATTGTTTGTTGATTTTTTTCCACCCGGTCTGCATCTGTCCGGTATCGGGCGAAAAGTAATATTGCTTTTCGCCCAATTCCAGCCACCCGGTCTGCATTTCTCCGGTCTCTGGTGAGAAATAGTATTGTGCTCCGTCGATTTCCTGCCAGCCTAAGAAAGATGCGCTGGGTTCCTCAGAAGCAGGAATTTCGGGCAGCGCCGTGGTAAAGGCTTCCGCAGCCTGTCTGCTGCCGCTGCAATGGATATATACCATAAGTACAGTTGCGGTAACGTATAAAATCTTTTTCATGACGGTATAGGATTTTTTTGATTTTCTTTTCATGTTTTCTCCATTTACGATTGAATGATAAGATGCGCAGGTATATTTGCCACCTATATCCGGGCAACAAAGTTTCTGGCTCTTTTGTAATTTGGCCTTCCGCCAACGCCGCTTAGTGCAGGGCTTACGCCAAAGTAGCTGTATCGCGGATCGGCAAGGCACCAGGAAGGGTCATACACTTTTCCGTTAACCTCTGCCCATCCATGCCCGCCGCTGGATATGGCATAGCATTCGCTGTATCCTACCGCATTTGCGAGGAATGCAAATGCGGCACCATAGGCGTAGCAGCTCCCGTGGCGTTCGCGGAACATAAACTGGGCATAGTCCTGTTCCCAGTGTGCGCTGTGCGCAAAGGAAGGAGAACCGGCATAACGGTAATTTTTTAATAAATAGTCAAATACTTTCTTTAATTTTTCAGGCTTTTTTACCGCAGGTTTTGCCGCTTTTTGCACAATTTTGGCTGCCTCTGTCATAATATCCAGCTTCGTTTTGTTTCCTGCGGTGATTTTAGCCCTTCCTTTTGCACCAAGCCAGATTCCGTTTACCGTTTGGGACGTTTCCCGGTATCCTTTTTTTCCGTTGGCGATGCGGAAAAAATAATAGTCGTCTCCAATTTTCTGCCAGCCTGTCCTCTGGACGCCGTTTTTGTCAAAATAGTAATATTTTTGATTGATTTTATAGATGCCGGTTACTCGTTTTCCATTTATATAATAATAGAATTGCTGATTCTTTTCTTTCCATTTTCCGGTGACGGTTTTCTTCTTTTCAGAATCACTGTTTTTGTCTTTCACATCATCGGTATCTTCCGATTCATGATGATTCTGATTGTCTGCATGTTCTATATTGTCAGATTCTTGGGGCTTGAGGTTTTCAATCATTTCCTGCTTTATCGCATGTTCCGTGTCAGCGGGAAACATGGCGGCATCAATGTCTGACAAAATAGAAGCAGTGATAAATGCAGCCAGCAAGGATGCTGTTATCGTTTTTCTGGTTTTTTGATGTTTGCTGTATTTCATACGTTGGTATCCTCCATAATTGCAGACGGTATTAAAACAGGAAGGAGCCTTTGCTCCCTCCCGTTTTGCTGTCTGTGTAGTTTTGCCGTGTCAGATTTTATGTTTGACAACGGCGTACATTCCGTATCCTGCATACGGCCGGTTGTAGTAGTTGTTGAAGCCGCGTGCTTCTGCAAACAGCGGGTCGTATACTCTGCCGTTTAATTCTACCCACGCGTGGCCGGTATCGGTGGCTACGTATACGGTTTTGCAGCCGCATTCGTGGAATAAAAACGCGGTTGCAGACGCTTCGGATACGCAGCATCCCTGGCGCCTGTCAAAGATGTCGTTTGCAAATGTGACTTCCCATCCTGGCTGTCTGTAGATTGGGTTCAGCCTTCGGTACTGTCTGTATGGAAACTGGAACACCCATAAAAAGCACTTTTTTATTTTCTGTTCCAGCGTGTCGCTTGGCTTTGTAACTTGCAGTACGATGTTGCGTGCTTTTATCATTGTCTGGATCTTTTGGACATTTGCGTTTGTCGCGACAGCCTGTCCGCTTTTTTTGAGCCGGATGCCGTCGACCGTACAGCCGGATGCCATCTTTGCGTTTTCTCTGTCAAAATAGTAATAGCTTTCACCCAGCTTTTTCCAGCCGCATACAGGCTGTCCGTTTTTGTCAATGTAATAAGTGCTGCCTGTTTCTGTGATAAAAGTATTTGTCAGTTTTCTGCACATATATTGGAACGGCTTTGCCGATAAGACGTAAACACCGCCTTTGTCCAGAGAGAGCCGCAGGTTTCCCTGTTTGCTGACGGCTGCCGGGTGGTATAAAACCGTAAGAAAGTCACGTTTGCTTTCGGAATACCGGTATACGTATACCTTGCTGCCTGCCTGCATTGCCTTTATTTTTTCCACAGGCAGAACAAGGTCGGCGCCCGGCTTTGCTTCGCTTGCAAATGTCGTTTGGCAGACGAGGACTTTGTGTTCGGATATGTTGTTTTTTTTCAGTGCTTTTTGCAGGTCTGATTTTAAAGTGCCGGAAGTACTGCCCGGCTTTTGCTGCCGCAGCTTTAGCTTTAAGCCGCTGCCAACCTGCTTTAGCCTGCTTTTCTCCATAGTGATCTCATGTTTTTTGCCGTCGGTGTCCAGCAGCTTTACTTTCAGCGATTTGCCGCATTTGGAAAGTGCGCTGGCAGCATCCGCGTCGAAGGTGACTTGCTGCGGCACCGCGTAGCGTGCGCTGTCGCTGCTTTTGACTGCCTGTACTAAGATGACAATGGTATCGGTTGCTTTTTGCGCAGCTAATTCCGTGACCAGTGTTTTTGGAATTTCCAGCCGTACATTTTCTGCTTCGCCAAACAGCACGCTGTTTACGCGGATTTTGGCAAAGCTTGTGTTTCCGTTTTTATAAATGCTGTATTTTACTGGCACAATGGTTAGTGAGGTGAAATTGCGGCATTCCGAAAACGTTCCTTTTGGGATCTCGTTCAGGCTGTTTGGAAGCTTTATTTTTTCCATATTCCGGCAATTTAAAAACGCCTGTTTTTGAATCCCTTTTACCGTATAAGTATGGTCGCCTGTGTTTAGTTCTTCCGGGATGGAAACAGAGCTTTTGATATCTTTGGTATAGCCGGATACCGAACAGGCATCTCCGTCCAGATCATAGGTAATGCCCTGGCTGTCTGTAAATACAGTGTCCTCTGATGCAGCGTCTGTTTCGAAATCTTCTTTTGGTTCCTCTGTGATAGTTCCAGTGCTGTCTTCTGTGCTGCCATCTGGGATTTGCATGTTTTCAAAATAGCCCGGCACGCCGCTATCCGCTGCACTTTTTTCGGATACCAGCCGATGGCTTGCCTGTGCATCTGTCAGCGGTGTTGTCAGCAGCAAAAACAGGGCGGTGCATAAAACAGGCTTGAAACTTTTTGTTCTTTTACTTAACATTTTCATATTGTTCTACCTCGCACGAACTATTTTTTACATAGCTTTCGTTATTCGTCAAAAAAACTTTCTGCGTCAAACGCTTCCCTCCCGTCTGCTTTTTTGTCCAGCTTATGGAGGTTTTTATCCTGCATAAATTTTGTGATATTGTACAGAACTAATACGTCTGTAATTTCGTCATGGTTTTTTAACATGTCATGGATATTTTCACTTGCATACCGGCAGTCGACCATAAGGATTTGTTCGTAGTCGCCTGCCAGAAAAGGTACAAAGCAGTTGGCAAAGGAATCCTTGATTACAAGCAGGCTCCGCCCGGTGCCGGCGTTTGTACGAATGTGGATTTTTGCCGTATTTCTGGAAAAAAATACTTGATAGCGGTTAAATCCTTTTGTTGCGGCTTCTTTAAAATAAAAGGAATCTGATACCGTTTCGCCGTCGTCTACGGTAATACCGTTCTCATATGCGCTGTGAAACAGCTCGACCTTGTCTGGAGGGACGCGGATCTGTGCTTTATTATAAGTCGTTCCGTAGAAATCGTCAAACGCGGTTTCGATTTGATAACTGTCCAGCGGGAGTGCGGTATGCCTGGTCGCGTCCGCCCATCTGCGGTATGCATAATAGGCGCCAAGCGTCGTCCAGTGATGGTCGGTACGGTAATAAATGGGTTCCTCCTGGTGCTTGAAAAGCTCCGGCTGCATATCCAAAAGAATGCCTGGATCATCCAGGCTTTTTTGCAGGCGTGCGATAGTATCCGCCTGCTGCGCGTTGCTGCCGCCTGCCTTATCCGGCAGCTTGCCTGGCATGGCGCCTGCCTTATCCGGCAGTATGATGCAGCATACCCGGTCGCTGCCGTATTGCTGTACGGCGCTGTTTAAAAACTGCGAAAGATATGCAATATTTTCTTGTGCCTGGGCAGGGTCATATGCGGATGTGTCAAATTTTTCCAGCAGATACCCGTCTTTGCCGAGATAGACACCATTGATGTCTTTTTTTCCAATGAACTGTTGCATTTTTGCGGCTGCCTGTACCCATTTGTCCCTGCCGGGCATCTGGTCATTTAAGTAGGTTTCATAATGCTCCTGGTAGCTGCCGTTTTGAAGGTCTTCCAGAACAAATTCCGGTCTTGTCTGCAACAGACGGTTTTCCAAATCGGAATATTCTTTTTGCGGGAGGACGTAAAAGCTGAGCCCGCCAGCGCCAAGCAGTGCACAAAACAGCAGGCAGCCTGCCATTTTTAATGTATGTTTTTTCATAACTGAACCTTTCCGGCGCAGGCAGCAGGTTGCCGCCTGCCCATCAGAACCTGAAATATAAAAACGGGTTATAAGAAGAACTGACTAACATTGCGAGCGACGCGGCAAATACGGCTGCGATATAAGCAATGCCTGCAAAATCACTTTTGGGCAGTACGGCAAGTGCGGCTCGCTTTGCCAGGGATGTGCAGCCGATTACGGCGAGTAAAAACAGCCCGGCGTTCGACCACAGCAAATATGCGTCCTGTGTGCAAAACAGCCCTGCATCTGCACGGAAGAAAAATGCACGCAGATATGCGGCGCTGTCGTTCATATCCTGGCAGGAAAACACGCACCAGCCAGTCATTGTCAAAAGCAGGGTGTACACGCTGCGGCACCATCCCGGCAGCTTTTTAAGCACCCGGAGCAGGAAAAATTTTTCCAAAACAAGCAGGGCGCCATAGTACAGCCCCCAGAGCACAAAGTTCCAATATGCACCATGCCAAAGCCCGGTTAAAAACCAGACGATTGCAAGGTTTCGCATCTGGCTTGCCGTTCCGTTTCGGTTTCCGCCAAGCGGGATATACACATATTCCCGAAACCATGTCCCAAGGGAGATATGCCAGCGCCGCCAAAATTCGGTAATGCTTTTGGATTCATACGGATAGCGGAAATTTTCAGGAAACGTAAATCCAAACATCTTGCCAAGTCCGATCGCCATATCAGAATAGCCGGAAAAATCAAAATAAATCTGCAAAGAAAAAGCCGCGCACCCAATCCATGCCGCAGCCGAGGTCAAGCCGCTGGTATTCCTTGCGGCAATTTCATTCCAGACGGCACCGACCTGGTTGGCAATCAGCACTTTTTTGCCCATCCCGGTGCAAAACCGCAGGATGCCGCTGAAAAATAAATCTGCGGATTCCCGGCGCGATACGAGCTGGCCGGCAACCGACTGGTAGCGAACAATCGGCCCGGCAACCAACTGCGGAAACAAAGCGACATAAGCGCCAAAGGTGATGATGTTTTTTTGTACGTCTGCCTCGCCGCGGTAGACATCAATCGTATACGACATTGTCTGAAAGGTATAAAAAGAGATGCCGATTGGCAGCGGCAGTCCGACCTGCGGTACGCCAAGCCCGGTTACGGCGTGCGCCGTTTGTAGGAAAAAGTCTGCATATTTAAAAAAACCAAGCAGAGAAAGGTTGATAACGGCAGATGCAAAAACTGCCGCGCCAGCCTTTCGCATGTTTCCTTTTTCCCTGTAATACCCGGCAAGCCTGCCTGTGGTGTAGTCGACGACGGTAGAAAATAAAATCAGCACGACATATACCGGTTCGCCCCAGGCATAAAAAATAAGGCTTGCCAAAAATAACACCAGATCCCGCAGCTTCCGAGGCGCAGTATAATAAGCAAGCAGCGTCAGCGGAAGGAAGCGGAACAGAAAAATCAAACTGCTGAAAACCATTTTTAACCTCTGCCTTTTAGAGCTGCTTCTTTAGCGCATCCTGCCCTTTTTTATTGATGTCTTTATTGGATGACATGGCAATATACCAGACGTACTGTCCTTTTTTTCCGCAGACTGCGTTTTTAAATACTTTTTGCTCAGTCTGTGAATAATCGCCCAGATAATCGCTGCTGCTGTTGTTCTTTTTATATGTTTTGATGCTCTTTAATAAATCGGATGCATCGGATTTCTTCGCTGCTTTTGCAACACAGATGCTGTAAATTTCCTGATCGTCGCACAAATACGCAATCGAGGATATTTTTTTGGACTGCGCGACGGTAAAGATCGGGCAGTCTCCAGCCTGCGTCGTCTGGGACGTTAACTGCTTGCTGCCGCCTGTTGCATCCAGCGCTGCCTTGCACAGCGACTTTGCGCTTGCTGCCGCATCTGCCGTAATGGGCGGCTTGCCAAGTGCCAATAGGCAGCAGGCAAACGCGAGCAGGCAGCACGCTATTTTTTTGATTTGCTGTAAACGTTCGTTTTTGTTTTTCTGATTTGCTTTTAACATTGCGGTTCCTCCTTGGTCGAATCTAATCCAGTGACTTATCGTATGCAGTCAGGCGCTTGGCATATTCGTGGTATGCCGCGGACTTCCAATGCACGCCGTCTCCTGCGTTATAAGAGCTTTTGAGCCAGCCGGTGGAATCTTTTAAAAATCCGGTGCAGTCGTAATATTTCACGCCCATTTCTGCTGCCAGTACGCTAAGCGCCTGGTTGTAGGCAGGGATCTGTGCAAATCCTCTTCTTCGCGACATTTCCGCGGCTGTGACAGGGGAGGCGGCAAGGATTACGATGTCTGTCGCCGGGGTGCCTGCCTTGATCGTGCGTATAATTTCCCGGTAACCGTCAATCAGGTCGTTTTTGTTGCGGAAATGGATATCGTTATCTCCGAGCATAATGTATACGCGGTATGGTTTTGCTGCCAGAATGCTTTCCACAGCGGATTTGCCGTGAAACACCTTTTTGGTACGGAATGTAATCGTATTTAACCCAATCGCGGCGACTACATTTTTTCTTCCGCCGATAGCGATCTCATCCAGCACACGGTAAGCGGTCAGCCCGGTCGTAATGGAATCTCCGGCGAAAATCGTCATGCGTTCATACGGCTTTGTCCGCATTTTAGCCGTTTTGGATAGTGCGCTGTCATACGTGGACGTTTTCTTAGACGTACATGCCTTGACGCCAAAATAATAGTTCTGGTTGTTTTTTAAGCCTTTGACCCGGTACCAGTTGTTTTTGGTAACGCCTGCGAGCTTGTATTTGCCGGATTTGCTTTTTGCGTAATACACTTTATACCAGACTGCTTTTTTATTTTGGCTTTTGTCCCACATCACTTTTATGGATGAGGTCGAATACCGTACCAGACTTACTCCAGGCAGCGGTTCTACCGGGCATTGAAACGAACATGGCTTGCTGTAGATGATGCCGCTGCTTTTTGTTTTTGCCGCTACCTGGTAATAGTAGCGGTTTGCACCTTTTACTGTGCCATCGGTGTAGCTTTTGCCCGTTTCTAGGCGTGCAATCGTCTTGTAGCTTCCGTCCCGGCTGCTGCTGCGCTGCACCAGATAAGAAGTCACTTCCCCGTCTCCTGTTTTTTTCCAGGTAACCTTCGCAGACGTTAGGTCTTTTGCAAGGCTGACCGATGCGCTGACTTTTACAGTATGGTTTGTTTTTTCGATATCCTGTGCAGGATCGGTTTTGCCTGGAGCTTGTTCTGTCTGCTGATCGTGATTGCTGTCCGAAGGTTGGGTGTCTGTGTTCTGGTCGTTATTTTCCGGTGCCTGCCCATCCGGGGATTGGCTGCTGTTTTCTGGAGCCTGTCCATTTGAGGATTGGCTGCTGTCTACAGGAGCCTGCCCGTCTGAAATTTGGCTGCTATTTTCTGGTGCCTATCCGTCTGAGGATTGGCTGCTGTCTACAGGAGCTTGTTCATTGGGATGTTGGCTATTGTCTGTGGGAGCCTGCCCGTCTGAAATTTGGCTGCTGCCTGCAAGTCTCTGCCTGATGGAATTTGTGCAGAGCAGTCTGGGACTGGCGCTTATAGTATAGCTCTGTGCCGATAAGCTTCCTATGGGGGAACAGATGGCGGCTGCCGAGCATACAAAGGCGAATAGCACCGTTGCTGCCTGTTTTGCTTTTAATGGTTTTTTGAACGTCTGATTGCCTGGTGACGACTTTGTCATTGGAATCCTCCTTCCATAATTGATGCAGCCTTTGGTATCTGTTTTTGGGATTTTGTTACACCTCCTGTTCTGTAAAAATTTCGGCGCCGCTGTCCGGCTTGTAGGTATAAACTTTATAGGCGTGGATTTGCGTGTGAATTTTTTGGCTGCATACAAAGTATATACCTGTTTGTTGAAAAAAGTCAACAATACATATGCTATTTGTTGATTTTGTTTCGATTTATTTCATCTTGCATGATGATGTGTTCTTCGATCATCTTTCCTCGGTCGATCTGGTGCCGCAGCTTTCTGTTTTTGACACTGTCAAAAATAATGGAAAAGTCATAATCGGCAGGGTATAATTTTTCCGCGGCAACATGGAGCTTGACTCTTTTGTGATTGATCCATATTTTTTTATTTGCCATCTGCACTCTTAAGACGCCTTTTTCATTTGCTGTCTGGCAGATAATCCCGATTTTTTTGTCAGGATATACGAGGACGCTGTCACCTAACTGAAATTCCTGTCCCAGCCGCGTGTTTTGATGCTTTTTTGCTTTTTGAATGCCGGGTGTTTTCCTTTTTTCCAGATGGTTTTTTGAAACTACCTGCTTTAGGCTTTCCGACAGCTCCGCTTTATTATAAGCTGCTTTCATAGCTGTTTTTAACATGCTTTCCGGCATTCCCATTTTTCCGGCGATATAAAAAGCACAGCTTTCTCCGGCTTCACCGATGACTAGCTGATAAAGGGGCTTTAGGCTTTCTTTGTCAAACGTCATTTTTGCATTGGCAATTCGGGACTGTTCAGCCGCATAGAGCTTTACCTCAGGATAATGTGTTGTAACAAGAAACAGTCCGCCGCTTTTTTGCAACTGTTCGAGAATCGCAATCGCGATTCCCATACCTTCTGTTGGATCTGTGCCTGAACCAAGCTCGTCCATAATAATCAGGCTGTCTTTATCTGCGTATTTTAAGATTTCCAATACATTCACGATATGTGCCGAAAATGTGGAAAGATTTTCAGATAAATTTTGTCCGTCCCCGATATCGCACAGAAAATTGCTGTTTATGCAGATTTCAGCTTTTTTACACGCTACATGCAGGCCGCATTGTGCCATCATGCAGTTTAGCGCGACGGTTTTGATGGCAACGGTTTTGCCGCCTGTATTCGGCCCTGTAATAACGACGCCGTCAAAATTTTTTCCGATTTCAAATTGCAGCGGCACGCACTCTGACGGAGACATCAGCGGGTGCCTGCCGTCTTCGAGCCGGATGTAGCGCTGCGTATGAATCGTTGGTTCGGTTCCGCCGTATTCCAGGCTCAGCTTCCCTTTTGAAAAAATAAAATCCAGTTTTTCGATCATACGGATATTTTGTTCTAAAATCTCTGCATAGTCGGCTGTCATCGCAGAAAGAGAATAGAGGATACGGCGTTCCTCATTTTCTTCACAGATCCGCAGAAGCTGCAACGCGTCATAATATTTCCCTACAGAAGCAGGTTCTATAAATAAGGTGCTTCCTGTTGCGGATTGATCGATGACAGAGCCTTTGATTTTATGCTTGTATTCTTTTTTCACAGGAATGCAAATATGCCCGTTTCTCAGGGTGCTGAAATGATCGGACAGGCGATCCTTGTTTGCCCGTATAACAGCATCTGCCTTTTCCCGCATACTTTTTTCGTTTTGTTCAATTTCCATCCGAAATGACTTTAAATCTTTGGAAGCGTTGTCGTCGATCCTGCCGTTTCGGATCTGCTGATGGATTGCTTCTTTTAGATCGTCCAGACAGTCGAGATTTTCCTCATAATATGCCAGCGACAGTTCCCATTGCTTAGAGCGGTTCAGATAATGCTTCAGCCGCATAACCGCAACGAGCGCTTTTTCCAGATCTTCCAGCCGTGAGATCGATAAACAGTCTCCTTTTACCGCCATTTGGATGCAGTCTCTGATCCCGTCTAGGGAAACAAGCGGCGGATTCCCGTTTTTTTCCAATAGCTCTTTGGCTTCGCTTGTCTCTCGTTGCTTTGCGGCCAATGCGCTTTCCGACAGACAAGGAACGGTATTTTGAATCTCTTGTTTTGCCCAGTCTGTAAGCGCCAGCTCGAGCCATTTCTGTTTTATTTGGTCAAATTCCAATACATGATCTGTTTGAATCATTTTCATATGCAACCTCCGGTTAAAATATTATTTTAGAAAAAGATATAAAAAAAGTGGTTCCTGTCTATCAGAAATAGACTGAAACCACGAATCCGTTTGTCTTATAATGAGGCAACAAAAACAACACCTTTCCGTAATAAGGAGAGTATCCCAAGCTACGGTTGGCATAAAACAAAAAAAGCATGACCGCTACAGTCATACTTCCACTTGTTCTTAATTTAAAAATAAGACAATCCTGTTCGATGTATGCAGTATTCTGTAAGGCAGAAACAACCAGCATTTTGCAATGCTGAAAAGGGTAACACAAAGAAAGCAGGATTCACAGTGTCTGCGATCCGCCGCGCTTGCCCTTTTATAACATTTAGTTGTTTTTTGTCATTACAGAAACCACGAACATAAAACATTTTCCTTTTCTCTAAAATATGACTTTATATTAACGGATAACGTTCTCCGTGTCAACTATTTTTTTCACAAATTGCATAATGCAAAAGCCTAATACTATAGCGAACAAGTTTGAGTTACTTTGGGAAGCTTTTACAAGGAGGGACGCCAGGAGAGAGGAGGGGTACACTCTGGCGGCGGCTTTGGAAGAATGCTTAGAAGCCCTTAGTATTCTGCGGGGCAACCAGGGGCGCAGCCAAGCGGCACCTTTAGCTGCCAGCAGGAAGCGAACTAGGTGCCGCGACCGTGCGCAGCCACAACGTAACAGCAGGATACTTAGGGCTTCTTAGCATTCTGGAACGGACGCAGCCAGGGGAGGCACATCCTCTTTCCCAGCGTCCCTTCCTGTAAAAATTTACCAAAGCAATCCAAATTTGTTCGCTGTAGTACGAATTGAAGTTTACAAATTCTAAAAAGCAAATTTATGTTCCATGCATATAATTAATTGAGATAATGTATCATCCGGCAATATCGAATCGTGAGGTGATTTTGATTGAATAATTTTTACCCCAATCCAATGTTTCTCCTGTCGAATTTATTCGGCATGAGAACGCCAAACAGAAACTATTATGGAAATAACGCCAGGCGTCCCCAACAGGCCGCCGCTATGACTGGCAGTCCGCAGCAGCCAGACGCCATGCCGCCAGGGGAAGCTTGTGTATCGAACCATAGTGAACCTGAACTGCCTGGAACAAGAGAAATGCAGGCAAGCCCGCAGCCAGAGTGTATGCCGCAGCAGCCAGAACCGATCGCAGTAGGGTGTATGCCGCAATCCGTGGAATCAAATGCGGTGCCGCCACGGGAAGCGTCAGATTTTATGCCGCAGCAGGAAGCGCCGGAAAGAATGCTGCCGCAGGAAATGCCAGGTAATCTGCTGTCATTATTAGAAACAAGTTCGATGTTCGGGCAAATGGAACAAGGCGGTATGCTGCCGCAGCAGGAACTATTTCGTATGCTGCTGCAACAGATGGAATCGTGCTGTATCCCAGGGCCTATGGGCCCAAGAGGGGAGCCGGGCGCGCCGGGTTGTTCCGGTGAACGCGGAGAAACGGGGCCGCAGGGAGTGACGGGGCCGCAGGGGTTACAAGGTGTGACAGGGCCTATGGGCCCCAAAGGTGATCCTGGCGCACGCGGGCCTATGGGTCCTCCTGGTTATCCGCAGAACAGTATTTTTGCGACGTTTTCCTGCCAGGATCTGGCTGTACCGAAGCAAGGCAGGCTTCCACTGAAAACAGCTATTTCTGATATTACGGAAAATATAGCTGCCTGCGATAACGGCGGCATTGCGCTGACACCTGGGTATTATGCGATCAGCTATTATATCTGCGCTGTAAGGAAACGGCACAGCTATATAAAGCTGACTCCTGTCTTAAATGAACAGAAGCAGACGGCATACAGCTCCTATGCAGAGGCTGCAAAGCACCAGGAGCTGCTGGTGCTGTCAAGGCATTTTATTATCAGGATACCGGACAACGCGGTGATGAGCTTTGCATGGCATTCATCAGAAGATACTGGCACAATCAATATGGATATGACGGTCGAAAAACTCTGCCGGCAGTAACTGAAATAGATGTTAAAAAATATCAGCAGAAAATCTTAAAAATAGGAGAAATAATATGCCGACAATAAGCCTTTGCATGATTGTAAAAAATGAGGAAACGTATATTGCGCGTTGTTTGGACAGTGTCGCGGCACTTGTAGATGAAATCATTATCGTGGATACAGGATCGACTGACCGGACGCTTGATATTGTGTCTGGGTATACGTCAAAGGTCTATTCGTACCCGTGGAAGGATGACTTTTCTGCCGCCAGAAACGAGTCTTTTTCCAAAGCGACGATGGACTATTGTATGTGGATGGATGCCGATGATGTAATCGAGGAATCGCAAAGGGATCCATTTTTGCAGTTAAAGCAGTCGCTTTCACCGGATACCGACATTGTTATGATGAAATATCATACTTCTTTTGATGAGGCTGGCAAGCCTTCTTTTTCCTATTTCAGGGAAAGATGGATCAGGAACGATCCAAGGTACCGCTGGATCGGTGCGGTGCATGAGGTCATTCCTCCAAATGGCAGTCTGGTCTATTCCGATATTGCAGTCTGCCATAAAAAAACAGGTGCGGGTGATCCTGACCGAAATCTGCGAATTTACAAGAAAATAATTGCAGATGGTGAATTATTAGACCCAAGGCAGCAGTATTATTATGCACGGGAGCTTTATTACCACAAGCAGTATCAGGAAGCGGTTACGGTGCTGGAACAGTTTCTTAACTCACCAGACGGATGGATCGAAAACAAGATCGAGGCATGTTCTGTCTGCGCCGATTGTTATCGGAAGCTGGGGCGGGAACAGACCGCGCTTACAACTCTTTTGCGCAGTATGAGCTTTGATTTGCCAAGAGCAGAAATATGCTGTGAGATCGGGAAATATTTTTTGGAGCATAACAACTGCCAGGCGGCGGTCTACTGGTATGAAACGGCGCTGCGCACGCCGAAAAACGAATATGCCGGCGGATTTATCGTGCCAGACTGCTATGACTATATCCCGCTTTTGCAGTTGTGCGTATGCTATGACCGGCTGGGGCAGCCTAAAAAAGCAGAAGAATATAATGAAAAAGCAGGAGTATGCAAGCCGTATTCGCCGTCCTATCTTTATAACAAACGGTATTTTGACAGCCTGTAATTATGGTAGCACTTATGCCAAAGCTGCATAAAATATTCGTATAAAAAGAAACTTTTTAAGTTCTTTTTATAATAAATATAAGAAGGATGTGGTTGGAATGAGTCAAAATAACTTATATAATAACTGCTGTCAAAATCAATGTCATCCAAATTGCTGTGAACGCGGCCCGCAGGGCCCGAAAGGGGATCAAGGCCCGATCGGCCCGCAAGGCCCAAAAGGTGATACGGGATGTCCAGGCCCTATGGGCCCGCAGGGTACAAAAGGAGATATGGGCTGTCCTGGGCCAAAGGGAGATCCAGGTGATCCAGGCCCTATGGGCCCCCAGGGAACACCAGGGATTCCGGGCGCAAGAGGGCCACGAGGAAATACCGGCCCGGTAGGCCCTACAGGAAATACCGGCCCAAGAGGGTACGCAGGCCCAAGAGGATACGCAGGCCCGCAAGGAATACAGGGAATACAGGGGGTTCGCGGTGATATCGGGCCAAAAGGGGATCCTGGCTGTGAAGGACCAAAAGGCGATATCGGCCCGCAAGGCCCAGCAGGCCCGACTGGCCCGACCGGCCCGGCAGGCCCACAGGGTGATCTTGGCCCGCAGGGACAGCGAGGGATTCCAGGTCCGACCGGCCCGGCAGGTCCGACCGGAGCGATGGGGCCGCAGGGTGTAACTGGCGCACAGGGGATACAGGGCGTAACAGGCCCGATCGGAGTACAAGGGCCAAAAGGCTGTCCTGGAGATGAAGGCCCAACAGGCCCAACAGGCGCTACTGGAGCCACAGGCGCGACGGGAGCTACTGGAGCCACAGGCGCGACGGGAGCTACTGGCGCGACAGGAGCAGACGGTGCACCAGGAGCGACGGGAGCTACCGGAGCAACGGGAGCAGACGGGGCACCAGGAGCTACCGGAGCAACGGGAGCAGATGGAGCACCAGGAGTCACAGGAGCTACTGGCGCGACAGGAGCAGACGGGGCAACGGGCGCGACAGGAGCTACCGGAGCAACGGGAGCAG
>ERZ778516.1429-NODE-1429-length-18006-cov-8.289510_pt1 | contig 18006 bp, 17 predicted proteins | sample MGYA00510342_ERZ778516 | MGnify/ENA primary metagenome ERZ778516 (study PRJEB29527, sample SAMN07138961) | mouse gut metagenome | material: feces | host: mouse | place: China:Nanjing | collected 2016-01-25 ... | reverse complement strand
ATACATGGGGGACAAAAAATGTCCTCCATGTATGTGATGCGCATGATTGACTATATGAACGGCATAATCAATCGTATTCTCTACACATCAACCGTTCAAGACGCTAACGAAGATTGGTAATGCCCACCAATCCTACTACAAAATCGGCGCTCTTAAAGAATGAGCCGGGTGTTGTTGCCCGGCTTTCTTGTTGCCCCTCTCTGGCGCGCTTCGGCGCACCTTTTGTTTTTGTATATAATAATTGCTATATTTGTATCGTTATATAGGCAAAGTAAGGAGTATGAAAGATAATGCGCTTGCGGTCGCCAACTACTTCGTGGAATTGGCACAAAAGGAGAGTAAGCCCATCACTTTGTTGGGCCTTGTCAAGCGTGTCTATATCGCGCATGGCTTTTCTTTGGCTATTTTCCACAAATCATTGCTCGATCCCCGCTTCGACAAAGTGGAGGCTTGGAAATACGGGCCAGTTATTCCATCCGTATATCATTCGTTCAAACAGTTCAAGGCAAGTCCGATCACGGAAAAAACGGTCGTAATGAATTGGAATGAGGGGAATTTTGCTCCTAAATTTCACACTCCCGAACTCAAAGATTCCAATTCAAGAAAAATAGTCAAGATGGTGTGGGATAGGTATAAAGGCTACTCCGATTCTCGTATGGTCTCCATTACCCATCAAGAAGGAACACCTTGGGATCGATGCTATGTAGAGGGGTGCAATGAGGTTATTCCTGACGATATAACCGAAATGTTTTATAAAGCTCTTGTGAAAGTTATTGTAAGCGAATCTGGTAAAGCATGAACATAGACGATTTGCTGCATGTTGTCTCGTCTCAAAAATAATTATCTAACGACGAGGAGCTGAACAAAAGGGCAACGGAACTTATCCTTGATTCGCATCGTAAGGATGTCGAGAAGAAAGCCGAGGAGATAGAAAGCCTCAAGCAAGACCGTCAGCAACGACGGATTTTCAGCTATTGCATATTCGGGTTTATGTGTGTGTATATGGCTGCTGCTCTTGCCATAGTATTTCTTTGCGGGCTTGGAGTTCTACATCTAAAAGAATCGGTTCTTATTACTTTGCTTACCACGACATTGGCCAATGTGATCGGAGTGTTTAATTTGGTGGCAAAATATCTATTCCACAATAAATAAGTGTAATAACTACTATGGCAAAACAATACAAAGGGCAAATCCGCGTTGCAGGGCGGACCTACGAATGCGAGGTAATAAATGGTGTGCGGTATATAGACGGGAAGACCGTCGAGGAGTTCTATCAGTCGCTCGATCCGATTACAAGGATGAAATTCGCGTTGCTGGGGGCGACGGCGATAGACTGCGAGAAACAAGGTGTAGATATACCGATGCAGAAAACGTTGGATGCACTGGACGGGCAAAGTGCTATGTCGTAAAAACAAAAGCTCCGTTACGGGGATCCCCGTTTCGATGTTGTTTAAGTAATATAACGTTTGTATTAGATAATTCATCTTTTAATGCAAATGCACATGGAATATTTGTATGATGAATATTTTTTTCTATCTTTGCCTCTGCAATGAAATCAAAGACGTGCGGGTCTATCCGCAAAGATTAATATTTATTTAAAAGAATATATAGGGCTGTCATGAATTGATCTTGATGGCCTTTTTTAATTTAACCATTTTAACTTTTTTATGAAAAGATTTCATTCTAACCTGCTGGAATTCTGCTGGATTCCAAACTAAGAAGTGGCTATTAGCTTTTTGGCAAAGTTAGCTGATCCTGAACCTTGGGATTTTTCAGATTCAAAAGAGACCAAGCACTCTATTCTGAAAAATTACTTGGAGCATACCTTTCGAAAGGTACAAACTGAGGGGAAGATATTCTTTACCTTGGATAATGTATGGGCTTGTTTTAATACAGGCTTGGTTACGGTGAATCTGGAGAGTATTTTTGCTCTTGTAGAACAAAACACTCGAAAAGGATCCAAACTCAAAGAATACCCGCCATACGTTTTAAAGGCATTTGTACGAGAAAGTGATTATCAGTTGATTTCAAAATTTGCTGATAGGCTGCCTGATGTAGCCGATTTTTTCCAAAAGCCCGAGGACTTGATTTTTAATCCTCAGTGCAAAGTTGTGCCGCAAATAGATCACATCATTGCCGACAATGAAGATAGATTCCCAAGCCATATGCAAGGCTTGGAATCAGACGAGATTCGGCGTCGATTGATTGGTGCTATTAACGAGGCTCAAAGAAAGGTGCGTTCAAATTATAAAATGGCGGTTCCTCAGTACTATGAAGGGAAGATACAACTTCTGTTGCCATTATGTTTGACCCCCGGATCGCCAAATCCTGATTTGGCGTTAGTTACTCATAAGATAAGTAGCAATACTTATACTGCGAGGACTTGTTTGACCCTCAAAATGGCTTATAACAATGCGCGGTTGATTGTTAAGCCCCAAAGTTCTTGGTTAAAACCGTAGCAGGATTTTAAGAATAGCCGAGGTATATCCTCGGCTATTCCATTTAATACTTGCCATTTGGTATCATCATGATGCTTATGAGTTTAAGAACACATTTATTCCTTGTGTTGCTCCCTTGACTTTAATTATGCGGTGTATATCCGCCGCAAAGGCCTCGCAGGCTGCCGCTGATCTCCGGCATTCGGCCACGGTCTCCGCCGTGTTCCTTGCGATGGCGTTGTAGTTATCCATCGCCTGCCTCTGCCAGTCGGTCCAGCCTGCGGCTGTCGTGTCGGGTAGGGTGGAGGTGGTGCCTCGTTCCATAAGCTGGCGCATAGCCGCAACGTGTTCGGCGATCTGCGGCACGTGGCTCATGTAGTAATTCTGCGTATTCAGAGCCGCCGTATTGGCGTTGATCTCCTCGGACGTAGCACTTGCTACATTCTTGGCTATGCCAGTATAGCCGTTCTCTGCATCGCTCCAGATTTTACCAACATCAAGCCCCGCTTGTTTGAGTTGCGCCCATACGATTTCCATACCTTTGTGCATGTCTTCGATGGAACCCAACCCAATTTTCGTTGCTTCTGCTATTTCATCCGCGGTAATATCACCGTCAGCCGCAGCTTCGTCTATTGCTTTGTAGAATGGTTGTAGAGCATTCTCCATGATTTTCGCCGCCATTGCCTCGATAATCATGTTTTGAACCATATCTTTGAACTTAGCACGCATAGCATCTGTCGTGTCTGCAAACGAGGTCTTTGCATCTATCCACGCACTTGCAAAGTCTCGTGCCGCACTTGCAATATCAGTTCCTAAGAAATGGTCCCGCAGTTCAGATTGCATTTCGGCGATCTCATCTGCTGTCTCCCGAGCTTTTTTTAGATACTCTTCTGTCTTCTTCTTATCCTCTTTCTTGCCTTTCGAGCGTTCGGCCTGCGCCTGCTTCTCATACGCGGCCTGCTGTGCTTGCAGGTTTTGAAGTCGTTGATTGTAGTTGCTGATGTAGTCTGAACCGAACACCTTGTCGGCCGCCTTTTTCAGCCGCCCATAGGTGTAGTCGAGCTGGTCGAGAAGTTTCTGCTGACGCTTGATTTCTTTGTTGGCACGCTTCACCTTTCCTGCATGGAACAAGTTGAAGAAGCCCGAAAAAAGACCGCCGATTGCAGATATGCCTTTTGTCGCGGCTGTGAAATAGTCGCCCGTCATTGCCGCTCCTACCGCCGTAGCTGCGTCTTGCCCTGCGTCAACGATTTCATTCAGAGAACTGACTACATCGTCAAAGAACTGCAAATCCTCGTCTCCTGCGCCAAACGCAACCATCATCTTGCGCACCCCGTCAAGAGCCTCGTTTATCTGCTGTTGGTATTCGTCTATCTTTTGATTGGCGTTGGCTATCAATTCGGATATATCGCCCCAATCCGTAACCATTTCAGCCGTTTCATTGGCTGTTTTCTCGGCATTGTCGTAGGCTTCTTTACTCTTGTCTGCGATGCTGCGGTAAACTTTTGCCAACACGCTATTTGCGCCCAAAGACGCAGCTACCGCCTCGTATGCTTTTTCATCGGCAAGCATCTTCTTCTCTGCTTCCTGCCGGGCTTTTTCGGCGGCATCCGCATTTGCCTCATCGCCCTCTTTTGTGCGCCCCGATTTAATAAGGTCGCGCCACTTCTTGTAAGCATCGCCGAGAGCCTTGAACGGATTTCGTGCCGCTATCTGTGCGTCAAGTTCATTCAGCCTTGACTGCAATTCTTTCAGCTCCGTAGGAGAAAGATTTTTCCATTGTGATTTCAACTCAATAAGACGGTCACGCATCCGAGTAAGCGCCGAGGTGCTTGCATAATCCAAGTCCTTAAACATCTGCACATACAGAGCCGAGTTTTTGAAAGCTTCGTATTGGAGTTTCGCCGCCTCCTTGTACTCTCGCTCCCGATACCCTGCCGTGAGTCTTTGCTTCTCATCTTCGGGCAATGCAGAGGCGTTTATCTCCGCTATCTGATTGGCGGTGTAGCGGGCAAGCTCTATGCGCTTGTCTGAATACGACTTCGCTTTCTCCAAGTCTTTCAGATAGCCCTCATAGGTCTTGGCGAGGTCTTTCTGCCCGTCGTTGGAGATTTTAATCAGCTCCTCATACATCTTGCCAAGCTCGTTCTTGTTCGCTTCCGCAAACTGCCGCAGAGCCTTGTAGTCTATCACGTTGTCAGCCGATATAATGCCTTCGGGAAGCTCTATACCGCCAGTCATCCCTCGCACTTGGTCGGCGAGTGCTTTGCGTAGTTCCGAGCCGTTCTGCCCGAAGATGCTCTCCGCTACCTTTGAGGCGAGAGAGTAATCGCCCGTGGTCGACAGTATCTTCTCATAAAACTCCCTCGCCGTCTTGGTGCGCGAGATGCGGTCGGCAAGGGCTTTCAGTTTCTTCTCCAATGCCTTTTGCAGCGAATTGAGGTCAACATCCTCCAACTGCGCCACGGCTTCGTCTATCTCTTTGCCTATGTTGGGGAATTTAGGCTTTCCTTTTTTATCAACCTCTTTTTGCAACTCTTTCATTTTGTCAATGAAGTGCTGCATATTGGCTTTCAGATTCTCGTCAGTGAAAGGCAGCTCGAACTTAAAGCCGTACTTCTCGGCACGTCCTTCAAGTGTCGATATGGTGTTCTTGTATATCTCCTGTATCTTCTCCGCTGCCTTGGTCGCGCCGATCTGCTTCTCCAGTTTCTGATACTCGTCGTAGAGCTTCTTCGTCAGCGAGATTTCCTCTTTGAGGTTTTGCACACGCGGGTCGGAGGTGCGGCCACCGCTTGTTTTACGATAGTCTGCAAGGTATTTCAACATGGCGAGGATCAACTTTTCTTCCTTATTTAATCGCTTTACATCATCGTCTGTCGAAGCGAGGATGCCAATGCCTATGCCCGCGGCTCTGTTTTTCTCGATTAATGCTATATCGTTTTGTTGTTTTCGGATGTTTTTTAAATCACCCTCCAGTTTTTTTGCATATTCTGCTGCGTCTCCAGTATTTTCAATGATATATTGCTTTATTTTATCCATTTGTAGACCCATCCCTGCTGCAAGCTCTCTAAACTTGCTTTGTATGGCTTTTACGACATCATTGCTGGGAGCCAGGTCGCCGTAAGCATTTTGAATTTTGCCTGCCTGACGTTGGAGCAAAACAACGGTATTGCTAACATCTTTCCCAGCTACAGCATCTCGAAACGCCTTATTTATGGCATCCCAATTCATGAATGAAATTTCGTCTGTTTCGCTATTGACATCATCAACAACCTTCGCCCACTCGTCTTGCCATTCGACGCCAGCAGCCACCATTTCAGCTTTGAGAAATTCAATATCAGACTTTATCTGCATATTCGCAACTTTCCGATCATACAGATAGGTATTTTTTGCAATTACAACGTCCTTGTCTGTTTTGACACCTGCATCTATAGTTTTCTGTAGCTTATCCTGTATCTCTTTGTATTTGTCCGCGTAGATACCGAAATAAGCAATGTCGTCAGTCATATCAGAAGACGATTCTGCTATTCTATCTTCTTGATCTCTAATAGCGTCAATAAATCCATATATGGCTTGCTTAGTTTCTGTTAGTCCGCCTCTATAAAGTTGCATCCACCTAATTTGGCTATCAGTTAATTCAATACCAGCGTAATCTTTGAATGCTTCTCTTATTATTGTAATGGTGTCTTTAGTGGTGGTTCTTGCTAATGCTTCAATGCCAACTAACGCATTTCTTATTTGATCCTTTGATAATTTTAATACGTCTGCAAAACCATCCTCTAATGTCTCTCTATAATCTTTTATATCAGCACTGGTGTTTTCAATTATAGTACTGATCTTTGTTGCCAAAGTTTGTTGTGCGATATACTCTCGGATAGCGATAGTCAATTGCTCGTAATTTCCTTTCATTGCTCGCAATTTGTCAATAGTCATATCCTGCGCCGGTATCATGTCTTTATAGGTGCGATGTAACTCATCTAATGCTTCTCGCTGTTTTTTTGATCCGTCTGCTGCATTTACAGCTTTGTCTGCTAATAACTGAAAATTGGAAACAGCCTGTTGAATATTGGATATGCCCTCGGCTCCTATATTTTGGAGCTCTCTATCCAATTTTGTTGCATTTCGGACAGCATCGTATATGGCCACGCCTAATGCTGCTACAGCCGTAATTAAAAGTGTTATCCAATTACCAGCTAAAGCAGCTTTTAATTTCTGAATAGAACGCGTCCATATATTTGTAGCCGCGGCTGCCGTCTTTTCAGCTATTGCCGCATCCAATGCAGCTTTTGCGTTAGCTTTTCTGGCTGCCACCGATTGCAACTGCGCAGCCGTACCATTTTTAAGCAATCTTGCTTCTTCTGCCAATATCGCATTGTAAGCTATTCCCGCAGATCGCACCTTGCTCAATGCGGATGCCTGTAATGCCGTATTCGTAGCTTGAGCTTTACTCTTTGCCGCTATAATGCTCATTGCTGCGCCTACAACTATAATTTCTCCACCCACTAATCGCCAATTCCGCATCATGCTTTCCAGTAGTCCGATAGTTGTTTTCATACTATCATTGACCCAGCCCGTGTTGCCGATCTCGTCATACATCACGGCCGCCGCGTCGCCGAGCTTCGACCACATACCGAACAGCGTCTGCGCCTGCTTCTCCTGCATATTGTAGAACATACCGCCGGCTGAGGTCATGTCATTGAAAATCTCCTCGACCATCGAGAACGATACCGCGCGCTTCGAGACGAGGTCCATGACCTGCTCCGTCGATACCATCTTACCTTGCAGATCGGTGAACTTCTTGGCAAGCAGTTCGAGCATCGGGATTCCGGCCTCCGTGAACTGGCGTATTTCGGCAGCGCGCAGATACGATGCGGCCTTGACCTGGCCGTAGGCAAGCACAAGGCGGCCCATATCAACACCGAGACCGACGGACACATCGGCCAGCCGCTTCGTCGTGTCGAACAGCTTTTCCGTCTCGATGCCATAGGCAGCTACTTGCTTCGTGTATTTGGTCAGGTCAAGGATGTTGAGCGGCGACTGGAGCGCAAAAGACTTGATCTCGCTGAAGAGCTGGTTTGCCCGTTGCTGGTCCTGGATGATCGCGCCGAGGCTGACGCGCTGCAATTCGAACTCGGCCGTGACCTCGCGGACACCTGTAACGAATGACTGAATGCTGTGTATGCTCCATAGAACAACCATCTTCCTCAATAAGTTGTTCACGTAAGAGGATTGGTTGCTGAGTTCTTTATTATACTCTCGTGTCTTTTGCGCTGCTTTTTCTGCGGCATTTGCGGATTTTTCTCTTTCCCGAGCTAATTTATCTTCGAGCCTAACCGCTGCGCCTACGGTAGATGTATATCCTTTAGCCTCTTGGGTCAAGGCTCGATACCTTGCCATAATTTGAGCACCCAGAACACCGCCGCGATCACCAGCAGATAAGGCATTCCATTCTCGGTTGATCTCGGCCATCTCTTTTTTCAAGCCTGACAGCGTTTTTGCAGATCTTGAAAGCGCCTCTCCCGAATCTATTTTCAGTTTAACGGTTATCGGTTTCTTCGCAAGAGCGTTGTAAAGCCTTTCTATCGCTTTGTCGCCATCTTTGAGTGCCTCTTTTACACCTTCGTTAAGGTCGAACCCAATAGGGAAAATCAATTTGTCGTCTGCCATTGTTTATGCTATTAAAAGCACGAGAGATACATATCCCTATATGGGTTAAGTGTCTCTCGGCTCTGTATAGTAGAATGTTTAATAATATGTTATCGGTGTTGCTTCTTTCGCTCTTCCTCCATCACTTCTGCCTGAAGTGCGGATGGGGTAGTGGGCTTGACAGAATGCACAAGGGTATCTGTCCCGGGTATTATGGCTGTGGAAAGCACGGCAGCGACTTCATCGTCGCTCATAAGTTTCACATTGGCCGTACTTCTGCGACGTCGCTTAGGCTCGGTAAAGTCGTAGTCATAATATCCTTTGTCAACAAGCATCAGCGAGATGAAATCCGCAGAATCCAAATACCAATATCGCAACCAGGCCCAAAAGCCATAGTTGCCATACAAGGATTTTATTTTTTCGTTGTCCGACGAGCAGCTAAACGCGCTGCCGACTTGTTGTCCTCCTCCTTTTTCGGCGAAGCGTCCTCGACCAACATACTTTCCGCACTCTCCTTTCGCTCTTGCATCTGCTTGACGCTCTCGCCAACCTGTTTCATAGAGAGCACGAGTTGATACTTTGAGCATCCCAAGTTGGCCAAATAAAAATCCTTGTCGCGTCCTCCTATCATCTGCGCCGAATTGATCGTTGCCGAGACCTCTTCGCTATGATTGTATATCCACCTCCATGTAATGGCATATACCAGCGGGATAAGCCACAACCAACGGCCGAGGACATAATGGGCTGCCTTCTTGGCGAATGTTTTTCTGTATAGGGTATTGAGCCGCTTCATTTTCCGATGCCCGATTCCCTCTTTCTTCATTTCGCGCTGGTAGTATGCGGCATCAAAATCGAGGTTGGTGATATTGACTGCCTGTCGCTGGCTAATTCGTCTCAGACGCCATGTTTTGCCTCCGATTGCTATTCTCTCGGGGATTCCTTGCTGTACGACATTGGCTTTCATAGCCAAATCGAACATTGCGGCATCGTCCATAGACGTTTTCAGGTCCTCTTGTCCTATCATTTGAGAGTATGTTGAAAGGGCGGCGGCTAATTAAAGCTGCCGCCCCTTGGTTATCGGATTATTTGAACTATTCGCCACTGGCCGCTTCAAGCGGATTGCTTGCAAGCGGAATGAACATCATGGTCGAAAGGATGTCCGTATTCACATCCTCGGCGGTAGCAGACAGATTGTACTCCATCATATCATCCTCGTAAGCGGGCGAAGCATTCACCGATGCTTTGGGGAAGAGCATAAGCCGATTCTTCGTCTTGTTCAGCACGGCGATAGGGCATCGCTTTGTCATGTCGCCGGGGTTGAGACCGATGATCTTTTTGCCAGCTGCGGTAGTCACGTCGCCGATTGCTCCGGCTGTGGTGTCGGTGAGTTTTGCGCCGGCGATAGCTTCGCTCATCGCTGCCGAAGTCGAAGCCACACGGCAGCTCCATGCGAACGTGCCGGGAGTGGGAAGTGCACGGATAACACCGCCTTCTGTATCGCGAAGTACCTCCACGTTGGCGTCTTCGCCGTCCCACGAAGGAGAATCCTCCACGATCTGTCCAAGGTCCTTGCCGCCAGTCAGCACTTGGGCGAGGGTTGTCGAGTCGGTAAAATCTGCCGGGTCGACATCGGGGAAAAGAATCACGCGGGCGAAACCGTCAAAGGTTTCAGTTGCCGCATCAATCTTGGTAATTGCCATTGTCTTATATGGTTTTAATTGTTAATAATTTTCTTTTTCAGACCACTTTACATTGAGGATCGTTGTAGAGTAGCCAGTAGTGAGGTTTACCGTTGTCGGCGTAATCACGTTGTCGGCATTGAACTCGAAGAAAAAGCCCTGTGAAAGCTTGCCATCGACCAGTTCGGCGCATTGGGCTATGATCTGCTTCACGCGCTTCTTTTTTGCTCTGCCGTCCGCACGTGCCTTGCACCATATTACAAGTGCGAGGTTTCCGCGGAACAGACCGAGCGGGCGCGTGAGCGACCGAGCGCTGCCATTCCATTCTATGTCGATGAACTCGTCTGCAACTCCTTTGTTCGGGCGCTCCTCGTCGGCATAAGCTCTGATCGCGTAGCTCTCTGTCGCCGAGGTCTGCACCGACACTTTCCTGTCGAGCAAAGCCGCAAGGACCACATCTGGGTTGATATTAGCGGGCGAGGTCATGCCGTTATCGGTTTGAGGTTCGACAATACATCATTGACTATCGTGTCCCAATAGCCTTGACCGCGACCCATAGGTGATCCCTCTGTGTTGATTTTGTAGGCATAGGGGACAGCCGAGAATATTACGAACCACACACCTTGAGAGAAAGTAGTGGATGCCTCTCGCAGACTTTCAGCAAGAAATGCTGAGCCAAAGATATAGGGGCTGCTTTCGCCTGCAACAGAGGCTCCCGCGGCCTGCTTTTTTATAGCGACCTTGGTTGGCATAAATGTCGCCATCATACCATCGACGTACACTCCCACACCTGTAGCATCATGGAGGTTGCCGGTGTAGATAGGGATGGGGTATACACCTCCGTCTATTGCGGCCACTACATGCTTGGCAACGCCTTTCAGATAGTTCACTAAGTCGGGCTGTATCTCCTTTTTTACATGGAGCTTTATACCCTCTTCGAGAACCGACTTATTATGCGCTATCCAGCTCTTATATCCGCGAGTCCGTACCATCACTCTATTTCTCTACGCTTTGCTTGATTTCAATCTCCGTCACATAGTCGCCCGTGAGGTCAAGACCGAGGTCGTTAGCGAGTTTCACTACACCTTCGCGCTTGCGCCCGAGTGCCGTTGTTACCGCGATAATGTCGTTTTCCAACACCATCACAGCTTTGGGTAGATATACCACGTCGTTGTGCGTGATTATCGACAGAGAGGTCTGACCTCCCGGCTGAAAGTCGCATGCGCCGCTATATATCTCCTCAGTTACGAGGTTGTCCCATTCGTCTGTCTCGCCCGTGCTTCGGGTAATGACGCAGCGGTCGGGGTAGCTCAAATCGCTCATCGCCAACCTCCTTTCGTGCAAGTGTTAGGACGGTTTCGCATATAGGTATAGTCGCTCATCCCTTCGCGGTCGGTTTCCATATCTTTAGGAGCAAGACCTAAATTTTTGCGAATTTCGTTTGCTCTGTTCAGATAGCGGTCGCGGTCGCTTTTAGTATATGAGATCCCGCCAGTAGTTATTTGTCGGTTACCTCGTTTCTCGCTCTTTTGCCCTGTGTTAGTCGCGGTTGACATGGCGGAGAGAAGTTCAGAGAGGGCATACCACAAGCTATCGAGGAAGATTTTATTTCCGCGATAATCGTCTTTCTCGTCTGTCAGGCTTATCGCCATAAAACGTTCATCGTCTATATCGCCAGTCGCATCTACCGCTACTTGCAGCTCATTTAGCGTGAGTTGGTTGCCTATGCCTTGTAGCTTCCCTCTAAGCCACTCCTCTACCGTCATATCTCACTGTGTGTTATGCGCTCTTGGCGCGTGAACGGGATGATGCGCCTGCGGTCGCTTTCTTGCCGATAATGAAGCGGTGGAGCTTCTTCGGACGGTTAGGTACTGCAAGCGCAGTAAGTTCCGATTCCCAATGCTGTGTTCGGGTTTTGGGGTCATACCAATAGTCCATCATGCCACGTTTCTCGAACATCCAGCTGTAGAGATACGAGCCGTCAGGACGCATCGGAACTACGTTTTTGATTGTGCCGATATTCCCGGTCGGACGGAACAGCATCACATTCTCGTTGAATGCTTTGAGCAACGGGTAGTCGAATTTCTTGGTAGTCTCGTTGTATTGTGCCACGGCAACCATCTCGTTGTGAAGTTTCACGTTTGAAATCTTCTTGAAGATGCGCCTGAAGTAGCCAATCATCACGTCAGTATCGTTGCCATTGACAGAGAGGATGTTTGCTCCAGCCTCCGAAGCTCGCTGGTCTGCGTCTGCCTTGCTTGTAGAGGAAATGAAAAGACCCTTGACTGCGAGATAGCCGATTGCTCTTACGAATTTGGGGTGTCCCATGAGAGTAAGGAACGACCATTCATCCGCTTCCACTTCCACTTGTCCGTATGTGCCGTCGTAGAGAAGTTTGTTGAGGAACTTGTTGTAGTCAGCGATAGGGTCTTTGGTCTCATCGTAGGTAACGTTGCCATCAGCATCTACGGTATAATACTCGCCGAGGGTTGTGTTCTCAGCCGGAGTCTTGGCTTTGAACGACACACCGACAATACCGTTGGGGTTGTTTGCATCTGTCAGTTCAAGCTGGAAGTTTGACTTCATCTGCCCGACTTGGTATGTCATAGACTGAGCGTGCGAGGCAGGGAAGTCTCCGGCATATTCAAGGAGATTCTTTGAGAAATACTGCTGAATGTCTGCGTATGACGATTCGCCTCTGAGTGTCGCAGCACCGGAAAGTTCCTGTGCCTGAATCGCGGCTGTGCGGAAGTCGTTCTCGTCGCGGGTATCGTAGCGTTTCTGACGGGGGATGTAACCCTCGATTGTGCGCATCGGAATCTCGCGGCCTCTTGCCACTGCCTGAGAATACAGGTCGAGATAAGTTGCCATTGCTGTCACGGTGTCCGTTACCTCGGCAAACTTGTAGTCGAAGCCAATCTGCGCATCGTCCCATGTGAAACCGTCGATGTTGAAGTTCATGTTCTCTCGGCCTTTCAGGTATTTCTCATACCAAGCCTCAAACCGCTTCTGAGAGCCGATGCCGAGTGCCTTCATCACATCGATGTATGAATTGATAGATATATCCATAGTTGTCTTGTGTTTTAGGCGTTAATAACTTTGACACCGACATTCAGAAGGTGAGCCTTCTGCTCGTCGGAGATTGTGGCACGGGTGCGTTTGCCGTACATGATGCCACGGGTCACGACAGTAAGAGTACAGCCGTCACTGCCTACTGTGCGGTCGTCTTTGCTTAGTCCCGTGGGGGTCGCATCATTCAGAGTAGCCGCGCCACCGGGAACACCGTCTTTTATGGTCACGGGAGTACCACCGGGAATTACCGTGCCTACAGGATAGGTTTCCGAGGGCGCGAGGTATGCGCCACCGGGATAGGTTTCCTCCACATCGTGCCAAAGCGTTATGCGACCGAAGCCGACATTCTCGCTTTCGGCATTGTGGAATGTTCCTCCGTAATTTTCAATGTCGCTCATGTCAAATTTTGGATTTTGGGGTTAATGATTCGGTTATTTCGGCTCAACCCATCCTAACTTTTCCGCAGCTTTGTCAAATGCTGAGAAGTCAGCATCATCGCCTCCTGCTCCTCCGTCGCTCGGGAATGGCTTGGAAATGTCAAGCCCTTTCGCTTTGGCGAGAGGTTTGAAAATCTCCATTGCTTCTGTGTGGAGTTCGTCGGCGGTCATGGACTTGCCTGTGCGCTCGTAGATGCGAATAGCCTGCGCCCATGCGCTGTCGCGCAGTTCGGGATAACCGTTGACCCAAGCGTCAGCACCGAATTTATCCTGTGCGGTTTTTACAGCGAGTTCAGCAGACTTGGCAGTCTCGAAAGCGTTCAGCTTTTCCTGCAAGGGCTGGAGTTTCTGCTCCCATGCGGCGTTAAGCCGTTCTACGAGTGCATCCACGTCAAGACCCTGTGGATTTGGTTCGGGCGGGTTGTTGCCGTTGTGAGTGCCCTGCTGTCCCTGATCGCCATCGCCTTTACGCTTTGCACGGTCTTTGTCCAGCACACTCTGATAGGATTTCAGCATCGCAAGAGTCGCATCGTTTTTCACGAACTCCTCAATATTGCTTTCCTCCGTTACATTTGCGAAAGTCATGGCGAAAGCAGCCATTCCATCCAGTTGTTCATCGTTCAGCTCCAGTCGAGACTTGTACTCCTGTCGCAGTGCTTCCTTGATTTTTTGCTTCATATAGATACTTTACAGTTAAATGTTGTTGCGCGGGGCGGACTCGAACCGCCGACCTCGGCCTCATGGGGGCTGCGAGCTACCTCTGCTCCACCGCGCTATGTATAAAACACAAAGAGCCGATAGTGTATTCTATATACTCTATCGGCTCAGGGCTCTGTTGATGAAAATTTACTTGTATAGGCTAATCATATTTGCGTCTATACATATTTCTCTACCACATTTCTTACACCATACATATATATACCCATTTCCTGTAAACTCCTCAAATCTCATGAGAATTTGCGGTTTGCGATGTAATGCAATACATCTTGGGCAACGTATTATGCAATTCATATATGCAAAATTATGTATTAGCGGTGAATAATGCAAATATTCTACAATAAAACTATAAAAAATAATTATCTTTGCCTTGAATTATAGGTCGAGAGCTATTGGCAATTTCGGGAATAGATAGTTTTCGTGGTTTTTAAACATCTATGGCGTTCAGGTTAATCGACAAATCGCTCAAATTCGACATCGCTCTGTACCCTCGTGTGGAGCGCAAACTGCCTACTGCCAAAGACAAGGGTTGGACTAAAGTTGGAGGTTTTCTGTTACGCGACAAAGTGGACTTCATTCCGCAGCCTGGATTGCAGGAGGATGTATGTGCCTGTGAAGCCAATGTGATCCACATGTGCGGTGCGGCGACTATGGGAAAGTCGTTCACAGGCATTCTGTTGTGGGGCTATCGCGCAGATAAGAAAGGTGCATCGGGAGCAATGATTTCAACCCGCTTGCAGGATTCAAAGAAAGGATCGTCAATATTTCGCGATAATGAATTAGTCTGGGGGCAGTATGCTGGGTGTCAGTACAACACTTCCGATTATCCTACATTTGCTTGGCCGATATGGTTCTCTGCATGGCGACTTATCCACTCCAACTTCAACACTGACAATCCCGCCGAGTGGTCTGCTTTTGTCGAATACGCCAAGAAAAACCAGAACGGTTATCAGTATTTCGACGAGGCAAACGACCTTCAGGAAAAACAATACCACTATTGGAACTCACGTAACCGAGATGATTCGGGAGTGTCGCCGCAATCTGTCTATTCCTATAATCCACCAGGCAAAGATCACTATTTCACCCGCAACCTCATCAACGGCGGCTATGTCGGCGCGGATTTATGGTTCAAACCCGAAATGAACGGAGTTGTCCGCTACTACTATGCGCCGAGCGACAATGTAGACGATTTCATTTGGGGCGACACGCCCGAAGAGGTTGCCAAGGCCGCGGGTATTGTGCTTACAGAAAAAGACCGTGCAGCCGGGCTGACCGAAACCGATATGATACGCTCATTCGCGGCGTTCACGGGTGAGGCCTCCGATAACCGTATGCTTGTCGCTTCAACAGGCGGCAAGTCTGTCGCCAATCTTCTTTATTCTGGGCAGGGCGCAGTACTAAAAGGCGGTTATTTCGGAGATATAAAGGAGGATGAGAATAATGTCAGCAAGAATATGATTACCCGTCTATGGGAGAACCCCAAGGACGAAGACGACAACATGTACGCCACATTCGATGTCGGCGGCGGCAAAGGCGACTCCGCGCCGCTAATCATTTGGCGCGGCTTGCAGATGATAGCCATTGAATATTTCACGGGCGAGCCGCAGGAACTTGCTGGATGGATTCAGACACGGCTCTCGCGCTACGGTGTACCCGTCGAACACTTTGCATACGACGGTACAGGCTTCGGTTACTGGCTACAAGGTCTGACAAATGGAATCTCCGTAACCGCCAACAAACGCCCGCTACAGGAGTATGACGAACACGGCAACCCCGTGACGAAAGACGAGTTTTTCAACTGCCGCTCGCAGCTTCTCGGCAAGCTTGAGGTGGCTCTCAAGCGCGGCGACATTTCCTGTGTGATAGACCGCAACAAACAGGTCAAGTTCGGCACCAAGAACGAGACCCGCCGATTCATAGATGTACTATACGACGGCGTGAACCTCTTTATCATTACCCGGAAGAACGGCAAGACCTACTACAACTCAAAAGAAGAGTTTAAGGCGAGGTTCAAATACTCTCCCGGTGAGCTTGATGCAATATCCCTCCGCATGGTCTTTGAACTCGACACACGCGAGAGAAAGCAACCCTCAAAGAGAGTACCCGACAACGCATACTTCAACTTGGTAAACCGTCCGCGCATAGTCAATCCGTGGCGAAGATTGAGATAACAACAGACATAAGATATGAGAATTTCAGACAGATTACAAAAACAATATTGGCGGCGCAGGATAAATCCTGATTCTGTGGACAAACACACGCCTGTCAATGCCGGGTATTACCAACAGTCTGCGATGTCGCTTGATGACGGGTGCTATATGCTTCTGACACAGGAGGACTTTTGCAGGGAGAATGACCCGATGGCTCACGACATTAATAGTAAATATATGAGCCTGCGCCCTATTTATGAGGTGCGCAAAAAGTTAGATGCAGATGGCAAAGATGTCCTTGATGAGGAAGGCAAGCCGATAAACGAGTGGCATATCGTTGACTTTGAACCCGTGGAGACCGTCCGCTTCGGACTCCAGAGGCGCATAAACACCTCAAAGGCGGCTTTCATGGCAGGGAACGGCTTTTGGGTGTGCCACGAAGATAAAGACCATGACCTTGGCGAGAAACTCAACTCATGGAAAGACAGTGCCGGACTCGACACTGCATGGCAAGAATTGGTGAAGTCATGCTATCTAACGGGCGACGGTGCGGTTTATCAATACGTCCACAACGGGCAACTTCGCTATGAGGTTTTCAGCTATCTCAAAGGCGACGTGCTTTTCCCTGACTATGACGAAAACCGCAACCCCGTTCTGACCCGACTCTACACTCTTCGTGGCAGACGCGCCGTGGATATATTCACTACGGAACGTGTGCAGACGTGGATTGAGGGAGACAAGGAAAGCGAAAAAGACGCGTCGTGGTTCATGCGCTTTTCGGGTTGGTTTGCCAAAGGTCTCAAATGGGATTCGGTAAAGACAAGTGAGGACGGTTGGCGTTGTCTTGCCGACAACACTACTCAAACACCCGCCGGTATAAATCCTTGCACATATTTCAGAGTGTCAGATTTGCCCTCTGGGATAGCCAATCAGGAAATCGGCACACTTGAAAAGGCTTGCTCATTTGTCGCCGACGGAGTGCGGGCTAACTCGCAAGCTCCGTTGTTCGTCAAGGCTACCAATATAGACAACCTGCCACGTACAGATTCAACGGGCAAGATTATCGGAGTGAAAGGAGCGGTGGAGGAGCTTAAAGCTGCAGATGCAAAATTCCTTACGCCGCCGAACCTCTCGGACATAGCAACAATAGACATAGCCAACAAGCAGAAGTCTATCCGCGAATCCACCATGAGTGTTGATATTACTCCCGAAATATTTCGTGCCGCTGACCCCTCATCCTCGGCAATCAAACTGCTTTTCACCGATACTATTATTTGGTGCAAGAACGAGTTTGTTCATCTTTACCCATCGCTTGTATGCCTTGTTGATGTGTTCAAGGCTCTTGTTGCAAAAATCGAAGGCGATGGCAAAATAGCAACTATGCGAACTTCGTGCGGTTCTGACCCGTGGATTCCGCAGAACGACTCCGAGGTGCTGAAACGCGAACTTGACCAAGTCGCCTATCGTGTTAAATCTCGCAAATCTGCAATGTCTGACATTGGCAACAATCATATTGAGGACTACGAGCAGATTCTCAATGAGTGGAAAGAGGAACTTGACATCAAGGCCCGTGTTCCGGCGGTCGCAAAAGCTGAAGTACAAGAGAAATATGCTGAGCAGCAGGAAACAATCGAAGTTGAGGATAGCGATAATGATTCCAAGCCTAAAATCGATAACTCCGCAAAAGGGAAGTCAATAACCGAATAAAGCAAGAGGCGCAAGGAAAAATCCTTGCGCCTCCGTTTCTGATGCAGCACTTGACGGGTCATAATAGCAAATCACCGTCCTGTATCCCCATCGTAAACTTGGGGGTTTTGCTGCTTTGCGCACCCCTTGCAGCGCCGTATCTCCATGATGACGCGAT
>ERZ778516.1427-NODE-1427-length-18008-cov-5.132401_pt1 | contig 18008 bp, 14 predicted proteins | sample MGYA00510342_ERZ778516 | MGnify/ENA primary metagenome ERZ778516 (study PRJEB29527, sample SAMN07138961) | mouse gut metagenome | material: feces | host: mouse | place: China:Nanjing | collected 2016-01-25 ... | reverse complement strand
CGGGAAGCGCTGCATGGAAGAAAATATGCTCTGCCTGGATTATAGCACAGCCAGGGCCGGATTACAATAAAAATACAGGAATAGAACCGTTTGTAACAGTTGAAATTGTTACTGTTCACACAGGACTTTGCAGGGTCTGCCCCAGGGGCATTTGCTGCAAAGTCCATAAGAAAGTGATTCCGTAGTGGGCAAATCTCATTCGCGAAGCGAATCTCAGATGGATTTGAGTTCGTTACTGGTCGCGGAGTGAACAGCAGCTTGAAATTTATCCGCATCCATGCTATAATTCAGCCAGCCAGCGCTTTGCTGGAAATAAACAGGGAAAGAAGCAGGACATGGCCAGACCAGAATGGATGCGTAACAGTCAAAAGAAAGACAGCTGCGCTGGCAGCACACAGAAGCCAGCTGTATATACATTTCAGACAAGAGTCCGTTACAGTGAATGTTCTGCCGGCGGCCAGGTGCGCCTGTCCGGCATTCTGGATTATTTGCAGGACACCTGTACGATGCAGGCAGAAGATTTGGGTGTCGGAGTCCGCTATATGCGGGAGCACCAGACAGCCTGGGTGCTGAACAGCTGGCAGGCGGATATCTGCCGTTATCCAGAGCTTGGGGAGCAGATTACAATCCGGACATGGCCGTATGGATTTCAGGGATTTTTCGGTTACCGGAATTTCCAGATAGAGGACAGCTTTGGAAAGACGGTTGTCCGGGCTGGTTCTGTCTGGGTATTTATGGACATGCAGAAAAAAAGACCGGCCAGAATTGCACCGGAAGTCCTGGCTTTTTATGAACTCTGCCCGAAGCTGGAAATGGAATATATGGAACGCAAAATCCCGGATTTTGAAGCACAGCCGGCTGGCGGGCCATATAAAATCCCGCATTATTTTATCGATACGAATGAGCATGTCAATAATGCAAAATATATCCTGATGGCCGAGGAACTGCTTCCGGCTGGATTCCAGACAGTACGCATGCGTGCCGAGTACCGCAGCTCCGCAGTCTGCGGCAGCCTGCTTTATCCGCAGGTCATGCAGCAGACGGATATCTGCGCGGTGCGCTTTGATGACGAAAAAGGCAGGCCGTATGTACTTGCTGAATTTTATGCCCGGACAGACACCCCTGCCTGACAAAAGAACAGCCATTTGCTGTATACGAAAGGAGTTTTTACATGAATCTAGGTGAATATCAGACCCTGCAGGTCGTGAAAATAGTCGATTTTGGAATTTTTCTTGCACATCAGCCGGAGGATTCGCAGCGTGTCCTGCTTCCAAAGAAACAGGTGCCGCCGGACATTCAGCTGGGGGATGAACTGGAAGTATTTTTATACAAGGATTCCAAAGGCCGGCTGATTGCTACAACAAATGAGCCAAAACTGACCCTGGGCGGCTGTGCGGCGCTGACCGTGCTTTCCCTGGGCAGAATCGGGGCATTTCTGGACTGGGGACTGGAAAAAGACCTGTTCCTTCCATTTAAGCAGATGACAAGGGAAGTGCAGCCGGGTGACGAAGTGCTGGTTACCATGTACATCGACAAAAGCAGCCGGCTGTGTGCCAGCATGAAAAACCTGTACAGCGTGCTTTCGCAGGATTCGCCATACGGGCCGGAAGATATTGTGGCAGGACGGATTTATGAATTCAGTGATAATTTTGGCACGTTTGTAGCAGTGGATGACTGCTATTCTGCCATGATACCATCCCATGAGGACTGTTCCATGCTGCGGATTGGCGATATTATCGAAGCAAAGGTAACCAATGTCAAGCTGGATGGCAAGCTCGACCTGACACTGCGGGAAAAGGCTTATGTCCAGATGGATGCGGATGCAGACAAGGTCATGCAGCTGATTGATGCCTATGCCGGAGTCCTTCCGTTTAATGATAAGGCATCACCGGAAGTGATTAAACGGGAAGCAAAGCTGAGTAAAAATGCATTTAAGCGTGCAGTCGGAAGACTGTACAAAGAACGCAGAATCGAAATCACAGAAACCGGAATCCGCAGGCTGTAACCAAAGCCGCAGCCTGCTGTTCCGGTTCTGGTGCATGGCATTAAGCATATGCAGCTGTGATGCTCTGCTGATGCAAAGCATATCCAAAGCATATCCATGATTCCGTGGGGCTGGCAATGCCCCCGTTATTCTGCCGCCAGGCGTGTTTTAAGCGTATACATCAATGTTTCCGCCAACGCCTGGATTTACGGAAAGTTCCATCGCCTTAATCATTTCAGCACCCATTTCCTGAGTCATGTCCAGCTGCTTGCTGAGCATGGCAACAGAAATGTCGCTTGGTGCAGACATAGCAGGCATCTGAGCGAGTGCGAAATCCGCCATTGAACTGATTTCCATATGAAAGTCCTCCTTATCTTGTATTTTTCCTATTGCTGCATGTTCATTATACCATCTTCCTTGAGGAAAAGGCAACATTTCGTGTCTGAAAATTCGTGCATTTATTACAGATATGTTTCATAGTCCAGGATGAAAAATCGGCTGCCGCTTCGTAATAATGCATAAAAAACATGAAAAATGTCCCTGGATATCTGCGATTTATCAGTTGACACATCTGTAATGCTCTGCTATAATAACCATCGTAATAAATTTTAATAAAATTGTAATATATGAAAAGACTCTATAATATAAACAGGTATTTTAATTGGGAGAAAAATAGGAGGAACTATGAAGAACAAACCACTGAAAATAACAGCCTGCTGTCTGGCAGGAACCTTATTTACCGCAATGCCGGCATACAATGTCATGGCGGCTGCACCATCTGCGGGGGTTTCCAAATATGCAAGTTCTGTTATGGAAAGCGAGTTAGAGACAACAGCGCCGCTTGCAGGCGTATCGCTTGCCGTTACAAGCTATCTGGAAAAAAATATGGTTTCACAGTCATCCAGCGTACAGGCGAAGGATTCTGACAATGTAAAATCGTCAGGAAAAACAAAAGACAGTGGAAATGAAACAGCAGGAAAAACAAAAGATAACGAAAAAAGCAAATCCGAAAATAAAAAAAGCAAAAAAGAAGAATCCAAATATGACAATATGGCAGTAGCCAGGGTAAATGACTACGTGAATATCCGCAGAAAACCGGATGAGAACGCACAGCTGCTCGGCAAGCTGCACAGCAATTCTGTTGCAACGGTTATCCGTGAAAAAGACGGCTGGTACAAAATCAATTCCGGCTCTGTAACAGGTTATGTTAAGGGGGACTACATAACAGTTGGGGATGAGGATTTAGTAAAGTCCGTAGGCGTGCAGATTGCAACCGTAAATACAACCACATTAAAAGTAAGAAATAAGGCTTCCAAGAAATCCGAAGTCATGACGCTTGTACCGGGCGGTGAAGAACTGACCGTGGCAAGCATGAAGGCCTATAAGGACGGCTGGGTAAAAGTAGAAGTCGGCGATGGCCAGGGTTATGTGTCTGCGGATTATGTAGACGTTACCCGTGAATATACATATGCAGAATCCAAAGCAGAAGAAGAAGCAAGACTTGCAATCGAGCAGGCACGGATTGAAGCAGAACAGGAAGCAGCACGCAGGGAGCAGGAAGCTGCAAATGCGGCTGTCTCAGCAGGCAGTTCTTCTTCCGGCACAGGGACATCCGGCGGGACAGGCTCATCCGATTCACAGGCCAGCCAGACGGTTTCCCAGAGCACATCCAGTTCCGGCCAGTCCGTTGTCAACTATGCGAGCCAGTTCCTTGGCAATCCGTATGTATACGGCGGCTCCAGTCTGACAAACGGTACGGACTGCTCCGGCTTTGTAATGAGCGTATACGCACACTTTGGCGTATCGCTTCCGCATTCTTCCAGCGCGCTCAGAAGCGCTGGCTACGGCGTAAGCTACAGCAGCATGCAGCCGGGAGATATTGTATGCTACGATGGCCATGTTGCAATATATGCAGGTGGCAACACAATTATTCATGCAAGCAACCCTGCAACAGGCATTAAATACACATCACCGGCGAATTACCGTTCTGTAGTCGCAGTGCGCAGGATTTTTTAAGACCGGTAAAAAACAGGATTCCAGATAAACAGCAGAATTCAGGATAAGAAAGGGGCTGCCGCATTAAGAAAAATAATACAGGATATAGCTGTTCGAATGGTTCTTTTATGCTATATCTTGCAGATGTTTTGCTTTGTGCGGCAGTTCCTTTTCCTTATCTGCAGCTGTGTCATGCCGTCCGCATTTGATAGATAATTTCATAATCTGTTTTTTATCAAAAAAACTTATCATGATTGCCGCAATCTCCGTTTCTTTCTGTACCAGATATTTCTTTCAGATATTTCTGCTCCCGCTTTGTGTCATTCTGCACCATATCATCTTGTTTTTATAATTTGTAATCATTAGTGAAAGCGGGCTTTTCATAATGCGCTTTAATTATAAAAATGGCCGGTTTACAATAGTATGTACATTTACTGAAACCCCAGCTTCTTTTTACAATAATATGTACATTTACTGAAATCCAGGCCTCTTTTTGCAATAATATTTATAGTTCCTGTAACCTCGGCCTTCTTTTTTCATTCGCAGCCTGCCTGTAAGACGGAGCCAGCTTGCATGGAACATTTTCAGGATGCCGGCTTCTCAATGAAATTCCATGGAATCCGTCCATGCAGTGCACGCAAATTCCTCAAAAAATCAATCCCTCATGCTATTCATACAGGGTAACAAGTGCCACGAAAATCTGCATTTCCAGTAAATAATATAGAACAATTCCCTGTCCGCCCTCTCTTTTCAGGCACACAGCCAAAATTTACGAAAGATTAAACAAACATGCCCAAAGCCATATGACCCTGCACAGGAATATCCTGTCCCCCCCTTATTTCTATGAAATTGTCAGACAATAACGGCCGTTCCTGCAAAATCTTCCTGTTCCGAATACTCCCTGTTCGAATAATCCATACCGGAATATCACGTCAAACGGCCTGAACAGGCCACTGGCAGCGGTTTTCAGCGAAAACTGCAAAAAGATGCCGGATTTGAAAGCAGCAGGTGCCAGGGAGCATAAATCCGATTGGAAATAACAAAAAGCCAGCTTTCCGGCTGCACAGCTTTTTTCCACATCTATACAAAATGCCCAAAAATATTTTTCCGGCTGTGGAAAAATTAACCCCAAAATAAACATTTTTTAAAAGTTATCCACATCGAAATCGGATAAAAGTGTGAAAAAATAAAGTTATACACGGACTTATACACATTATCCACAATTTGTCATGTGGACAAGTCCGTGGATAGTTCTGTAAATCCGAAACGTTTGTTTTGTATATCATTCATAAATTTACAAAAAATGACAAAAAAACTGAAATAACTATTGACTTCGCAATCGTGGAAAAGCAGGGAAAGAAGTCGAAAGTTGTCGAAATTGTTATACAATTTCAGGCTGTCCGTTTCGCAAAACTGTAGAAAAGTTCCAGAAGATAAAACAAATGCAAGCTTGCCAAAAGCTGCAGTATTTGTTATACTACGATTTATCGCACAGGCGGTAAAGAGAGGTGCTGTATGGGAAAGAAAATCCGAATGCTCGGAATGGAGATTGAGAATTTTTCCCTGCGTGAAGAAGTCATGCAGAGTGAAGATTTTTATAACCGGCCGCAGCTGAATATTATACGGACCATTTCGCTGAAAATGCTGGCAGAGGCAGCAGACAGCCAGGCTGTCCGGGATGGCATGAAGCAGGCAGACCTTCTGGTTGCAGGCGACAGGGAAATCCTGACAGAAGCAGGCATATATTCCATCCAGCGGTTAAAGGAAGTCAGCGGGCATGAATTTATGAGGGAGTTTTTAAGCCGCGTGGAACGCTGCGGGCATCCTGTTTTTTTGGCGGCCCAGGAAGCCGGGGATTTAAAGAGGCTGCAGCATTTTATAAAAACCTCGTATGAAAACATGGCAGTTGTGGGAAGCTATGTACTGGCGGAATGCGGCGGCGATTATGATATGGCGGTCAATGAAATCAATGTGGCAGATGCGGATATTCTGATATCGGTACTGGACTGCCCGCAGGAAGACCTGTTTTTGCAGGCGGCAAAGGATAAAATCCGCGCACGCGTCTGGTATTCGCTCGGAAACAGCTATCGCAGGAAAGAACAGAAAATGTCCTTTACGCTCTGGTTCAGGCACCTGATTCATAAAGGACGCTTTAAAAACAAAATACATCGTTATGAGGAAAGCAATGGAGAGGAATAAAAGAATCATCCGCTCGTACCTGCTAATTGCGGCGGGCACGGGCATTATGGGACTCGCAATCAAAAGCATTTATGACCCAATCGGGCTTGTAACAGGCGGTTTTACGGGTATCGGCATTATGGTGCGTCGGCTGACGGCAGGCCTTGTGGAAGGCGGGATTCCGGTCTGGATAACCAATCTTTCGCTGGATATCCCGCTTTTTCTGCTGGCACTGCGGCTAAAGGGCGGCGGGTTTCTCGGGCGCACGGTGGCGGCATCCCTGTTTCTGTCATTCTGGCTCGGCGTGATACCGGCGTATGACCTGGCCAGGGGGGATTTCCTGCTTGCGGCTGTATACGGCGGCGTGCTGATGGGCACAGGCATCGGGCTTGTACTGAGCGCCCAGGTGGCAACCGGCGGCACGGATTTAATCGCAACGCTGCTGCATATGAAGCTGCGGGCCTACTCCATTGCACAGATTATGCAGGTCATTGACGGCGCGATTATTCTGGCCGGGATTTATGTATGCGGCATCCGGGCTTCTTTATATGCGGTGCTTGCGGTTTATATTACATCGCGCGTATCAGACCTGATTACAGAGGGCGGCAAGTTTTCCAAAGCCGTTTATATTATTTCGGATGAATACAAGCAGATTGCAGATGCTGTGTTAAACCAGATGAACCGCGGCACGACAATGCTGCCGGCAGTAGGAATGTACCAGAATGAAGAACGCAATATGCTGTTTTGCGTCGTATCGAAAAAGGAGGTTGTAACGCTTAAGGAATATATAAGAATGATTGATAAACGCGCGTTTGTGATAGTAACAGATGCCAGGGAAGTGCTCGGGGAGGGTTTTTTGGAATATTAGCACAAAAAAATGTGACTTTCTACTTTATTTTTTCTACGTTTTGTATTATGATAGTTAAAAATAATTTCTTATACAAAAAGAGAACGGCTTTTTTGTGAAAGTTGTACAGAAGTGCGGCAGGCGGATTGCAGGCATTGCTGCATGGAAGCTCCACAGCATAACAGAAGGTTGCAGGAAGAAGAAGGAGAAAAATATGATATCAAATCAAATACTTCAGAATACAATAGATGGGTTAAAGGGGATAGCCCGGACTGATTTGTGTGTGATTGATACCGAGGGCAAGGTTTTGGCGTCAACATTTACAGACGGAGAAAAATATAAGGAATCTGCGCTTTTATTCGTAGAATCGCCAGCAGACAGCCAGGTGATGCAGGGATGCCAGTTTTTCAAGGTATTTGACGAGCATCAGCTGGAATATGTGCTGCTTGCAAACGGCGAAAGCGACGATGTTTACATGATTGGCAAAATTGCCAGCTTTCAGATTCAGAATCTGCTGATTGCCTATAAGGAACGGTTTGACAAGGATAACTTTATCAAAAACCTGCTGTTAGACAATCTGCTGCTCGTAGATATTTATAACCGCGCAAAGAAGCTTCATATTGAAGCAGATGTACGCAGGGCCGTATATATTATTGAAACAAACCGTGAAAAAGACGGCAATGAGCTGGAACGCGTCCGCAGCCTGTTTGGCGGCAAATCCAAGGATTTTGTGACAGCCGTGGATGAAAAAAATATTATCGTAGTCAAGGAGCTTGCAGAAAATGAAGGCTACGACGACCTTGCCAGGACAGCAGAGGTCATTTACAGCGTGTTTACGCCGGATTCTAACGGGCAGGAGCATATTGCATACGGAACGATTGTAAACGAAATCAAGGAAGTGTCGCGTTCTTATAAAGAAGCGCGCATGGCGCTTGACGTGGGCAAGATTTTTTTTGAAGAAAAGTATATTATTGCATATTCACAGCTGGGCATCGGACGCCTGATTTACCAGCTGCCGATTCCGCTGTGCAAAATGTTTATCAAGGAAATTTTTGACGGGAAATCCCCGGATGAATTCGATGAAGAAACACTGACTACCATTAACAAATTTTTCGAAAACAGCCTGAATGTGTCAGAGACGTCCAGGCAGCTTTATATCCACCGCAATACGCTTGTGTACCGCCTGGATAAGCTGCAGAAAAGCACCGGGCTGGATTTGCGGGTATTTGAGGATGCCATTACGTTTAAAATTGCGCTTATGGTTGTAAAATATATGAAATATATGGAAACACTGGATTATTAGGAGGAATGGAAGAATCTATGATTCGGCTGGATAATGTGAGTAAATCTTATTCGGAAGGAATTCCTGCACTGAATGATGTTTCGATTCAGATAAAGGAAGGGGAGTTTGTGTTTGTCGTGGGCGACAGCGGTTCGGGGAAATCCACGCTGATTAAGCTGCTGCTGAAAGAACTGGAGCCGTCCGAAGGAAAAATATACATAAATAAGCAGGAACTGGGCGGCATACGGCACAGGCAGATACCGGTGTTCCGCCGCCAGATTGGCGTTGTTTTTCAGGACTTCCGGCTGTTAAAGGACCGGAATGTATATGACAATGTCGGGTTTGCCATGCGCGTCATCGGGCAGCCTGGCAGGGTTATCCGCAAGAAGGTGCCGCAGGTGCTGTCCATGGTAGGGCTTGCTGCCAAATACCGCTCTTATCCAAAGCAGCTTTCCGGCGGGGAGCAGCAGCGCGTGGCGATTGCGCGTGCGCTTGTCAACCAGCCAAAAATCCTGCTGGCAGACGAGCCGACCGGAAACCTGGATAATAACAATGCATGGGAAATCATGAACCTGCTCGAGGAAATCAACGCCCGCGGCACAACGGTCGTTGTCGTTACGCATAATCTGGAAATTGTGCGCATTATGAAAAAACGCGTGATTGAAATCGAGAAAGGGGTTATTATCAATGACAGCAGCAGCGGTGAAACCGTACAGAAAGAAGCTGTAACATCCGGGGAGGACGGCATGGGAGCTGCCGGGGACAAATGGACAGAGGATAAGTGGCCGGGAGGTTTTTTCGATGAGGATTAGCGGACTTTTCTATTCCATGAAACAGGGAATTATCAATATCTGGAGAAATAAGCTGTTTTCCACAGCATCCATTGCAACGATGACAGCCTGTATTTTTTTATTCGGCCTGTTTTATGCCATTGTTGCCAATTTCCAGTCCATGGTGCGGGATGTGGAAAAAGGCGTGGCGATTACCGTTTTTTTTGACGAGGATGCATCCGAAGAACAGATTCAGGCTATCGGGCAGGCCATTAAAATGGCACCGGGCGTATTAGACCAGAATTACGTGTCGGCAGATGCTGCCTGGGAAGAATTTAAAAACATGTTTTATGAAGAAGGGGAAGCAGACGAAATTTACGGCGATGATAACCCGCTCGACAAGCTGGCCAGCTACGAGGTGTACCTGCAGGACGTATCTGAGCAGCAGGAGCTGGTAAAGCATCTGGAATCGCTTGCAGGGGTCCGGGAAGTACGCCAGTCTGAATCCGTTGCAAATATGCTGACCGATTTTAACCGTCTGGTCGGCTATGTGTCCATGGGCATTATCATGATACTGTTTGCAGTTGCCATTTTCCTTATCAGCAATACCGTATCAATCGGCATTACCGTCCGCAAGGAAGAAATCAGCATTATGAAGCTGATAGGGGCCTCGGATTATTTTGTAAAAGCACCGTTTTATGTGGAAGGCATTATGATAGGGCTGATAGGGTCTGTTCTTCCAATGCTGATTTTTTACAGTCTTTATGAAAAAATGATACAGTTTGTATCGGATAAATTCAGCTTTTTAAGCAGCCTGATGACGTTTCTTCCGGTCAACGAGGTATTCCAGACGCTGCTTCCGGCTGCCGTGGCACTTGGCATTGGCATCGGATTTATCGGAAGCGCGTTTACCATCCGCAAGCATCTGCGGGTATAATCACTGTCTGTACCAGGAACCGTGAATGGGATGAAAAATCAGCTGCCGCAGAAACGAATGCGGCTGTCTGTGGAAAATCCGGCATAAGTCTGTATGAATGCGTGCAGGAGCGAATAAAATAAAAAAAGATGGACAGCAGGGTATCTGTATATGGAACAAAGCAGGGACAATAAGGACAATAAGGATAAGAAAGAAAATAAGGATAAAAAAGACAGGGATGATGCAGAAAAAAAAGCCCGTCAATTTCTAAAGGAACTGCAGCTGGAACAGGCAGAACTGGCAGAGAAAAAGAAGTCCGGGAACGGCTTTGCGAAGGGCATGCTTGCGGGCGTGGCCGCAACCCTTGCCGTTTTGCTTCTTCTGGGAGCTGCCGGCATGTTCTGGCTGCAGGGACGCATCAGCATCGGCGGCGGGGCATCCTCCGGCAATCTGGTCACAAACCCCGTGCGTGCAAAAATCAATGAACTGGCTGCGGTTATCGAAAGCTATTATTACGAAGATGTGGACACAGAGGACCTGACAGACGGCCTGTATAAAGGGCTGTTTGCCAGCCTGAATGACCCTTATTCCGCTTATTATACAAAAGAAGAATACGAAGAACTGATGATTTCAGCCGGCGCGCAGTATTCGGGCATCGGTGCCGTGCTGCAGCAGAATTTCGAGACAATGGAAGTTTATATTGTGCGCATTTATGATGGTACGCCTGCGCAGAAGGCAGGGCTCAAAGCCGGAGACAAGGTGCTGCAGGTGGAAGATATCGATGCTGCATCCATGCAGCTGACCGAACTGGTCACGCATATCCGCGGGGAAGAAAACAGCAAGGTGCGTCTGGTAGTTTCCAGGGAAGGGGAACGCGAGCCGCTTGAATTCCGAGTCAGGCGCAGCAAGGTCGATGTGCCGACGGTACAGGGCATGATGCTGGAAGACAATATCGGCTATATCGGAATTGCAGAATTCGGGGAAGCGACTGCACAGGCGTTTAAGCAGCAGACAGAGGAGCTGATTGCGCAGGGCATGGAAAAAGCAGTGATTGACCTGCGGGACAATCCGGGCGGGATGCTCACTTCCGTTACCGAAATTCTGGACTATATCCTGCCGGAAGGGCTGATTGTGTATACCGAAGATAAATACGGCAGCCGCCAGGAAGAAGTATCGGATGCAGAGCATTACCTGGACCTTCCAATGGCTGTTCTAATCAACGGCAACAGCGCGAGCAGCTCAGAAATCTTTGCGGGGGCAATCCGCGATTATGATTACGGCATCCTGATAGGCACGACGACTTACGGGAAAGGCATTGTGCAGACTGTGCGTCCGCTGACGGATGACAGCGCGATAAAGCTGACGACCGCAAAATATTTTACGCCAAAAGGCGAGAACATCCATGGAAAGGGAATCGAACCGGATATTGAGCTGAAATACAAATATACCGGAAAAGAAGACGAAGATTACGACTATACAAAAGACAATCAGGTGCGCAGGGCAGTCCGTGAGCTGAAAGCCATGGATTAGGTTACTTGAAAAATCATTCCCGGCAGAACTGGATTTTCTGCCGGATTTGTGTTATACTCGTACCGTGTTTTGAAAATATCAAAGAAAGCTGGTGAAAGAATGGTAGAATTTGACCAATACCGCTATACGTTAAATAGCTATACGAAACCATTACTGGAATTGAGGGATTCACTTTGACCTCGCGAATAAGGGGAAAAAGGCAGAAGAATTAGAGCGTGAAATGGAAGCGCCGGATTTCTGGAATGATGCACAGGAATCCCAGAAGAAAATGAAAGAATTAAAAAGCCTGAAAGACGATATGAACACATATACCGAGCTGAAAACGAGGTATGAGGATATCGAAACACTGCTTGTGATGGGGGAAGAAGAAGGCGACCTTTCCCTGATTCCTGAAATTGAAGAAGCCATGCAGGAATATGAGCAGCAGTTTGAGGCAATCCGCATTAAAACACTGCTTTCTGGCGAATACGACGCAGACAGTGCGATTGTTTCGTTAAATGCAGGTGCAGGGGGCACGGAATCCTGCGACTGGGCTTCGATGCTGTACCGGATGTATACAAGGTGGGCATCCGACAGGGGCTTTGAGCTGGAAGTGCTGGACTATCACGAAGGAGAAGAAGCCGGCATCAAATCGGTTACATTTCAGGTAAACGGCACCAATGCATATGGTTACCTCAAATCCGAAAAAGGCGTGCACCGCCTGGTACGCATATCGCCGTTTAACGCAGCCGGAAAGCGCCAGACATCGTTTGTGTCCTGTGATGTCATGCCGGATATTGAGGAAGACATCGACATTGAGGTCAGGGACGAGGACATCCGCATAGACACGTACCGTTCCAGCGGTGCGGGCGGGCAGCATATCAATAAGACGTCATCTGCTATCCGCATTACACATTTTCCGACCGGAATTGTCGTTACCTGCCAGAATGAGCGTTCCCAGCATATGAACAAGGACAAAGCCATGCAGATGTTAAAATCCAAGCTCTATCTGTTAAAACAGGAAGAACAGGCGCAGAAGGAAGCCGGCATCCGCGGCGAAGTGACCGACATCGGCTGGGGAAACCAGATACGTTCTTATGTCATGCAGCCGTACACAATGGTCAAGGACCACCGTACCAATGCAGAAAGCGGAAATGTCGGGGCAGTCATGGACGGAGAACTGGATTTGTTTATCAATGCTTATTTAAAGTGGGTTTCACTTTCAAAATAACAGCGGGGCCGGAAAAGCCGGAAGCTGGCTGTGAATATTATTAGAGTAAGGGAGCACAGGTTATTATGATAAAGATTGCAGTTATGGGCTACGGGATTATCGGTTCTGGCGTTGTTCAGGTAATCGAAACGAATCAGGACAGTATCTGCAAAAAAATCGGCGAAGGGGTCGAGGTAAAATATATCCTCGACCTGCGTGATTTTGAGGGCAGCCCGGTTCAGGATAAAGTCGTGCATGATTACAAAATTATTGCACAGGATCCGGAGATATCGATTGTTGTAGAAAGCATGGGCGGCGTGGAACCGGCCTATACATTTGTAAACGCCATGCTGGAAGCCGGAAAGAGCGTAACGACTTCGAATAAGGCGCTTGTTGCAGTGCATGGCTCCAAGCTGATAGCAGCTGCAAAAGCACACAACGTAAACTTTATGTTTGAAGCAAGCGTAGGCGGCGGCATTCCGATTATCCGTGCCCTGAATTCCTGCCTGACCGCAGACCGCATTGAGGAAATAAACGGTATTGTAAACGGCACGACCAATTATATGATGACCCGCATGGCCGAAGACGGATGCAGCTTTGAGGAAGCGTTAAAAGATGCACAGGACAAAGGTTTTGCAGAAAAAGACCCGACTGCGGATATCGAAGGCCATGACGCCGGGCGCAAAATCGCAATCCTGACGTCGCTTATCGCCGGGCAGCAGGTCGATTTTGAAGACATTTACACCGAAGGAATCAGCAAAATCACGGCTGCTGATATTTTATATGCAAAAAAAATGGGCCGCGTCATTAAGCTGCTCGCCGCAAGCAGGCAGACAGGAGATACATATACGGTGATGGTAGCGCCGTTTCTCCTTTCCAGGGAACATCCGCTGTATACCGTAAACGGAGTATTCAATGCCGTATTCGTGCGCGGAAACATGCTTGGCGATGCCATGTTTTACGGTAGCGGCGCAGGAAGCCTTCCGACGGCAAGCGCTGTTGTAGCCGATGTCGTAGAGCTGGCAAAGCATATCGGAAAGCACATCGAGCTTGTATGGGAGCCGGAAAAGCTCGAAATTGCAGATTATAAAAAGCAGCCAGCCAGGTTTTTTGTGCGCACGCAGGCAGACCGCGCGGCAGCAGAAAACGTATTTGGCACCGTGGAATATGTGGAAGTGCCGGAAATTTCCGGTGAGACCGGGTTTGTGACCGGGCTTCTGACAGAGGAAGACTTTGAACAGAAAGCGGCTGCGCTTGGAATAATCCAGAGAATCCGTTTTCATTAAATAGCAATATAAATCGAAATAAAAATCGAAATGTAAGTGGTATTGACATACAAAAAGGGGGAGTGCCCTGCGATGCCTGGATATGCAGAGATTTATTTTCTCACATCCACAGGCTGCGCAGGGCACTTTCCTGTCTGTATTTACAAAGCTTCCGCCTGCTTATCCTGCAGTCTTTGCCGGGCCTGGCAGCAGCTTTGTCAGATGCCCTTCATGGTCAGCTGAATCCGTTTGCGGGCAAGGTCAACGCTCATTACCTTTACGTCTACGACATCTCCTACATGCACGGCTTCGAGCGGATGCCTGATAAACCGGTCACAAATCTGGGAAATATGTACTAGTCCGTCCTGATGCACGCCGATATCTACAAAGACGCCAAAATCAATGACATTGCGGACAGTTCCTTTTAAAATCATGCCTTCCGTCAGGTCTTTCATTTCCAGCACATCGCTGCGCAGAATCGGCTTTGGCATATCCTCACGCGGGTCACGGGCTGGTTTTTCCAGTTCCTTTGCAATATCCTGCAGCGTAATTTCACCGACTTCCAGCTCGGAAGCGAGCTTTTTGTAATCCCTGATTTTTTTGCAGATGCCTTTCAGGTTTCCGGCTGTAATATCCTGCGGTTCATAGCCGAGCCGGGACAGCAGCTTTTTGGCAGCTTCGTAGCTTTCCGGGTGCACAGCTGTTGCATCCAGCGGATTTTTTCCATGGAGAATGCGTGTAAATCCGGCACACTGCTCATAGGCCTTCGGGCCGAGCTTTGCAACCTTCAAAAGCTGGGCGCGGGATTCAAAGCGTCCGTTTTCTTCACGGTATGCAACGATGTTGCGGGCAATCGTTTTATTAATGCCGGAAATATATTCCAGCAGGGAAGCAGAGGCAGTGTTCAGGTCTACGCCGACCTTGTTTACGCAGTCTTCGACGACGCCGGATAAAGCTTCGTTCAGCTTTTTCTGGTTCATGTCGTGCTGGTACTGCCCGACGCCGATGGATTTCGGGTCGATTTTGACCAGCTCCGCCAGCGGGTCTTGCAGGCGCCTGGCCATGGATGCCGCACTGCGCTGCCCGACATCAAAATTCGGAAATTCTTCGGTGGCAAGCCTGCTTGCGGAATACACCGAAGCCCCGGCTTCGTTTACAATCACATACTGTACCGGACGGTCCAGCTCCTTTAATAAATCCACAATTATCATCTCGGATTCCCTGGAAGCAGTTCCGTTTCCGAGTGAAATTAAAGTGACATTGTATTTATATATCAAATCCCGGATAACTGCTTTGGATTCTGTAACCTTGTTCTGCGGGGGTGTCGGGTAAATCACCGTCGTATCTAATACCTTTCCGGTCGGGTCTGCCACGCAGATTTTGCATCCGGTACGAAACGCCGGGTCCCAGCCAAGCACGACCTGTCCGGCAATCGGCGGCTGCATCAAAAGCTGCTCAAGGTTTTTGCCGAATACGCGGATGGCGCCGTCTTCGGCGGTTTCTGTCAGGCTGCTGCGGATTTCGCGCTCGATAGCCGGAGCAATCAGGCGCTGGTAGCTGTCTGCGATGATGGCTTTTAATACAGGCGCTGTATAAGGATTGTCCCGGGCAATGACCTGCTTTTCCAGATACCGGATAATATCCTCTTGCGGGGCTTCGATTTTGACAGTCAGCACTTTTTCTGCTTCGCCGCGGTTTAACGCCAGGATGCGGTGTCCGGCAATTTTCGAGATGCCTTCCGAAAATTCATAATACATCTCATAGACAGATTCCGCCTGCGGGTCTTTGGCAGCAGAAGCTATCATGCCTTTTTTCACGGTCATTTCGCGGATGCGGATGCGGTAATCTGCTTCATCGGAAATGGCTTCGGCAATAATATCCGAAGCGCCGTTTATCGCATCGGATGCCGTGCCCACGCCCTTTTCTTCGTCGATAAATGCAAGGGCTTCTTCTTCGAGCGGCTTTCCTGTCATCTGCAGCCGGATAATATCAGCAAGCGGCTCCAGTCCCTTTTCTTTTGCAATGGCGGCCCTTGTCCGGCGCTTCGGCCGGTACGGCCGGTACAGGTCATCGACCACAACGAGTGTCTGGGCGGCTTCTATCTGGGCTTTCAGTTCCGCGGTCAGTTTTCCCTGCTCCCCGATGCTGGCAATGACCTGCTGCTTTTTATCTTCCAGGTTCCGCAGGTAGCCCAGCCGTTCCGAAAGCTGGCGCAGTACCTCGTCGTTTAAGGAGCCCGTTGCTTCCTTGCGGTAGCGTGCGATGAACGGAATCGTATTTCCCTCATCGATGAGCCTGACAGCCGCTTCGGCCTGTCCCGCCCGGATTTGCAGTTCCTGTGCTAAAGTCTTGATAATGTCCATGGTCGTATTCTGCTTGTCGCATGCATGGCATGCACCTTTCTGTAAATTTTGCGTATGAATCCGCATACGCTTCTGTGCGCGGCGGAAAGCCTGCGGCTGGAAGGCCGGGACACAGAATAAGGCTATTATACGTTAATGGATGCGTGCTAGTCAAGCGCATGCGGAGCTGGGGCTGTCGCATTAAGAAAAATGATACAAGATATAGCTGGTATAAATCATTCTTCTATACGATATCTTGTATATATTTTGCTTAGGAACTGTCCCAGCTAAATTTTTTGCAGTTTCGAACAGCAGGAATGGACCTGAATCTGGCATGCTGTCAGTTTATTTTAAATCCATGATAGCTTTTGTCGCAAACACGATTGGTGCCGCAAATTGTCCGGCAGCGTCCAGCAGTTCATTTTCCAGCTGTTCGAATTCCGTTTTGATGCTTTTATCTGGCTGGTTTTTACAATCTGCCTGGCAGGATGATGTTTTGTTCCAGATCAGCCGCTGGAAAAACCGGGAGCGTTTTTCCAATATCTTAATATAGCAGTGCATATCTGCTTCACATCTGTAAAAATCCTCTGTATACGGTGGTTTCAAATCAGGATGGAGATGGCCGGAAATATTGTATTTCTGATACATACTGGTAAATTTTTTGCAGTATGCTTCCAGGTGATTGGTAATGATTGCGTAAGTAAACAGAGAGCGCGTTCCCTGGTTTTCCCAGTTCTTCTGCAGATTCATCCAGAAATCTGCTTCTGTTTGTGCCAGTCCTTCTGGTGCCAGGCTGTCTGCATCGCCTGCTTTCGGGTCTGTGGCATGAATACTCACGTATTCGATGATGGCAATCATGCGCAGCATGGCATAGAGATTCATTGTTTGCATAATAAAATAATTGTGAAAAAACATGATCAGGGCTTTAAGCTGTATTTTCTTATAATCTGTTATGAGGAAGTCCAGCAGCTTTAACGATTCCTCCCGGTCCTTTGGTAAATCATCAGAAAAGATTTGCGGGAAAGGACTGCCTGAGGTCTGCGATTCCTGCATGCTGGTGTCTGGTTCCGGTAATCTGGGCAGTATTTTGGCAAATTCATATAGGCAGATTTCATAAAAGGCAGTACTAAACAGCAGATTAATATACGCATCATCTTTTTTCGAGCTTTTGCTGTCATCTGTCAAATTCCTGTTATCAGCATAGTGATAGTAATAAAGAAATTCCTTTTCCATATTTTTCTCTGCTTTTTGTATCAATAGAAAGCGCGGCATCTGAAAGTCTGCTTCGTTAAACGCGGTGTTATAGATTTCCGGGCTGGGGCAGTATGGAGAAGACAGGAAAGCTTCCCAGTTTTTTTCTTTGTCAAAAAAGGAAATGGTTTCGCTGGCATCCTCTAAAATATTTTCTTCCAGATAATGAAGGAAACGTCTTTCTTTTCTCAATCGTTTTTTAATCGCAACAGCGAGATTTCCGGTGAGCAGGCCTTTAAAGAATTTCAGCTGCCCGGTGTTCGCCTTCGCGCTGCTGTCAATATAATTTTTCTGAATCTGTGTGAATATTCTGTTTTTCAACTCCTGATACTGTGCTGATTTTTTCGTTTTTAAATGGTCCATATAGCCTCCTTTGTAAATGAAAGTCTGGTGTTTGCTGTGATATGATGCCAGATTATCATAAAAAAAGCTGAAACGCATCCCTGTAATTAAGAAATT
>ERZ778516.1426-NODE-1426-length-18010-cov-8.448677_pt1 | contig 18010 bp, 13 predicted proteins | sample MGYA00510342_ERZ778516 | MGnify/ENA primary metagenome ERZ778516 (study PRJEB29527, sample SAMN07138961) | mouse gut metagenome | material: feces | host: mouse | place: China:Nanjing | collected 2016-01-25 ... | reverse complement strand
GGCCTATCCATCCCATGACTAAAGTCACGGGATTTCCGGCTAGGCGTCATTAAAAGAAAAGAAGCATTTACGTAATATGATCTGTGCCAACACGATCAATCACATTGGTAGTGCACTTTATAATGTAGCTATGTTTACTTTAACATCTAATTGGCTAATATTGTGTCCGACAGCCTTGATAGTTATATTAATAATATGTTCATCCCTTTTTCTAGAACTTGGATTGCCCCAGATGAACGTTGAAGCGTGACCTCACTTGAAATTGTTTTATTTGGCCTAAGTATCGTCTTTGGGCAGTTACTAGGAGCGAGTTGGTTAGTTTGGTTTCCCGATGATTTCTTTGGCCTTGCATTATTTAACGCCGTAACATTTGCTTTAAGTCTTTATTTCTAACTTGATTTGACAATTCAAGGTTAAAAGAAAAAGCCAGAAGAAATTTTTCCAGATACAAAATTTCTTCTGGCTTTTTAACTGCATCTCACCTTAAAGGCAGATACCGGTTTTGATAGATAATGTGTAGTCGTTATTTACTTCTTCTACTTCGACTTTTTGTAATTCACGTACATCCATGATAACGTCCTCCTTTCTTTTAAGTTGATCCTATTATATATCTTATTCCATTAAATACAAGATATTTCTAATTAAAATTATAATTAATAAATTCTAATCAGAAAAATATTATTATTTTTTCTCTCGTTGTGCTATAGTAGCCTTAAATTAAGGCGATAGGGGGGAGCACAATGTATCCAGTTAATAGATTTTTAAGCAGCTATGAGTTCAATGGTTGGACAGTCAGTTTACATTATAAATTACCACATCAAGGGTGGAAGATCCATGTTTCTGCCACTTATAAGAACTATCAAACAGTGTTAAATCACGTTGTTTGGTTAGCAGAAAAAATGGATTTTTCATTTAAATTTGCCTCATCTTCAAAATTAGTAGAGAAATTACTTGATACTCATAGTGTCCGAGAGAGCGGCGGGAAATTGATCACTATTTTGTTTTGCCACCGTTTATCAAAAACGACCCATTTGCTAAGTATGTTTATCCAAAGAAATCAAACGACTCACACTGGAAGAATTTACGCATAGAAGGTGCTTACAAAATTACACTAGGTGGTGGTATTTACTATGGAACTTACTTAAAAAAGGAGCCAATCGTCTTAAAAGAGGGTCGTTTTGGTATCGGAATAGGTACAGATCAGGCAATCGCCAAGCGTAAAAATGAATGCCAAATTTTAGATAAGTTACAGGGAAAGTACTACCCACTTGTTTTGGGATATTTTACGACTCAAAACAACTACTATTTGATCTTACAAAAAATTACTGGTCTTACATATTACGAATATTTTGCAACAAATGGTCCAGTAGTTATCGAAAAAAATTTATGTGAAAAATCCATGACTGATTTTATCGAAGTTATTAAAAATCTCATTTCTGTGGTGGCTTATGCGCATAGAAAAGGAATTATTTTACGAGATATAAATCCAGCTAATGTTTTGGTGGACATCCGAACACTAAAGGTTTATTTTATTGATTGTGCTGATTCGATCTTTGTTGATTCACACTCTTGTGAAAAAATAAAAACCCCGTGGTATACCATCCCTGAAACTAAATACAATACTTACGCTGAAGATTGGATTAAAGTTGCTTGGATGATTTTGGATGGATTGGGTGGAGTAAACCGAAACCTATGTTTAGCAAATTATACTCAAGTTCGTGAAACCTTTTCAAAAGTTATTAAATATCAAGGATTTTCTTCAAAATGGATAGCTATTATTGAAAAACTTTATACTGAGAAAAATGAAAGTACTAAAGTTATTCAATTTCTGGATGACCCTCAATTAAAAAAAGTCAAAAATATGATAAATCCAAATAAAATGCTAAATCAATTACATTTAATAGAAGATGAACTTAATTCGTATTTATTAGAGTCACTATCACAAAGAGATCGGACACTACTGGAAAAGTTTTCTAAGGAACCAAGTAAAATTGTCAGCAAATTTATCAAAAATGAATTACAAAGTTTTATATGTCAAGACAATATGCTTTATTTAAAAAGTGGGTCAGTCTATTCACCTTATGTTAATGGCGGAGCAGCGGGAAGGTTATATATCCTTGTAATCTTGGCAACTAAATTCAAATTAACCGAGTTATTTCCACAACTAGAAAAATTTCTGAGTAAATTTAGTGGAAGATATGTTAAAAATGCAACGATTTCTTCAGGCGCCGCTGGTTTAGGGATGCTTATGTTGTATGCTTATGCTATCACTGGAAATAAAGAATATCTGCAATACGCATATAAATGGAATGAATTAATTGAAGTTTTATCGTTCTCATTATCAGGAAAAAAAGTCTGGGCTAACTATCAGTTCGAAAGTAAACTGGATGAAAGTTTCAATAACGGTAATGCCGGTATCAGATATTTTCAAAGGTTATTGATGGGGGAAAATCATGAATTTAAAAAGGGTGACAAATGCTAAATTGATCGTTGTTTTGAGAGAAAAAAAGCACGTACGCTATTTGATCTGTGAAAAAACAGTCAATCGGATCGGGAGTGCGCTATATAACTTAGCCTTGTTGACTTTGGCTTCTAAACAAACGTATAGTACTTTAGCGATATCATTAGTCAAATTGTTTGAAAATTTACCAGGACTGCTTGAGCCTATATTAGCTTATTTGACTGACCGTGAAACTAAACGCCTCAAAAAAGCAGCGTTACTTAACGTGATACAAGTTTTGCTCTATTTTGCACTTGCTTTTTTGTTGCTTAAATATCAGATGCCACTAGCTTTGTTTGTGATTATCTTATTAGCAAACGTATTATCTGATCTACTTGATGGTTATATGAGTAAGATGTTTACTCCGTTTTCAAAGACTTGGATCGATCAAAGTGAACGGCGCGAAATTTCTTCGTTGGATATCGTTTTATTCAGTTTAAGTATAATTATCGGACAGCTCATTGGTGCGCAATGGTTAGCCGTATACCCTAATAATTTTTGGGGACTAGCACTTTTGAATGCTGTAACCTTTGCCTTGAGCTTGTTTTTTCTAAAAAAGATCAAGTTTGATGATACAGTAAAAATGGTAATGTCAGCCCAAGATCACGTCTCAGCCACAGATTTTTTACAAAAAATGAGATTAGCATATATTCATATGAAACAAAAACATATTATGCAGACCGTATGGTTACTTACATTCGGCAAAGTGATAGCTATGGGATATGGATTACTACTAAACGTTTCCATGGTCTCGACTAGTAATTTACGTTTGGGAAGCTATTCACAGACCCTAGTCATTTTACAACTCACTTCTCTTATCGGTTTACTTTTAGGTTCATTTTTACGTTTTAATTGGTTAGAAAAGATAAATTATGGTCAACTTATTATGTTGGCTAATGTAGCACTTGTGTTTGCTATAGGGAGTTGTTTTCTCGGATTGCCATTAGGGTATACGCTGTTTTTTAAATTGATCGGTATCATTCTTAGTGGATATATGGCACCTAAATATTATACTGATCTGGTCCAGGTCATTGATGAAGAACAGCTAACTCGTGTTGATAGTCTTGTCAATTTTGTTTTATTGATATCTGCTCCACTAGGGATCTTACTGACAACGATCTGTCTGCAACTTTTTGGTCTAAAAACTTCGTGGCTACTCGAACTTGGTGCAACACTCATTTTTATATTAGCCGGAGAGATCGTGATCTATAAAAACAAACATTAATAATAGTTAGTGTGCTTAGCCGCAGCCAGCTGAGCACACTTTTTATACCTAAAATTCAACTTCCGCAAATTAACATTAGCGGAAGTTGAAAGTTTTTTAGCGAAAAACATCCCCATTTTACTAATATTTGTGTATAATATAGAATATATGTTCGATAAAAGATATCGTTTGATATTTTGCGCTAAGATTGATAATCTATTAAGTAGAACATGAACGCTGCGTTTAAATGCGTTTCTCAGCGTTGTATAAAGGAGTGAATTTAATGGCACGAACCGAGACGATCGAACTCACCAATATGTGTTTATTACGCAACGGTGAACAAGTGCTAGTTGAAAACCGCCGTAAAAAGGAATGGCCGGGGATCACTTTTCCAGGTGGACATGTTGAGTTGGGTGAATCATTTCACCAAGCAATGATCCGGGAATTTTTTGAAGAAACGGGTCTGACTTTATTAGACCCCAAGCTTTGTGGGATCAAGCAATTTTTTGTCAATGAGACCCGCTACATAGTTTTGCTTTATCGCGCAACCAAATTTTCAGGTGACCTTAGATCATCAAGTGAAGGTGAGATCTTCTGGTTACCTGAACGCGATCTACTAAAGCAAGACCTAGCAAAGACTTTTGCTGAAATGTACAAAGTTTTTGCTGATGACACTTTATCCGAGATCTACCAAGTTCAAGATAACATTAATTTATATTGATAGTTATCCTTTTGATGCGGTAAGATAGATAACGTGACTTTTAAATTTGATAAAGGAAATGAATGTATGAGTAAAGTAAAATACGGTGATGACTCCATTCAAGTCTTAAAGGGCTTAGAAGCAGTTAGAAAACGGCCGGGGATGTATATTGGTTCCACTGATGGTCGCGGATTGCATCACTTAGTTTATGAAATTGTCGATAATGCAGTTGATGAAGCCTTATCTGGTTATGGTAAAGAGATCGATGTTACGATCCATCCCGATGATTCGATCACAGTCGTCGATTACGGGCGCGGGATGCCGGTTGGGATGCATGCCATGGGGATCCCAACGGTCGAAGTTATTTTCACAGTGTTACATGCTGGGGGAAAATTTGGTCAAGGCGACTATAAAACATCGGGTGGTCTTCATGGTGTGGGGGCTTCAGTTGTAAATGCACTATCTTCTAGCTTGACTGTCAATACAGTTCGTGATGGTGTTGAGTACGAAGAAGATTTTGAAAATGGTGGTCAACCAGTCGGAACACTTAAAAAATTAGGTAAAACAAAGAAAAACAGTGGAACTACAGTCACTTTTAAGCCTGATCCGGAGATCTTTTCAACAACAAAATTCAATTATGATACTTTAGCAGAACGGCTACGTGAATCGGCCTTCTTATTAAAAGGTGTCAAGATCGTTTTGACTGATGAACGAACAGATACTCAAGATATCTTCTTATTTGAAGACGGGATCAAAGAGTTTGTTTCCTATTTAAATGAAGATAAAGATACATTAGGCGATGTGATGTATTTTGAAGGACAAAAAGATGGCGTCGAAGTTGAGGTGGCTGGTCAATACAATGATGGTTACTCAGAAAATATCATGTCATTTGTTAATAATGTCCGCACTAAAGATGGTGGAACACATGAAGCAGGGATGAAAGCAGCTTGGACTAAAGCATTCAATGAATACGCTCGTAAAGTTGGTCTTTTAAAGGACAAGGATAAAAATCTTGAAGGTAGCGATGTTCGTGAAGGGCTTTCAGCCATCGTTTCTGTCCGCATTCCTGAAGAATTATTGCAATTTGAAGGACAAACAAAGGGTAAGTTGGGAACCCCTGAAGCTCGGACGATCGTTGATAACATTGTCAATGAGCAATTAAACTACTATTTGATGGAAAATGGCGATTTCGCTAAAGATCTTGTTAAAAAATCTATCAAAGCTAGAGAGGCTCGGGAAGCTGCTCGTAAAGCGCGAGATGAAAGTCGAAATGGCAAAAAACGGCATAAAAAAGATCGTTTACTTTCAGGTAAATTGACTCCTGCGCAATCACGTAACGCTAAACGCAATGAATTGTTCCTTGTCGAAGGTGATTCAGCTGGTGGATCTGCTAAACAAGGACGTGACCGTAAATTCCAAGCGATCCTACCGTTACGTGGGAAAGTTTTGAATACACAAAAGGCTAAGTTGCAAGATATCTTGAAAAATGAAGAGATCAACACGATGATCTATACGATCGGTGCAGGTGTTGGTGCTGAATTTGAGCTTGAAGATGCCAACTATGATAAGATCATCATCATGACCGATGCCGATACTGACGGTGCCCACATCCAGACGCTATTATTGACTTTCTTCTATAAATACATGCGTCCAATGATCAATGCAGGGCGAGTATATATCGCTTTACCTCCATTATATAAGCTTCAAAAAAGTGTTAACAAAAAACTTCAAGTACGTTACGCTTGGACTGACGAGGAATTGGAAAAACAAGCTAAAGCGATCGGTAAGGGTTATACTTTACAACGCTTCAAAGGTCTCGGTGAAATGAATGCTGATCAACTTTGGGAAACAACGATGGATCCAAAAACAAGAACTTTGGTCAGAGTCAAGATCGATGATGATGCCCTAGCTGAAAAGCGGGTCACGACTTTGATGGGTGATAAAGTCGAGCCACGACGCAAATGGATCGAGAAAAATGTCCAGTTCACCTTAGAAGAAGATGGAAGCTTATTAGATACGACTTTAGCTAATAAAGCTCATGAAACAGAAGATAAAGCATAGTTAGGAGCAATTTGTAAATGTCTGAACAAAATATCCAAGAACTATCCTTGGAAGCCGTTATGGGTGAACGTTTTGGACGTTATTCTAAATACATCATCCAAGAGCGCGCCTTACCTGATATTCGGGATGGGTTAAAACCCGTGCAACGCCGGATCTTATTTGCAATGCACGAAGATAAAAATACATTCGATAAACCATTTAGAAAATCGGCTAAATCTGTGGGGAACGTGATGGGTAATTTCCATCCCCACGGCGATAGTTCGATCTACGAAGCGATGGTGCGTTTGAGTCAAGATTGGAAGTTACGCGAGCCGTTGATCGAAATGCACGGTAATAACGGTTCAATGGATGGCGATCCGCCTGCTGCGATGCGTTATACTGAAGCACGTCTGTCAATGATCGCTGCTGAAATGCTTAAAGATATCGATAAAAAGACAGTTGACATGGTCCTAAACTTCGATGATACGGAATATGAACCAACTGTTTTACCGGCTCGTTTTCCTAACTTATTGGTAAACGGTGCTACAGGGATCTCAGCAGGATACGCAACCGAGATCCCGACGCACAACTTAGATGAAACGATCCAAGCAACGATCTACTTGATGAAACACCCTGAAGCAAGCTTAGAAGAGTTGATGCAATTTATCAAGGGACCTGATTTCCCAACCGGTGGGATCTTGCAAGGTTTAGATGGGATCAAGAAAGCCTATGAAACTGGGCGTGGTCGTGCGATGTTGCGCGCTAAGACTGCGATCGAAGACCTTCGTGGTGGAAAATCTTCGCTCGTAGTCACTGAGATACCTTATGAAGTTAATAAAGCCGTTTTAGTCAAAAAAATAGATGAGATCCGGTTACTCAAAAAAGTTGAAGGGATCGCTGAAGTTCGGGATGAAAGTGACCGTGACGGTTTACGGATCGTGATCGAGCTAAAGAAAAATGCCAATGCTGAAGGGATCTTGAATTATCTCTTCAAAAATACTGATCTTCAAATCTCATATAACTTCAACATGGTCGCGATCGATCATATGCGCCCTAAGCATGTTGGCTTAAAACAGATCTTAACTTCATATTTAGAGCATCAACGAGCAGTTACAACTAAACGGACTGAATTTGATCTAAATAAAGCTAAACAAAGAGAACATATCGTTATTGGGCTGATCAAAGCTTTATCGATCTTAGACCAAGTCATCAAAGTCATTCGTGCTTCTAAAAATCGTAAAGATGCTACCAAGAATTTAGTTCAACAGTTTGATTTCACTGAAAAACAAGCTGACGCGATCGTTGCCCTACAATTGTATCGGTTAACGAATACTGACGTGACTGAACTTGAAAACGAAGCATCTACTCTTAAAAAGGCGATCGCTAAATACGAAAAGATCTTAAGTGATCCTAAGGAATTAGATAAAGTCATTCGCCAAGAATTACAAACGATCGCCAAAAAGTACGCATCTCCACGTAAAACTGAGATCCAAGCTAAGATCGCCTCACTTAAGATCGAAACTGAAGTCTTAGTTGCTCAAGAAGATGTGATTGTTCAGATCTCACGTGAGGGTTATGTTAAACGCTCATCATTGCGTTCTTTCAATGCATCAGATGCTAATGATAATGGCTTACGCGAAGACGATGAACCAGTCCTCCAAACGACAGTCAACACGTTAGATCATCTCTTTATCTTTACCAACAAGGGAAATGTGATATATCGTCCAGTTCACGAGATCACCGAAGCACGCTTTAAAGATACAGGGGAACATCTCTCACAAACGGTAGGTCTAGATGTAGATGAGCGTGTCATTTTTGCAAAAGTTTTCAAGAGTTTAGACGAACCAGGAAACTTTGTCTTTGCAACTAAAGAAGGCTTTATCAAGCAGACCGCACTAGTCGATCTAAAACCTGGTCGGACTTACAAGTCACGGGCTAGTCGTTATATCACACTCAAAGCTCCAACTGATGAAGTTATTTCATTGTATTACACAACTGAAAACAAACAATTAGTCTGTGTATCTTATAATGGTTACGGTCTACGTTATGATCTAGCTGAAGTTCCAACAACAGGGGCACGAGCAGCGGGGGTCAAATGTATGGATCTACGTGATGATACTTTAGTGTCTGTCTTATTAGCCGATGAGCAAAGTGCACTTGGAGTATTAACGACACGAGGGTCATTTAAGAAGATGAAAGTCACTGAAATTCCAATGACCTCACGCGCTCGCCGGGGAGTACAGATCTTACGGGAACTAAAGAGCAAGCCACATCGAGTATTCACTGCATTTTTGATCGTACCTGATCAACGATTAGAAGTTACCACTGAGACTGAAAAAGTGATCACCGTTGAACCAAATACTCATAACTTTAATGAGCGCTATTCTAATGGGTCATATGTGTTTGATGCTAAGACCGAGGGTGAACCACAAAATATACGACTCTATACGCTAGAAAATACCGAAACTGAATAAGCAAAAAGAGTATGTTATCCAAATTGATAGCATACTCTTTTTGATATATCTAATTTTTTAGTTTAGCTACTAGTGCTTTGTCTGGCGTAACATAAAGGGTCTTTTGGCCTTCATAGATCACAAAACCTGGTTTAGCACCATTAGGCTTTCTGAGATGGCGAACTTGTACGTAATCGACAGGAACATTGGCTGAGCCACGAGCCTTAGAATAGTAGGCCGCTAGACTAGCAGCTTGCAGTAAGGTTTCTTGGGTCGGCTGGGAACTATGCACGATCACATGAGAGCCAGGGATGTCTTTTACGTGGAGCCAATAGTGGTTTTTTTGTGCTGTTTTTAACGACAAACGATCATTTTGCAAATTATTTTTCCCAACTGAGATCTCAGTCCCATCAGTAGCAACAAAGGTTTCTGGTTTGCTTAATTTTGGTTTACGCTTTTTTTGTTGCTTAGTTTGGGTCAAATAACCTGCCGTTTGTAATTCGAGTTCGATGTCATTTAGATCACTTGGCTGGGCTAGTTCTAATTGCATCTGTACACTTTCTAAATACGCGATCTCAGCTTTAGTTAAAGCTAATTGTTGCTCTATGTGCGCAACCGCATTTTTTAGTTTTTGGTATTTTTTGAAATACTTTTGTGAGTTTTGCGCTGGTGAAAGTTGGGGGGAGAGTGTGATTTTGACGGGCTTTTCACCATCATAATAATTAGGTAGCGTCACACTTGTCGCATTTGGCTTTACCTGATAAAGATAAGTCGTCAGCAATTCACCTTTGACCCGAAGATCATCGGCTTTATCCGTATTTTTGAGCTCCTTAGTCAATTTTTTGAGCTTAGTTTGGTTTTTAGACAATTCTTTTTTAACGACATGGATCAATTTTGCACCTTGGTGAAAAACACGATCACGTACTGCTTTTTCTTGATAGTAGCTATCAAGCATCTCACTTAAAGTCGCAAATTCTTGTTGTGTCGTATGGTGTGTAAAAATATCAAAGGCTAGCTTATTTTTTTCGGTAAAGATATTAGCTTTCGGATGCTTAGTTTGTTCTAAAAAGGCGTTAAAACTAGTACTTAGGTCACGCTCTTCATGAAGCATCTTAGCTAATTGTAGAGCGCTTTGCCGCGATAGTCCTTGATACGTCTTGACAAGTTGCATAGCTAAGACTTCTCGATTCGGGTAATCTTTAACTAACTCTAAATAAAGCTTATCTTGATCTGAAAAAGGATCGCGTTTAGTTTGGGCAGGGGGATTCTTATAGGTAGCCCCGGGTAATAGCGTCCGATAACGATTTTGATCCATCCCGACATGCTTTACCGTATCTAAGATCTTATTAGTCTCTTGTTCTACTAAGATGATATTGCTATAACGTCCCATGATCTCAACACTTAAGATCAACGGTAACCGATCACCAAGTTCATTTCGAGTCATAAAATAGAAATTGAGAACCCGATCACAATTCAATTGCTCAAGTTTTACTAGCTTAGCACCTTCTAAATACTTACGTAAGACCATCGTAAAATTAGTTGGGATAGGGGGATTGGTATACGGGATCTCAGTGACCTGAACACGCGCATAATTGGGATGGGCTGATAATAAAACAGGATAATTATGGCGATTTTGGCGAATCGTTAGGATGACTTCATTGGCGTAAGGTTGCGAGATCTTCATCACGCGACCATCTAAGAGAAGCTCATTTAATTCGTTAGCCATTGCACGGGTAAAAATACCATCAAATGCCATGTTAAAAGCCTCCTTTAAAAAGTTTCACTTAATATTGTAGCCTTTATTTCAAAAAAGAGCAAAGTTATCTGTGTAAAGTTTGTTATCTAATGATATAATTTATTCTTAAAACTTGTCTAAAAGTGGCTTGTTGAACGCGCACGAGTAAGAACTGTGCTAGTAACTAGCTTATTTGTGTGTTATGATAGGATTTGCAATAATAATTAAAGTAGGTGTAATTTTATGAAAATAGCTGTTGTTACCGACAGTACAGCCTATCTAAGCGCGGAACAGATCAAAGAAAATGATATCCATATCGTTCCTATCCCGTTTATTCTCGATGGTAAAAGCTATGATGAAGGTATTGATATTACTACTGAAGAATTTTATGAAAAGTTACGGACTTCGGAAACTTTCCCTAGTACCTCACAACCACCGATCGGCAAATTGATCGAACTTTATGAGTCCTTAGGTGACCAAGGCTATGATGCTGTGATCAGTATCCACTTAGCCAGTACGATCTCTGGGTTAGTTCAAACTTTGGAAACAGTCAAAGATACGGTCGATAATATCCAAGTTGTACCTGTAGATTCGGAGATCACAGTTCTGTTGATGGGTTACTTAGCGATCGAAGCGGCTCGAATGGCCAAACAAGGGAAAAATTTAGATGAGATCTTAGCTCGTTTAGATCATTTAAAGAAAACGATCAACGAATATTTTGTCGTTGATGATCTTCAAAACTTAGTGCGTGGTGGTCGACTATCTAACGCTGCAGCTTTTGTCGGCAGTGTACTTAAGATCAAACCGATCTTGACTTTTGATGATGAGACTGACAAGATCGTAGCTTTCGATAAAGTTCGTTCATCTAAACGCGCTTTAAAACGTGTTGAAGATCTATTTGAAGAAGATACAAAAGATCTAACTTATCCGATTAAAATGATCGTGATCCATGCTAACAACGAAGCAGCGGCTAAAGAATGGCAAGCTAAACTTGCTAAAAAATATCCAAACAATTCGATCGAGATCAGCTATTTTGGTCCCGTCATCGGAACTCATTTAGGCGAAAATGCACTCGCCCTTGGTTGGATGGAAGATATCGATAAATAATATATGTTTTAAACTGGATCGGTAGTATGACCTATCCAGTTTTTTGAGGAGGAACTGATTTTATGAAAAAAATCGATCTAGGCTTGAAAGCTAGTTCTGACCCTGAACAGATCAAGGATCGACTACAATATCAGCCCAATGTTTTTGAATTCTATACCGCTGAAAATGACTTTACTGGGGATGGACTGAAACGTTTGGCCTATGGTATCGATCAAGTCAAAGATGCGGGGATAAACCATATCGTATTACATCATCCCATGCGTTACCGTGAGTATTTTACCGAACTTTTGACACCTGAAGCTAAATTACCAGAGCTGTATCGATTTATTGAGCAAAGTTCCTTAGATTTGTTACAATTAGCTTATGACAAAAATGTTCAAGTATTGATCCATGGATCTTATTCGCGCCAAACGGCTGAATTTCTCAGTTTATATCCTGATTTAGAATATGCTGAAGAATACGTTTTCAAGCGCTTAGACCATTTTAAAGATCTTGGTAAAGAGCATGTAATGTTTGAAAATTCGATCTCACCAGTATTTTACTATGGGGATGAAACGCTAGATGCTAAGATCTTAGCTCATGATTATCGTTTAGCCTTTGATACATCGCATTGCTTTATCAAATGGCAGGGGGATAATGCTAAATTAATGACCGCCTTAGCTCATTTGAAGCAAAATATCGTTCATTATCATTTAGTTGACTCATTGGGTAAAACACATGATAGCTTAGAACTTGGTAAGGGCAAGATCGTTTGGAAAAATGTTTTACCTTTACTGAATGAAGATGCGACCAATATCTTTGAGGTCGTCTTAAAAGATCAGACTGATGCTTTAGAACAAGTTAACAGCTTTAATTACTTAAAAACGTTGGAGGAAAAATTAGATGTCAACATTTAAAAATATTATGGGTTGGATCTGGCCCGTTGTTGTCGGACTTCTTATTGCGCTTTTGATCAACACTTTCCTGTTATCGTTAGTCAAAGTCGATGGGTTGTCAATGTATCCCAATCTCCAAAATAACGAACGCGTGATCATGTTAAAACATGCTAAGATAAAACGTGATACCGTCGTTGTTTTCAATGCTAAGGGCGTTGACGATCGTGCTGGCATAAGCGATAGTACCAAATACGTCAAGCGCGTTATCGGTTTGCCTGGTGATAAGATCGAATACAAAAATGATGGTAAACTCTATGTTAACGGAAAATTCCAATCTCAAGGATATATCACTACTGAGCAACAAAAAGAAGGAACTTTATCGATCTCAAATGCCGAAGATAAGGGTGTGACTCTTGGTACTGGACGCTCATTTACAGTTCCTAAAGATGAATACTTTGTTTTAGGTGATAATCGTGAAGTTTCCAATGACAGTCGTTCCTATGGCTTTGTACCACGTTCTAAGATCTTAGGCGTTGTCAAAGTTCCATTTTGGAATAATGCACACGAATATATCAATTCATATGGTGATTAATTAATATCGACCCCAAGTCAAGTGGCTTAGGGTCGATATTTTTTATTTTATGCAATTTGTATGCTAAAATTTGTTCAATATCTTTTAGAAAGTAGGGATGTTTATGTTGATACCCGCACGATTGAAACAAAATGATGAGATCAGGATCATTGCACCTAGTCGTACTCTTGATTGTGTCGGTGGTTTTGCCGCTAATCAAACAGCACAAGAAAAATTAACACAGCTGGGCTTTAAGGTCACTTTTGGTAACCATGTATCAGGGATGACTTTAGATGGCACTAACAGCATTTCTGAGCGGATAGATGATATTCATGCTGCATTTAGCGATCCTAATGTCAAAGCGATCCAAACAGTGATCGGTGGTTTTACATCAAATGAGTTATTACCATACCTAGATTTTGATCTGATAGCCAATAATCCCAAGATCATCTGTGGTTTTTCAGATTTCACAGCGCTTGCTAATGCGATCACAGCTAAAACAGGGCTAGTTACCTATTATGGACCCGCTTACATAACGTTGAAAATGCTAGATAAAGCAGGGGCTTATCAAGATAACGCTTTTATGCAAGCACTGACCCAAAAGCATTACGAGCTTCGACCATCACAGACATGGTCAAGCGATGAGTGGTTTTTATCCGACAGCAAGCGGACATTTTACCCAACAGCTTGGAAAGTTTATACCTCAGGGCGTGTCCATGGCCAAACAGTTGGCGGTAATGTCAACACGTTGTTTTTGTTAGCTGGAACGCCATACCAACCAAATTTTGAGGATAAGATAATTTTGCTCGAATTTTCAGATGATGGTGAAACTTGGCTAGATTTTTCTAGGTTGTTGGCGCAAGTATTACAACTAGCTAAACGGCCACGGGCGCTTTTATTAGGGCGTTTTCCCAAAACATCCCAGATGACAGAGCAACGATTGTTATATATCTTGGATAAATTTCCGATCCTAAAAGAGATACCCGTAATGTATGATCTAGATTTTGGACATACCCAGCCAATATTTACGATTCCGCTAGGTCAAGAAGTCTGGCTCGATACTGATGAGCTGGTGATCAAGGTCTAGCTAAAATAAACAGTTATGTATATAATACTAACTGTTTATTTTAGCTACCAAAACTACTTTTTATAATGTATATTATGTAAACTAAAATATGTTGGGCGAAAGTCAATATTAAACGCAACAATTTTTAAAAAGCTTAAACCTTTATATTGAATATATATTAACTTTTCCCCATTTCACCTTTAGCTTTTTAAATCCATCTGTGACAACTTAGAAAATGCCGATTTGATTAACCAAGGTAGTATTTGTAAATTCAGTACCGTGATCGCATGTTATGGAGCGTGCATACTCACCATACAACGACATAAACGTGTCTATTGCTGGAATTAGAAATGTGCCTGACTTTGACTTAATTTTAACTGCAAACAAGAAACGTGTCTTACGCTCGCTAAATGTAGCTATCACATCTTTGCTATCACGTTTAGGTAGAATTGTATCCAATTCCAATTCCCAATGTCCAAATTCTGAACGAGTATTTGCTTGCTTTGGACGGAATTCTATTGATCTACCTTTTATCAATTCTCTGTTCATTTCAGCCTCTGATTCTCGTACTCTTTTTCCTTTTTTATTGCGTCTTCTTCGTAAGTCAGATCTGCTAATTTCAAGCTTTCCTCGATAGATCCAGTTGTATATCGTATTTTTAGATACAGTCACATCCTTTGTGCCGTATGCTATTTGTTCTGGAGAATACTTTTTACGCAGATACTTATTGATTTTTCTACCCGTATAGCTGCTATAAAGTGATTTTCGTCCCACGGTCTCCCATCTTAACCTAGCCTTAAATTCAGCGCTTTTAGCGTCATATCTAAAGATTTTCATTCGCTTTTTAGGCATCAGCTCTTTATAATCTTCAAAATCTTGAGATCTTCTTATCTCTCTAGAAATGGTACTTCTATGCCTACCTAATTCCCTAGCTATATCAGCCATACGCCTCCCTTGTTTCCATAAAAGCTCTCTCTTTCATCTAAAGTTAAATGTCCATGTCCCATACTAATGCTCCTACATAATCAATAAAAATACATATAATGAATATACCTAAATAATCAAAAATACTATTATATCAAAGTTATTGATTGAATTCCTAATTATAAATAGCTCTATATTGGGTATGATTTACTATATGTTGCAATTAATTTTAGATTGTAGGACTAGACTTCATCGGGCGAATGTCAAGAAAAAGTTAAACAATTTAAATTAATCTTAAACATTGTTTTTGAATATATATTTATCTATCTACCCTACTATTTTTCGGCATCTTTAAGTCTCCCTAATTCTCTTTTGAACGCTTCTCGACAAGTTTTAAATCCATTCAATTTCTTAGGACGGTCATTTAGTTCATTTACGTAAGTTTTAAGTTCTGCTTGAGATAATTTTGAAAAAGACGTTTTCTTTGGAATATACTCTCTCAGAAGCCTATTTAAATTTTCATTTGATCCTCGCTCATGGTACAGCTCTTTAAATATATCCTATTTTTGTATTGAAAACGCATACATTTACAGTTATAATGTGGGTGTGGGCAAGAGTATTCTAAAGGCGGTTATAACAATTGGTGCCTTTTTATTTATACAATCATATTTAGAGAATAGGTATCGTTATTTTATTAAAAATAAATCACCTATCATTTGGATTGTTATTGCTGTAGTATTCGCCTATGCCTTTTATTGCACCTCAAGAGGTTACAGTTTTACAGGTCAGATCAGATTTACTTTTCCATTTGTAAAGATTGGCTGTCAGGTTAGATAAGTAAACAAGCAGGGAGATAACTGTATTTCTCTGCTTGTTTGAGAGGAGTGATGGAATTGTTTACAGTAGAAAAGTTAACAAAGAAATTTGGAAAAAAAGTTGTATTGGATAATATAACTATCAATTTTAAAGAAGATACTACAGTAATCGTTGGGCTTAATGGATCTGGAAAAACAGTATTTTTAAATTCCATTACTGGTATACTAAATATTGATTCTGGAACTATTGCAATTGATGGTTTTAAACCTGATAGCAAAGAATTTAAAGAACGTATATTTTATATTCCATCAGATTTTTATTTACCTGAGTATATGACGGGAAAGGAATATGCTTATTTCATAATGAGTAGATATACTAAATCTTCGTATCAATTATTTATTGAGATAATAAAATTGCTAGATATGTCAAATTATCTAGACAAACCTCTTGAGTCTTATTCTTTTGGAATGAAAAAAAAGATTCAACTTGCTATAATGTTTGCAACTCCCACGCCATATATAATAGCTGATGAGATATTCAGCGGTTTAGACCTGGAAACCAGCATTATAATTCAAGAGTTATTTTTTAAAATTATCGGTAAGAGAAAAATAATTTTGGTTTCACATGAAAAGAACATTATTGCAAAGTTTTCAGACAATATCCTTATCATGTCTGACGGCACTTTAACTAAGTATCGTCAAGATCCTAATCTTATTGACGACTTCATTAAGAGAGGTGAGCAAATTGATGATAAAACAAAATATATTAAGCAACTCTTTGACTCTCTTTAAATTTTATGTGAATGACGCACTACGTGGCTTTCTTGATCGACCAATTTTCAAAAATAAGACTATTCGTGTTGGTATGATTTTAATAACTATCGCTCTCTACTTTTGGTATTTTTATATAAATATCCGTGCCTTTTTTGGACTAGGAGAAATTAAAAATTTACCCGAAGTGGTTTCTTTGACAAAGATAACCATTGCTAGTTATATAGATATGTTTATTATTTTAGGAATATATCTAGGAGCCTTTATCAACTCTACACTAAACTTTAGTAATGTGATCCTCTTTACAACAAATTTATTGCCATTTACAAAGAGAGAAATAACTATTGGACAAAAATTATTTAAGCTATCTTTTGCGCTGATTATTTTTGAGCTACTTTTAGTAATCGTTTTCCCGTTCTTTATTCGTGTTGCTGTATTATCATTGCTCTCTTTGTCATTATTATTTATAATACTTCATCAAGTTTTTATCGTGAGTTTTTTATTAGTTGACATTATATATTCAGTTGTCTTAAATATTCTTTTGGAAAGATTTAGAAATTTAAGAACTGTGTTCCAATATATTTTGGATATGCTTCTAGTTAGCATAGCTACTATTTATATGTTAGTGTATAGATTCCCAATAGAAAATAAATTAGGATATACAGATTTTTCTGTTGATTCAATAATATATTTGATCTATATACTTACGTTAGTTCTATTAGTAATAATCTTTATGTTGATTTTAAAAAAAGATTTTTATACACCCATGCAAGTAAAAAGAAGATTCTTTCTATATAGAGTATCTAGTCTTAAAATTCCGATAATTTACAGTTTATTTGCATTAACCAGGCAGAAAAATTTTCTATATACTATAATGACTTTTATCCTTATAGTATATATTACAGGCATACAAAATGGTATTACAGATGCCCTGAAAGTATTTGCATCGTTTTATTTTTTGATCAATATTTCTGGTATCAACTATGCTAGTGCAACATCTAACTTTAGGAAGTTTTATGATTTCTATAGAATAAGTATCATTTACGAAGGAGTGTCTTTAGTTATAAGTTCAGTAATCCTATCACTCCCATTATTAATATTGACGTTATGTTCAAATACATCTTGGGATAATTTACTGATCAATTATTCTTTCTTTTTAATAAGTGTTATTTTCGGTTTTCTATTTCCTAAATCCAACGCCCGTAAATACCCTAATGGATTTTTATTTGACTCTGGGGCAAATGGATTA
>ERZ778516.1425-NODE-1425-length-18022-cov-5.082540_pt1 | contig 18022 bp, 10 predicted proteins | sample MGYA00510342_ERZ778516 | MGnify/ENA primary metagenome ERZ778516 (study PRJEB29527, sample SAMN07138961) | mouse gut metagenome | material: feces | host: mouse | place: China:Nanjing | collected 2016-01-25 ... | reverse complement strand
AGGAAATAGAGCAAGCAGCGGCTTCACATTGCTGGGGGAAGAAAATTTGATTATATTTGTTCCATATTCAAATTAGCCTATTGAAATAAACTGGAGATTGTTTTTTATTTACTTCTTCCTTCTATTTTGTTGCTTGTTTGTTACTCGGCGTTGTTTGTTGTTGGTGTATGTAGTTGATTTTAATGATTATACATTGTTTCCTGTATCTTTTCTACGACAACTTCGGTTCGTAGCGGGCCCACGGGCAATCGACGAGGGAGTGTGCTGTTTCGGCACACTCCCTTTTTCGTTGTGCGGGGGCGATCCCTGCGGGGCGAGTGGAAGTGGGGGGGGCAGGCCGTGGCCAGCGCGAGTTGCGGGCCTTCGCCGCCGGTGGCTGCGGCCCGCCGGCTCTGCGAGCCGGGAAGTCAAAAGTAAAAAGTGAGAAGTAAAAAGTGAGAAGTGCGGGGCAAACCGTCACCAGCGATGGGTGGCGCGTGGAACGAGCAGCCCTTCGCCGGGGGGTGGCTACGGGCTGCCGGCTCTGCGAGCCGAGGTAAGCTCCCTTTTTTGCGTTTCCGCCTCTTTTGCGTACCTTTGCCCTACGGAACAGCAGATATTATGAATCGTCAAGCCATGAAAAATATCGTTTTCGATTTGGGTGGGGTAGTCTTCGCCCGCAACAAGAACACCTGCCGGCCGGAGCTCATCGACTTCTTCAGCTTTGTCCGTGCCGAGAAGATGCCCGAGTTCTGGGAGGAGTACGAGCGCGGCACGCTCACGCGCGACGAGGTGACCGACGTGCTCTGCCGCCTGAAGGGGTGCGACCGCGACACGTGTGCGGCGCTGATCGACGAGGCGATCGACCGCCAGGAGCCCATCGCCCCCACCGAGCGGCTGATCGGCGACCTGAAGGCGGCCGGATACCGCCTCTACGTCCTTTCGAACATGTCGCGCGAGTTCATCGACTTCCTGCGCCGCGTGCCCGTATACCGCCATTTCGACGGCGATGTCGTCTCGTGCGAGGAGCGCACCGTCAAGCCTGAGCCGCGCATCTACGAGATCCTGCTCGACCGCTTCGCGCTCGATCCCGCCGAGACGCTCTTCATCGACGACCGGCCCGAGAACATCGCGGCCGCCGAGCGCCACGGGATCCGCGGCTGTCTGTTCGACCGCCGCGATCCCGAGGCCGCCTGCGACGCCCTGCGGCGGATGCTGCTCGCATAGCGGCCTGCCCTGCGCCCTGCACTCGATCGTGCACTCCCTTCGGCTGCCTCGCCGGAGCACTCCATGCCGATGCCGGTTCTCTCCGTGAGGCCGGCATCGTGCGTTTCGCGGCGCTTCCAACAGCATTGCAAACAGCACCACGGGCAATAAGAAAGGCCGGAACCCCCGTGCGGGGATTCCGGCCTTTGCCGTCGGTGGCTGACGCGGTTTAGAGCGTGTCGAACGATACGAACTCGAACTCGGCGTCGCCGATCACCTTGTAGGTCAGCTGGTGCGTCGGAGCAGCGATCGAAGTGCCGGTGTAGATGCCCAACTGGATGTTGTAGAGCACCTCCACGCCCTCCACGGGCTTGGCTTCGGGATGCAGCTGCGTGAGCACGTGGCCGAGTACCTCGATCGTGCGCTCCTTGAGCAGGGCGGTTATCTGCTCGTCGTTCATCCCCTCGAACGCTGCGGCGTACTGCTCGCGGGCGCTGTTGGGACGCCAGTCGAGGTTGCCCTGGTAGGCCGAGGCACCCGAGTAGTAGTCGTTGTTGCCGTACGACGAGACATACTTGGCGCCGTCCTCTACGTTGGCCTTCACCCAGTCCACGCAGGCCTGGAAGTAGAGGGTCGAGAGCGGCTGGTTCTTGCCCGGCGTCAGTACGATCGTCACGCTGGGATCCCATACCCACTTGCCGTTGTTCTTGATGAACTGGTCGGTCTGCTCCACGATGCCTGCGTTCTTGACCCATGCCGAGCCGTCGAAGACATACTCGTCGGCGCGACGCTCGGTCGACTTGCCGTTGTAGTAGGCGTAGGCCACGTAGACGCTGGCCTCGGGCTGCGCGTAGGGCTGCTTGAGGCGGAGGAAGTCGGGCAGGTACTTCTCGGGAGCGTTCGACGAGCTGAAGTCCGAGCGCAGACCCATGGCCGTGTAGTCGGCCGGGTTCACGATGAGCGTGCCTGCGGCTGCGGCCCACTTCGAACCGTCGTAGTAGTATACGGCGAGCTTCTCCTCGGTGTCGACGGCGCGCGTCGCGAATGCGGCAGCAGCAGCCGTAGCCTCCTCGACGGAGGTGATTACCGTGTTGACATACTTGCCGCCGCTGAGCGAGATGAGGTAGCCGGTGACGGTGATCTTCTTGCCGTCGAGCGCCTTGAGCGCCTCCTCGTCGGCGTAGCGGTAGATGCTGCCCTGGGCGGTAGCGGCGTCGTCGACCTTCACGTTGTAGTTGAAGAAGTTACCCGACTTCGATACCTTGAGCGTACCCGTGTAGGTCACGTAGCGGATGTAGGACGACTCGATGTAGTTGTCCAGGTCCTCGCCCGTCAGCGCTACGGCCGTAGGGAACTTGACATTGGCGGTGATCGCGGTGGCCGTCACGGTGGGCGAGCTCAGCTGCATGGTCTTGTTGTAGGCTTCGGCCTTGGCCTTTACGCTCACTACCGTGCCGGCTACGATGTCGGCGGCCGGCTTGCTCTTGGTGTAGACGTAGATCGAACCGGTGCCGTCGCAGAGCATGAAGCCCTGGGTCGTTACCACGGTCACCACGCCGCGCGTCGTGACGCTCTCCTGCGCGCCGTTGGCCAACACGACACCCACGGGGATATAGCTCTCCGTAGCGCCATCGACCGTGAAGTCGGTGCACATGATGTTGACCGACGTGGTCTTGTAGACGCCGATGGTGTAGCCCGTGGCGGTCACTGTCTGGCCGGCCAGCTCGGGATCGATCAGCGAAGCGTTGGTGTAGGTCGGGCGGACCAGGATGGTCTGGTTGCCGTTAGCCACCTCGATGTCGAAGTCGTTGTAACCCGTCTTGCTGTTGGGCGTCACCTTCAGCTTGCCGGTCACGGAGATGAAGGTCGGCTTGTAGTTCTTGGCGTCGATGTAGGCCTTGAGCTTGGCACCGTCGAAGGCGGTGGCGGCGGGGTAGGCGAACTTGTCGGCTTTGGCCTGGGCCTTGACCTCGGGCGAGCCGATCTGCCACATGCCGTTGTAGGTCGAGGCCGAACCGCTGACGTCGACCGTCTCGCCCACGGCGAAGTTGCTCGGCTGCTTGGCGTAGACCAGGATGGCCCCCGTGCCGTCGCCCAGCATGAAGCCCTGCTCGTAGGTAGCCAGCACCTGACCCTGGAGCGTGTAGGTGCCCTCGGCGGTCACGTCGCTCACCTTGTTGTAGGAGGGAACCTCCTCGCCGCCCGTCGTGGGCTCGTTGTCGGACCACTGGTAGGAAACCACGGCGTAGTCGCCCTCGGCGGCATCCTTCATGCCGGCCTTGAGCAGACCGGGGATGTAGCGCTCGGGCGCCTTCGACGGGGTGAAGTAGGCGGCGTTAACGTCGGCCCACACGCTCTGGTAGTCGGCGGCCGTGACGGTGTAGTCGCCCGCTGCCCGGATGGCCGAGAGGGCCTCCGGCAGATCGGTCACCGTGCGGCTGGTCACCTTCACCGACGAGGTGTTGTCGGCCGTGGGGTAGAGCGCTGCGAGGTAGTTGGGCAGGTACTTGGCGGCCGTGATCGTCTCGGAGAAGTGGCGGTCGGTGGCCAGGTAGCCCAGCTCCTTGCTCTCGCCGTCGGCCTTGGCCAGCGCCTTGTTGGCGCTGTTGTTGGCGATGGCCTTGTACTCCTCCTCCGTGAGGGTCATCTCGATGTTCTTGACGTCCTTCACGACGGTGCCGTCCTGCAGGCCGTCGAAGTTATCGTTGTAGTCGTCGCAACCCCCCCCCACGAACATCATGGCCAAGGCTGCTGCGTATGTCAAAATATGCTTGTTCATATACTATAATGTACGGTTGGGGATTAGAAGTTGACCTTGAGTCTTACGGTGAAGGTGCGGCCGAAGGCGTAGAACACGCCGTAGGCGGTCTGCCAGTTGGCCGGACCGTTGGCGGGCGTGTAGGCGTCGGTGATGTAGACCTGGTCGAAGATGTTGTTCAGGTTGCAGTAGATGCGTGCACGCACGTTGCCCATCTTGAAGCCGTAGCTTGCCGACAGGTCGAACTGGTTGCCCCAGGGAATGGTCCACGGCTCGACGACGTTGTAGTCCTTGTTGGCCGTCAGCGAGCTGGCGTTGACCGTGTAGTCGGAGAAGCTGCGGGCGAAGACCGTCCAGTCGAGACCCACACGCAGATCGCGGATCGGGCGCAGCGTGACGCCGAGCGATGCGGTGGTCTGTGCCGAGCCGCCGACCTTGATGCCCTTCTGGTTGAGGTTGACCCAGGCGTGGTCCTCGGCCATGATGCCCGAGGCGACCTCGCCGTTCTGGAGGTTCTTGAGCGGCTGGCCCGACATGTCGTAGAAGTAACCCTTGGCGTTCGACGACCACTCCCAGTCGCCCCACGAGAGCATACCGTTGATCTCCAGCCAGCGCGACACGTTGCTCACGAAGTCGAGCTCGATACCCATGTGGCGGGCGTCGACGCCGGTGAGGTTGAGGTAGTAGCGCTCGCCCTCGCGCTCGCCCTGGCCGAAGGTGGCCGTGCGGCTCATCGTCTTGTCCATCCACATGGTGTAGTAGCCGTTGAGGTTGGCCGAGAAGTAGCGCGAGCGGAAGCCGTAGCCGAGCTCGGCCGAGAAGACCTTCTCGTTGGTGGCCGCGGGGTTGATGGCGTGGCTGTTCTGGCTGTTGAGGAAGACGCCGTAGGAGAAGAAGGGTGCGCGGCTGATGTAGCCCACGTTGGCGAAGACGTTCGACTTGGGCGAGATGTTGTAGTTCACACCGCCCTTGACGTTACCGCCCAGGTAGTTCTTGTGCTCCGACTCGGCGTGCTGCGCGTCGTAGTAGAAGCGGTCGTAGCGCCAGTAGCCCGTGTTCGAGAGCGAACCCGAGACGAAAGCCGTGATCTTCTTCTTGCTGTACTCCAGCTGGGCGAAGACGCCCTCTTGGTGTACGTGGCCGTCGTAGTCGCGGTAGACGACGTCGCCCACGCCCAGCTTCTCGTACTTCCAGTCGGGGTTGGCCGCTGCGGCGTTGTTCTCGGGGTTGACCGTGCCGCGGTAGCGCGTGTCGACGAAGTACTGGCCGTTGTAGAGGTCGTTGATCTCGGCGGTGTGGTGGCCTACGTAGTAGCGCACGTCGACACCGGCCGTCAGCTCGAGGTGGTCGGCGATCTGGTTGGTGTAGGTCGAGATCATGCCGTACCACTCGTGCTCGTTCTTGTTCTTGGTCATCACCATCTTCGAACCGTCGGTGCTCTGCTCGTTGAGCTCCTGGATCTGGTCGTAGGCGAACGTGCCGTCGGCGTTGCGGAACGTGGTGGCCAGCACGCCGTTGTTGGCCGGGTACCACTGGCTGGCGAGCGACGAGGTCTGGCCTTCGCCGCGGTAGCCGTAGCCGCGGCCGATCGACATGTAGAGAGCCGTCGAGAGGGCCGACTTGTGGTCGATCTGCCACTGGTGGTTGAGCGAGATCTGGGGCTTGTGGTAGGCGTTGTAGTTCGACGTCTTGCGCTCGCCGTGCTTGCCGAAGCCGTAGGAGGGGTTGTAGCGGTAGGGGCTCTTGCCGTTCATGTAGTTGGTCACCTGCTGGTAGCCCTCGATCGAGAGGCCCGACAGCTGGTTGGGGCGCTGGTAGTGCTCCTGGGGCGAACCGAAGGCCGTGAGCGAGAGCTGGTGGCGGTCGTTGATGCGCTTGGAGATGTTGGCGAACCAGTTATAGGCGGTGTAGTCGGTGCCCTGGATGTAGCCGTCGGCCCAGCGCTTGGCACCCATGACCGAGATGGCCCAGCCGTTCTTCGTCAGACCCGACGATACGCTGAACGAGATGTTGTACAGACCGTCGTTGCCCATGCCGAACGAGGCCGTGCCGCCGCGCTTGGCGTCGATGGTGTTGGTCACGATGTTGATCGAACCGCCGACCGAGGGGGTCGACACCTTCGAGGCGCCCAGACCGCGCTGCACCTGCATCGTGCGCGTCACGTCCGACAGACCGGCCCAGTTCGACCAGTAGACGTTGCCGCCCTCCATGTCGTTGACGGGTACGCCGTTGACCATCACTGCGACGTTCTTGCTGTCGAAGCCGCGCAGACGGGTCTGCGCGTCGCCGTAGCCGCCGCCGCTCTTGGTCGAGTAGATACCCGGGGTCGACTTGAGCACCTCGGGGAACTCCTGGCTGCCGAGTTTGTAGTCGATGTCGGCGGCCGTGATGCTCGATACGGCCACCGGGGTCTTGCGGGCCACGGCGATCGACGAGGTGATGACCACGTCCTGCATCGTCACGGCGTCGGGCTTGAGCTGGATGACGCCCAGAGCCGTGCGGGCGCCCTGGACCGGCAGGCGCTGCGAGGTGTAGCCGATGAAGGTGGCCTCCACGAACTCCGTCGGCTTGGTGAGCTTCAGCGTGAAGTTGCCGTTGGCATCCGTGCTGGCGCCCTGCGACGTGCCGGGAACGACGACCGTGGCACCGATGAGCGGCGCGTTGTTCTCGTCGACGATCTTACCCGTCACTACCGACTGCGCGATAGCCGATGAGACGCCGAAAAGCAACAGCGCCGTCACCAGAAGGAAATGATGTAAAGGTTTTTTCATACTTTGGTGAATTGGTTTGGATTGTGGTTTGTTTTTTTCTGTCCCGGTTTCCTCGGGGTATTCTCTTGTGCGTTATGCGGTTATGTAAAGCGAAGATGCCGGCTCCGCTTGCGGTGCGGGCCGGATGTGCTGTTCGCGTGCGCAAAATTAAGCAAAATAATCGGTAAGTCAGCGGCTCCGGGCCTTAATTTTTACCGCGCGCCGCGTCGTGCGCGGCACGTATCTTGCCCCAGCCCGGGCATGAACATTCGCGATTTTCGGGAGAAATACTGGCGCTACTCGCTCATCGTGCTCATCCTGGGGCTGGGGGCGCTGCTCGTGGCCGAGCTCTACCTTTTTCTGGGCGGCGTGTTGGGCGCCGTGACCATCTATATCCTGCTGCGCGGGCAGATGCGCCGCCTGACGGCCCGCGGGTGGCGCCGCAGTCTGGCGGCCACCGTGCTGCTCTTGGAGGCGGTGGTGCTCTTCCTGATCCCCGTCACGCTCATGGGGTGGATGTTCGTCGACCGCATCCAGGATTTCGTGGCCGACCCCCAGGCCGTCGTGGGGCCGCTCAAGCGGCTGGCTGCGCTCGTCGAGCAGCGCACGGGCTACGACGTGCTGCACGGCGACAACTTCTCGTCGCTGGTCTCCGTCATGACGCGCCTGGCCCAGTCGGTGCTGGGCGGCATCGTCGACTTCGGCATCAACCTCATCGTGCTGCTCTTCGTGCTCTACTTCATGCTCGTGGGTGGCCCCCGCATGGAGGAGTACTGCCGCCGGCTGCTCCCCTTCAGCGCCCCGGTCTCGGTGCAGGTGCTGCGCGAGGTGCGCACGATCGTGCGCTCGAACGCCATCGGCCTGCCGCTGCTGGCTCTGGCGCAGGGCGTGGTGGCTTACGTCGGCTACGTGATCTTCCGCGCGCCCGAGCCGCTGCTGTGGGGCGTGGTGAGCTGCGTGGCGACGATCATCCCGGTCGTGGGCACGCTGCTCGTGTGGCTGCCCCTGGCCGGCTACCTCGCCCTGACGGGCCACTGGGGTGCGGCCGTGGGGCTGGGGCTCTACGGGGTCATCGTCATCGCCCAGACCGACAACGTGGTGCGCATGCTGCTGCAGAAGCGCATGGCCGACACCCATCCGCTCGTGACGGTCTTCGGCGTGGCGGCCGGACTGCCGCTGTTCGGTTTCATGGGGGTGATCTTCGGGCCGCTCATGCTCTCGCTGCTGCTCTTCTGCATCGATCTGTTCAAGCGCTGCTACGTCGACGGGCAGCCCGGCGAGACGCTGCTCGCGGCCGAGGCGCGCGGCAGCCGCGAGGGAGGCTGACGGGCGGGTGCTGCGGCTGCGCGGTAGCTGCTGCGGTGCGGTGGGGATGTGCGGTTGCGGGTGGTCGTGTCTGCCTGCTGTGCTCTGCTGGCGTCGGTCGTGCTGTCGTGCTCTGCCGGTTGCAGTCGCCGGCTGTGCCGCTGCCGCTCTGCGAGAGGCCGCGGCGCTCCGCCGCTTCTCGGGCGCCCCTTCCCGGGTCTGTTTTTGCCGATTGTTGCTTTTTTTTGTCCCGAAAGGTGGAATATCGAAATTAGTTTACTATCTTTGTTATCTGAATAACAATCGGAAAAGCATTTCTTAAAATAAAAGTACATGGCAAGAACTCTCAAAATCAGAGACCTCACGCTGCGCGACGGACAGCAGTCCTCGTTCGCGACGCGCATGAACCAGGAGCAGATCGACCGCTGCCTGCCGTTCTACAAAGATGCCAATTTTTATGCGATGGAGGTGTGGGGCGGCGCCGTGCCCGACTCGGTGATGCGCTACCTCAACGAGAACCCCTGGACCCGTCTGGAGACCATTCATAAGGCCGTGGGCGACGTGTCGAAACTCACGGCCCTCTCGCGCGGCCGCAATCTGTTCGGCTACGCCCCCTATACCGACGAGATCATCGACGGCTTCTGCCGCAACGCCATCCGGAGCGGTCTGGGCATCATGCGCATCTTCGACGCGCTGAACGACGTCGACAACGTGAAGTCGACGATCAAATACGTCAAGCAGTACGGCGGCATCGCCGACTGCGCGGTCTGCTATACCGTCGACCCGAAATATCCCGAGCCCTCCTTCTTCCAGAGACTGCTGGGCAAGAAGAAGCCGCAGCCGGTATTCACCGACGCCTACTTCCTCGACAAGGCCCGCCAGATGGCTGCGCTGGGCGCCGACATGATCACGATCAAGGACATGTCGGGTCTGATTCCGCCCCGCCGCGTGGCCACGCTCGTGCGGCTGCTCAAGCAGCACCTCTCCATCCCGGTCGACTTCCACACCCACTGCACGCCGGGCTACGGTCTGGCCTCGGTGCTGGCGGCGATCGTCGCCGGCGTCGATGTCGTGGACGCCAACTGCTGGTACTTCGCCGGGGGCACGGGCGCTCCGGCCATCGAGCTGATCCATGTCTTCTGCAAGAAGCTGGGCATCGACACGGGCGTCAATATGGAGGCCGTGGCCAAGATCAACGTCCAGCTGCGCGAGATCCGCAAGGAGCTCAACCGCTCGGTGTTCAACACCGATAAGCCCGAGCCCAAGCCCTTCGACCCGCTCGCGGACAAGCTCCCCGCCGAGATCGACGCGCTCTTCGACGCAGCCATCAAGGCCGCGCAGGCCGACGACGAGCAGGCGACCATCGACCTCTGCCGCAAGATCGAGGCCTACTTCGGCTTCCCGGCCCCCAACGAGCTGGTGCAGAAGGCCGAGATCCCCGGCGGCATGTACTCCAACATGGTGGCCCAGCTCCAGCAGCTCAAGGCCGAGGAGATCCTGCCCCGCGCCATGGAGCTCATCCCTACGGTGCGCATGGACGCCGGTCTGCCGCCCCTGGTGACCCCCACCTCGCAGATCGTGGGCGCCCAGGCCGTCAACTGCGCCCTCGACGAGAAGGCCGGGCGACCGATGTATACCAACAAGAGCTCGCAGTTCGTGGGTTTGGTCAAGGGCGAGTACGGCCATACGCCGGTGAAGATCGATCCCGAGTTCCGCTTCAGGATCTGCGGCGTCAGGGAGGAGACCCCCTACGACACGTCGAAGAACCAGCGCCAGCCCAACCCCGTGCTGCCCGAGGCGGGCGGCGTGAAGCTGGCCGAGACGGAGAAGGAGGAGCTGCTGCTCGAGCTCTTCCCGATGGTGGCCAAGAACTACCTCACGGCGCTCAAGAAGAAAGCCTACGAGGCGCAGAAGCCCGCCGAGGCTCCGGCCCAGGCCCCTGCGGCCGCGGTCAAGCCCCGCGCGCAGATCACCGGCAACACGGTCAACGCACCCCTGCCGGGCCGCGTGCTGGAGGTGCTGGTCAAGGTGGGCGACGAGGTGAAGTCGGGCCAGGAGGTGCTCGTCCTCGAAGCGATGAAGATGGAGAACTCCATCACCACCGACTATGCAGGCCGCGTGAAGCAGATTCTCGTCGAGGCCGGCGAGACGGTGCCGACCAACGCCGTGCTGATCGAACTCGAATAGGGCGCGCTCCCTGTCGATACGCTCCTGCGGGGACGATCCGGCGACGGGTCGCCCCCGTTTTTTCTCTTCCGACGGGGTTGCCCGATGGGTGTGTCCGATGGATTTTGCTCGACGGATTCCCCCTGCGGGTTTCCTGCCGGTTTTCCCCGGCGGGCCTGCCGGACGCTTCCCGACCGCTTCCGACGTTTTCCGCCCGGCGCCGGTTTTCCGCCCCGGCAACCGATCCGGCCCGCCCCGATCGGCAACCACCCGTAACCATCCGACCACCTATAACCACCGACCGCCATGAATACCGATCTGAATCCCAATCCGCTGGTGCGCTTCCTCGGCAAGCCGCAGCGCGAGTTTACCAAAGCCGACCTGGTGCGCTACGTGCGCGAAAACGGGATCGAGATGATCAACTTCCGCTACCCGGGCGCCGACGGGCGGCTGAAGACGCTCAATTTCGTCATCCAGGACGAGGAGTACCTCGCCAGCATCCTCTCGTGCGGCGAGCGGGTCGACGGGTCGAGCCTCTTCCCCTATATCGAGGCCGGGGCCAGCGACCTCTACGTCGTGCCGCGCTACCGCACGGCCTTCCGCAACCCCTTCAGCGAGATTCCCGCCCTTGACATCCTGTGCAGCTACTACACCAAGGAGGGCACGCCGCTGGAGATGGCTCCCGAGCAGACGCTGCGCAAGGCCTGCCGCGTGCTGCGCGAGCGCACGGGATTCGACCTGCACGTGATGGGCGAGCTGGAGTACTACGTGGTCTCGCCGCGCCGCGACCTCTTCCCGGCCGCCGACCAGCGGGGCTACCACGAGTCGACCCCCTTCAACAAGGGTGCGGCATTCCGCGAGCTGGCCATGAAGTACATCGCCGCGGCGGGCGGCCGCATCAAGTACGGCCACTCGGAGGTGGGCAACTTCACGGCCGCCGACCGCCTCTACGAGCAGAACGAGATCGAGTTTCTGCCCACCGACCCCGAGGAGGCCGCCGACCAGCTGGTGGTGGCCAAGTGGATCCTCCGCACGCTGGGCGAGCGGCTGGGCGTCGACGTCACCTTCGCCCCGAAGATCACGGCGGGCAAGGCCGGCAGCGGCCTGCACGTCCACACGCGCCTGATGCGCGACGGGCGCAGCGCCACGGTCGACGCCGGCGGTGCGCTCTCGGAGGATGCGCTGCGGGCCATCGCGGGCTACCTCGCCCTGGCCCCCTCGCTCACCGCCTTCGGCAACACCAATCCCGCCTCCTATCTGCGTCTGGTGCCCCACCAGGAGGCCCCCACCTCGATCTGCTGGGGCGACCGCAACCGCTCGGTGCTCGTGCGCGTGCCGCTGGGGTGGAGCGCCGGGGCGGGGGAGATGATCCGCGATGCCAATCCGCTGGAGCGGGCCGCGGCGCCCGACGTGGCGCTCAAGCAGACGGTCGAGTTCCGCTGCCCCGACGGGTCGGCCGACGTCTATCTGCTGCTGGCGGGCCTCGTCGTCGCCGCGCGCCACGGTCTGGAGATGGCCGACGGCGCGGAGTATGCCCGTGCGCGCTACGTCGGGGTCAACATCTTCGACGAGCGGCACCGCGAGGTCCTGGAGCGGCTCGACTCGCTGCCCGCCTCGTGTGCCGAGTCGGCCGCGCGGCTGCTCTCGCAGCGCGATGCCTACGAGCGCTACGGGGTCTTCGCGCCGCGCCTGGTGGACGGCGTGGCCGCGCGGCTCGAAGCCTTCGGCGACGGCGACCTGCGCAGCCGGCTTGGCGACGACACGGAGCGGATCATGGCCCTCGTCGACGAACATTTCTATTGCGGATAGGGCGCGCCCTGTCCGTCGTAACCTTCAATGCTGATGATGGAAGAACTGATCGAAATAGTAAAGCAGACCTATCCGACCCTGCCGGCCCTGCCGGGTAATTTCCGCGAAAAGCGGGCGCTGCTGGAGGCCGTGAACGTGCGGCTGGCGGAGGCGGGCCGCACGGCGGTCGACGAGCCGACGCTGAACGAGGCCGTTTTGGCGATCGCTCCCGGGGCCCGCTTCGAGAACGAATACTACCGTGGTGACGGTGCGACGGTCGCCGCGCTGCGGATGATCTATCCCGGGTGCGAGGCCGTTGTCGTACTCACGGAGGAGGCGCGGCGCGCGGCGCACGGGCAGATCGTCGGGGCGCTTGCGCGCATTCCGGCAGAGGATGGATGGTACAACATGATCGACCTCGGCCCGGTGCTCAAGGAGGCTGGGTTCGACTACAAGAGGCTCGGATTCAAGACTATGACCGCGGCTATGCAGCACGTCTTCGGCTGCGAGTGTCCCACCGCGGAGCGCCCCGTCGAGGGAAAACAGCCGCAGCGGTTCATCCGCATCCCGGTCGAGCGGCGCGCCGCGCCGCAGCAGCCCGGCCGTCGGGAGGCCCCGGCGGCGGACGACCGCGAGGCGGTGTGCCGTGCGGTCTGCCGCATTCTCCACGAGGCGATGCCGCAGGGTGCGGGCTGCTACTCGATGACCCGTCTGGTGCCGGTGTTCCGGGCTGCGGGTTTCGACATCGCGGCCTATGGCCACAAGCGGGTGAAGGATTTTCTGGAGGGCTACTTCGGCGACGCCTTCCGCATGGAGGACCGTGGCAGCGAGGGGCATCCCAACATCTTCGCCTGGCTCCCGGTGGCCCGCTATGTCGGAGCGGCCGGAGGGACGGAGACTCCGAAGGGCGGCGCTCCGGCCCGTCCGGCGGCTCCGGCTCCGGCCCGTCCGGCCGGATCGGCGAAGGCGGCGCCGAAGAACAAGCGGCAGTCGGCCTTTGCGAAGATGATGGATTTCGCCTTCTTCAAGCCGCAGGGCGGTGAGAACGGCTGGACGGCGGCCATCCGGCAGCTTGCCTCGACGGCGCTCCGAGAGAACTGGTATTACGGCACGACCGATCCGGGAACCTATCCGATTCTGAACAACTACCTGCTGATGACCTTCGAGCGGCTGCTGGCCGAGGACAAGGCCCACGAGGGGGATGCGGCCTGGAAGACCAAGATACGGGTCAGAACCAACGAAAGCCGGGACTTCTTCGTCGACCGCTGGAAGGAGAAGGTGCGCAACCGCGTCTATCCCGAGCGGGTGGCCGTCTTCAATACCGGGCTCGTGGATCATCTCTACGAACCCATCTATGCGGTGTTCCACAGCAACCTCAAGGCGGAGGACCGCCATCCGTGGATGTTCTGGCAGTTCGTGTGCAGCACCGATACGGCGCGGCAGACGCTGACGCGCGTGTTCGGCACCGACCTGCCCGAGGCCGCCCACTACTACAATTCGACGCTCGATCTGGTCTACGACGTGCGCAAGCAGATCGGGTCGGTCAACTGGGACCACATCATCGACCACTGCGAGCGGCTGCCCGTGGAGTTCCTGCGCGACAACGGCCCCGACCGCTTCGACTACGACCGCCGCGATTCCTCCTTCTATCAGGATCTGGCCGCCGCCATCAAGAGCACGCCGCGCGTCTACAACCGCATCAAGAACCGCATAGAGGATGCGATGGACTATGCTGTCAAGCGCGTGCGCTGGAACTTCAAGACCGCCATCCCGATCTACTATCCCGGGCGCGAGCAGATCTCGCTGCTGCTGCCGCTGGCGCTCGTCGACGAGGATCGCATCGACGTGGCGCTCGTGCTCGAGGCGACGGGCAGCGATGCCTACATCGCCCATACGGTGCTGACGCTGAAGATGGCCTATACGAATGCCCGCCTGATCACGCGCCCCGACAGCGACTGGCTGACCTCCGAGACGATCCAGGGCAGCTCGTCGGAGGCGGAGATCGAGAGCGACATGGAGGAGTGACGGACGGCGGAGCCGTTCGGTATGTTTGAACTATCTATATTACAATAAAAAAATAAGTTATGTCTGAAATCGTCAATTTGGAGCCGCGCGGCGTGTGGGAGCAGTTCGACGCCATCACGCGCGTGCCGCGACCCTCGAAAAAGGAGGGCAAGATCATCGAATACCTGGTCGCCTTCGCCGAGAAGCACGGCCTGGAGTATAAGAAGGACGCCATCGGCAACGTGGTGATCCGCAAGGGCGCCACGCCGGGCTTCGAGAACCGCCCGACGGTGATCCTCCAGTCGCACATGGACATGGTGTGCGAGAAGAACTCCGACGTGGAGTTCGACTTCGAGACCGACCCCATCCGCACGCGCATCGACGGGGGGTGGGTCAAGGCCGAGGGGACGACGCTCGGGGCCGACTGCGGCATCGGCATGGCCGCTGCGCTGGCGGCGCTCGTCGACCCCGCGATCGAGCACGGACCCCTCGAGGCGCTCTTCACCGTCGACGAGGAGACGGGCCTCACGGGCGCCTTCGAGCTGGGCGAGGGGATGCTCACGGGCAAATACCTGGTGAACCTCGATTCGGAGGACGAAGGCGAGCTGTTCATCGGCTGTGCGGGCGGCATCGACACCGTCGCCACGTTCCGTTATGCGATGGAGCCGGCGCCGAAGAACCATGTCTTCTTCCGCGTCGACGTGTCGGACCTGCTGGGCGGCCACTCGGGCGACGATATCGACAAGGGGCGCGCTAACTCCAACAAGCTCGTGGCGCGCCTGCTCTGGGAGGGCATGCAGTCCTACGAGCTGCGGCTGGCCTACTTCAACGGCGGCAACCTGCGCAACGCCATCCCGCGCGAGGCCTATGCCATCTTCGGCGTCCCGGCCCGTTTCGAGAGCGAGTTCCGCAAGCGCTACGAGCTGTTCGCCGCCGATCTGGAGGCCGAGCTCAAGCTCGCCGAGCCCAATTTCCGCATCACGCTCAACGAGATGCCCGAGGTCGACCGCGTGCTCGACGCGCGCACGCAGTCGGGGCTGGTCTATGCGCTGGTGGGGGTGCCCAACGGGGTGGTGGCCATGTCGCAGGCCGTCGCGGGGCTGGTCGAGACGTCGACCAACCTGGCGTCGGTGAAGTTCGGGGGCGACGATAGCATCGTCGTCACCTCGTCGCAGCGCTCGTCGGTCGAGAGCGCCAAGACCTACGTGATGCAGATGGTCGAGTCGGTCTTCGCCCTGGCGGGCGCCGACGTGGCCCACTCGGACGGCTATCCGGGCTGGGCGCCCGACCCCGCGTCGCTGCTGCTGGAGCGCACGCGCGCGAGCTACGTGCGGCTGTTCGGCACGGAGCCCAAGGTGCGCGCGATCCACGCCGGGCTGGAGTGCGGGCTCTTCCTCGAGAAGTATCCCGAGCTGGAGATGGTGTCGTTCGGCCCCACGCTGCGCGGCGTCCACTCGCCCGACGAACGGCTGGAAATCGCCACCGTGCCCAAGTTCTGGGCGCTGCTGGTCGACCTGCTGCGGACGATCTGACGCGACGGCTCGATTCCGACCGATAGGGAGATCTCCCGGGGCATGCGCCCCGGGAGATCTTTTTTTGCGGGTGGGTTCATATAATGTGCGAATATGAGTGATCGGGCTCCTGTCGATGCCGGAAAAAGGGGCGGCGGATGAAAAATAAGCGTGAATAATCGCCGGATGCTTGCATGTCTATTTATGTTTGCATATGTTTATTTGTTCGCATAAAGTGCGGATTGCGAAATTTTTTACTAACCTATCCAACCTAACTTTATGAAGAACATCTGCACTGTTTGCGGGAAGTCGCTCCTCGTGCTGCTCTGCACGGTCCAGGGAGCCTGGATTCCCCCCCCCTTGCCGGGGAGCGGTCCGCATCCGGATCGAGGCGCAGGCGCAGCCCCGTAGGGTTACGGGCCGCGTCGTAGACACGGCCGGCGAGCCGGTGGCCGGGGCCACGGTGATGATCGAGGGCACCACCTCGGGGATGATGGTCGAGGCAGACGGCAGCTTCGCCCTGCGGGCCGCCGAGGGGCAGAACCTGGTCGTCGGCATGCTGGGCTACGAGAGCCGCACCGTCCGCGTGACCGACCGCGAGGAGTATCTGGTGGTCCTGCGCGAGTCGGCCACCGAGCTGGAGGAGGTGACCGTGGTTGCCTTCTCGAAACAGAAGAAGGAGAGCATCATCAGCTCGGTCTCAACTATCCGGCCCTCCGAGCTGAAGGTGCCGTCGAGCAACCTCACCACGGTGCTCGGCGGGCGTATCGCCGGCATCATCTCGCAGCAGATCTCGGGCGAGCCCGGGCGCGACAACGCCGACTTTTTCGTGCGCGGCATGACGACGTTCAACTCCAACGCCCGCGGCCCGCTGATCCTGATCGACAACGTGGAGCTCTCGTCGAACGACCTGGCGCGGTTGCAGCCCGACGACATCGCCTCGTTCTCGATCCTCAAGGACGCCACCGCCACCGCCACGCCACCGCCACCGCCACGCCACCGCCACCGCCACGCCACCGCCACGGCGCTCTACGGCGCGCGCGGCGCCAACGGCGTGATCCTCGTGACGACCAAGGAAGGGCGCGAGGGCAAGGCGCAGCTCAACGTGCGCTTCGAAAACTCCTTCTCGATGCCCACGCGCGAGGTGGAGGTGGTCGATCCTGCGACCTACATGCAGCTGTGGAACGAGGCCGTGGCCACGCGCAACCCCCTGGCGCCGCGTCCCTACTCGGACAAGAAGATCGAGATGACGCGCTGCGGCGGCAATGCGGCGGCCTATCCCGCGGTGGACTGGCTGGGCGACATGTTCAAGAGCTACACGACCAACCAGCGCGTGAATCTCAACCTGAGCGGCGGCGGCAAGGTGGCCCGCTACTACGTGGCCGGGTCGCTCGCCAACGACACGGGCCTGATGCGGGTCGACGAGCGCAACAACTTCAACAACAACATCTCGCTGCAATCCATCCAACTGCGCTCGAACATCAACATCGACGTGACGAAGTCGACCGAGCTGGGCGTGCGCTTCAGCGGCACGTTCGAGGACTTCTCGGGCCCGATCGACGGCGGCAGCACCTTATATAAGAAGGCGCTGGTGGCCAATCCCGTGCTCTTCCCCAAATACTACGACAAGCGGGCCGAGGAGGCGCAGATCGACCACATCCTCTTCGGCAACGCCGGCGAGGGAAACTACCTCAACCCCTATGCCGACATGGTGAAAGGCTACAAGGAGTACAGCCGCATGAACCTCGTGGCGCAGATGGAGCTCCGGCAGCGGCTCGACTTCCTCACCGAGGGGCTCAACGCCCGGGCGCTGCTCAACACCACGCGCTACTCCTATTTCGACGTGAGCCGCTACTACAACCCCTTCTACTACGCGCTGGGCAACTACGACCAGGTGGAGGACACCTATACGCTCGCGTGCCTCAACCCCGAGACCGGCACCGAGTACCTCAACTACGCCGAGGGGGCAAGGACATCCAGACTTCGACCTACTTCGAGGCGGCGGTCGACGTGCGCTTCCGCGTGACGGAGGTCTTCGGCGGCGGCGACCGCACGGGAGCCTCCGGGGCCGGGGCCTACGGCTGCGCGGCCGAGCTGACGCTGTGGGCCGATGCGATCGAAGCGGCCGACGAGGCCGGCGAAGAGGCGCGCGACGCGTCGCGATACCGATCTCCCGGGGCACATGCCCCGGGAGATTTTCGTTGAGGATGCGGCGATTCCGGCTCTTTTTATTATATTCGTATTCTGAAAAGTCCGAATCGTATGCCGAAAGGTCTCCTGCTTCTGTCGGTGCTCCTGCTCGCGTGGGGAGGGGCTGCGGCGCAGCCCCCCGACGACGAGTACTATCCCTACGCCTCCTACGAGGAGCCGGCGCGGAGGGTGGAGAGCGACACCGCGCTCTTCTATCGTGCCGTGCAGCGCCCCGCGGACCTCTACGGCGAGCTGACGGCCTTCGACCGGGCCGACGTGGCGTGGCGGCGGCGCGGCGTGGCCTACGCCTCGGCGCCGACGCTGCTCGACGGGGTGGCCGTCGCCGCGCGCCATGCTACGGCGCT
>ERZ778516.1408-NODE-1408-length-18155-cov-7.658508_pt1 | contig 18155 bp, 31 predicted proteins | sample MGYA00510342_ERZ778516 | MGnify/ENA primary metagenome ERZ778516 (study PRJEB29527, sample SAMN07138961) | mouse gut metagenome | material: feces | host: mouse | place: China:Nanjing | collected 2016-01-25 ... | reverse complement strand
CAACGGCCTGTTTCCCGTCGTACCATGTTTCCGCCGCCATGATCGCGGCGATTTCTTCCGGGTCCTTTTTGGTTTTCAGGGCATAGCCGTTCACAATGGCCTGTTTAATCACTTTCAGTTCTTCCGCGGCCTTTGTGAATTCCTCCGCGCTGAAATAGCCCATTGCGCCCATTTTGGGGTCATGGACCATAAACACGCCGTTCCCCGGAATCTCGATCACGTCCCCCGCCATTGCAACGATTGTCGCGGCGGAAGCGGCCCAGCCGTCGATCTTGACCGTGATTGTCGCGGCGTTGTCTTTCAGCCGGGTATAAATGGCATTTGCGGCGAACACGTCGCCGCCGCCGCTGTTGATACGCACGACGATTTCGGGGACGTTCCCCAGCGCGTTCAGTTCTTCCGTGAATTGCCGGGGAGTTACTTCGTCGCCCCACCACGTTGTAGAAGAAATGTCGCCCTCTAAAATCAGTTCCGGCGGCTTGCCGTCCACCGCCGAATTGATGAATTTCCAAAAATGCTTATTGACCGGCTTCCCCTGCGCCGGGTACTTGTCCGCCATCTTCGTTTACCTCCCTTAACAATTTTTCTTCACGCTTCCGCTGTGCGGCGTTCCGATAGAAGTTTGACCCGTTCATTTCCATAGCTTCACGGTCACGTGTCGAAAAGCCGTTTATAACCCGCTTTTCCGCCGCTTCCACTTCCTGAACCGGATTCAAAAGCCCCTGCGCCGGGCCGTTCCATTCCGCCGCGCAATAGGCTTTCCGAATGATCGGGTCAGCAAAAAAGCCGGGCGCGGGGATTCTTCCCTTTGCGACGGCTTCCGCGAACCATTCTTCATAAATCGGCTGGCAAAAATCGTCCGCCAGCCAGTTCCGGTACATACGAAACATTTTCCACGCTTCCAAAAGAGCGCCGCGGGAAGCTGTGAACGACGAATTGAAGCACTTTACCAGCAGTTCATAGGGGATTTCAAGGGCCGCGCCGATCTGCCGACAAATGGCAATAACGAACCCGTCAAATGCTGTATTCGGCCTGCCGGGGTTCATGTCGTGCGCTTTTTCTCCCTCGTTCAAGTCCACAACCGCGCCGGGGGAAAGTTCAATCGTGCTGTCGTCCTCCGCGTCCACCTGTTCTTCTTCCGGGATGATCTCACCAAATGCCCCGTCGCTGGACGCGGATTCCTTTTCGATGAACACGGTAAACATACCGGAAACCACGGCGGCGACAAGTTCCGCGTCGGTGTATCGCCCCAACTGTTTCAGGGCTTCTATGACCGGCGCAAGGAAGGGAACGCCCCGCCGCTGTCCGATTCTTTCCCGGCTCATAACGTGAAGCACATTCCGCCGCCCGGTCTTTTCACCCCATGCCAGAACCCGCGTCCACCCGGTTTCGGTCAGGTCATAGGACAAGGGGTGGTGTTTGCTGATATGGTATGCGACAACCTCCCCCGCGTCGTTCGTTTCAACGCCGCCGACAATGTGCGGGTCGCTGGTGTCCCCGTCCGGGTTGCTCAACCTGTCCGCTTCGATCAGGCAAATTCGGAGGTCATAGGGCATATTGACCCGCTTTGTCACGGGCAGAGTTGCGATAACGTCGCCGGACATAAGCCAATTCAGGAAAGCAAGCTGCTGGAGTTCATAGAAATTGTCCAGTCGCTCCAAATCGCACGCGGGGGAATCCGCCCATAAAGCAAATTCCCGCTCGATCTTACTTTCAAGCGCGCGGGCTTCCTCTTCCGTCATTCCCAAAAATTCATAGTCTATTTGACTTTTCAGCCGTAGGCCGGACCCGACGACATTTGTTCGGCACGTTTTCAACGCACCGGTCGCAAGGGGAACGCCCATGTAAAGATCACGGCAACGCTGGCGGAGTGTTGAAAGATTTTCCTGTATGTCCTCTTTTGCGGACCCTCCGCCGTAAAGCCAGCCAATCAACGACTTTTTCGTTTGTGACGCGCCGTAATTGCTGTATCCGCTGTTAAGTATTTTTAATTTCTGCCGCGCCGCCGCCCGCCGAACGGCCCGTTCCGGCGACACGGCGGAAATCATTCTGTCAAGCACATTCAAGCCGCTTCACCGCCTTTACAAATCCCGCGGGACAACCCGAACAACGCGGTTTCTGCCGCCGCGCTTCCCCGTGTTCTCCAACTGTGCCACCCGATTCTGCCAGAATTCAATTTGCTTCCTGATTTGTCCAAGGTCCGCTTTTGTCAGGCTCCGCGAACCGATCTTGTAACTTTGATGTGTGGTCAACTCTAATTCGGCTTCCAGCCATGCGTTCAGGTGGTGGCGCGCAATTTCAAGTTGTGATCTCTGTCTTTTCATTTAGGCGATTCCCCCTTTTGTCCTCACCCGCCTGCCGCGCTTTTTGGGCGGCGTTGCGGCGGTTTCCCGCTCCGGCTTCTTCAAGATCGGGTTTGCAATCTCCAGCGCGACGGTCGCATAATTCCGAATGTCTAACGGCTCATTTCGTTTATACCCGTCGTCTTTCAGCCGCCAGACATATTGCGCCCGGCCTTTCTTGTAGGTGACAACCATTTTTTCAGCGGTCAGGCCCCGGAAATATTCTTCCGTATAGCCGCGGCCCTCTTCCGCCGGGAAATGGCAAAAATTCGGCCCCCATTTTTTCACCGCTAACCGCTGATACAATAGCGCCTTTCCTGTATCAACGCCCACGGTGAAAAGGGGGGCTTTTACGATATTTGACGTTGACGGCCTGCCGAAATAGGGGACTTCCGCGCCGCCCTTGCCCTTGATTGCAAACACGCGGCGCGCCGTCCGTTCCTTACAGAATCGGTAAACGTTCGTCGTGAAGTGTCCGCCGGAATCGACGCAAGCGCAAATGATTTTCAGCCGCCGCCCGTCTGCCGTGGTGAACGTCTGCGAAAGAAACGCGTCCAGTTCATTCCATACCGGCTGGCGTTTCAGGTCGCCGTAAATAACCTGATACCGAATACCCCAGCTTTCTTTGTCCGTACCCCATCCGACAACCTCAATTTCAAATCGGTCGTCTTGCACGTCAACGCCTGCGGTCAGCACCAGCACTTCCTCCGGGACCTCGCACCCGTATTCTTCCCGCCGGTCGTAAAGATCGTCGGTGTCAATCTGCTGGCCCTCTTCCTCCCACGTTTCCCCCATTTCGGTATTGGTCCACGCTTTCAGAAGTTCGATATTGCCTTTTTTCTTCTCTTCGTTCGCGGTTAGAAACTTCTCGACGATCTCCCGCCATTCCACAAACAGAGACGCAAGGGCGTTCAGGTGAAAACCCCGAACCTTTCGATCAGGGTATTTCGCAACGAATTTCCCTTTCTGTGATTTCTCTTTCCACTCGATTTCACTTGAAATCTTTTTGCAGGCCGGGCAATAATGCCCGATTTCGTCAAGGTTGTTCTTATCAAACCGGATATTGCCCCATGTCAGCGGCGTAAAGGCCCCGCATACCGGACAAGGCACGTTCCATTCTTCCTGTGTGCTATGCTCAAATTCAACCGCGATTCTCGATGTTTCCTTGATCGTCGGCGTGCTTACGCAAACCTCTTTTTTATTCCAGAACGTTGCAAGCCGCTTTCCCGCAAGTAAGAGGGGGTCGCCCTCATTGCCTGCGGTCGCCGGGTATCGGTCGATTTCGTCCGCAAGCAGAATCCGAATCGGACGGGAAGCAAGGGACGACGGGGAATTTGCGCCCACCATCGTGACATGACCGCCGGGGAAAATCTTTTGCAAGATCGTGTTTCCGCTGTTCCGGCTCTTATCGTTCACCCGGTCCCGTAGAACCGGCGTGTCCCGCAACATAGGGGAAAGGCGGTCTTTGCTGAACGTTTCCGCCATCTGAATTGTCGGTTGCATTACCATGATCGGCGACGGGTCGTAGTGCATATAATAGCCGATAGGATTAAGAATCAATGCGTCGGTTTTCCCGATCTGCGCCGCCGACATGATAACGATTTTTTGAACGCGCATATCGCAAACCGCGTCCATAATTTCACGCTGATACGGGGCTTTTGAAGTCCTCCAGCGGCCCGGCTCCGCCGACGATTCAGAGGAAAGGCGGCGGTATTCGTCCGCCCATTCCGAAACTGTCATATCCGGCGGCGGGGCAAGGACGGAAAAAATTTGCGTGAATAGTTCAACCGTCGCTTTCTTCATCCTTTGCCCTTTCCCCGAACGCCGTTTTGAAATCTGAAAGTTCCATCAAGGCTTCGTCGATGTGATCTTTCAGCAAGGCGAAAATCTCTGCTTTGTCGGTTTTCTTGCAAAGGACCGGCGCAAGCTTCGACGGAATCGCCATCAAGCGGGATTTGAAATTTACAAGCATATCCGTCATGACGGCTTCTATGTCCTCCGCCGCGTGTAGCTTGTTTTCTTTCAACTGCAATTCGTATTCTTCGTTTTTCCGCTTCGCCCGAACCAGTTTTGCCCGTTCGGTGTTGTAGTCTATTGTTTCTTCACTCTCCGGGTTTCTCTTCCGTAGATAGTTGATATACCGGCGGTTCGTGTCGATCAGGTCATACAGGCCGGGTCGGACCTCCGCAATCACTTTTTCGTCGCGCAACTGCCGCACCCGGCGTTCGGACACGTCCAAAAACCGGGCAACCGCTTTCACGTCGTAAAGTTTCAAGCCCCGCACCCTCTTTCCGCTCCTGTTTTGGCAACCTCCCCCATACCAAAAACGCCCCCGAAAGCGCGGAAGCGTTCAAAAAAATTTCGTGGCTAAAAAAACGGCGGGGTCCCGAACCCGCAAGGCTTTGTTCAGGCGCTAAAAGGACCCGCGGCGGGTCGCGCTTCCGGCCCGTCAAGCCTCTAATTCCGCGTCGAAATCGTCTTGTTCGTCGTTGATCTCTCCCGTTTCCGGGTCAATGTCGAACGCGCCTGATAACTTTTGCTTTGCAAGGTTGTATTTGCGTTCTTCAAGGCGGACGCGGCGGCTTTCTAATTCATAGCCCTTTATGGAATCAAGCAGTTTAATAATGCGCCCGTGAATTCTGTTCAACTCCGCTTCCAGCTTCATTGTACGATCAAAGGCGCTTGCTTGAATGACTGTCCGGGTTGCTGTGTTGTATGCGGCCTTTTCCAACTCCCGCGCCCGGTCGCCCGTGGTGTCCTGCAAGGCCGCAATCTCCCGTTGCAGGCTTTCAAGGCGCTTTTGCTGTTGCTTCGTGGGCGGTTTTCCCTGCTGAACATCCATGTCCCAGCGCAAGGCTTCTTCTTCCGCTTGCAGGCTTGCCAGCTTTTCAAGCTGTTGATTTAATCGTTCCTGCCCTTTTGGGGTCTGTACCTCGACAACTCGATCAACAAAAAGGCTTCCGCTTTCCGCACTCTCCAACTTTGCAATCTTGTTTTGCAAGTCGAATTCTTTTGCTATAAGCAACTGTAATTCGGCAAGCATATTTTTCTTTGTGTCCAGCGTAATTTTCTGAATATAAACCCGCTGTTCCGTGGTTAAATCCTCCATCCGTACCGCCGAATACGCGCCGTGTGTTTCGGCGTTCCGGTTGCCCGTAGGCGGCCCCGCTCCGACGGCGTTCTTGTTCCCCGGCTGTCCTCCGCGCTTCCGGGGCGGCTTTTGGGCTTCAAGGGCCGCGGCCCACGAATCAAGGCTTTTCCATTTTCGGACCTGTTCGGGCTTCACGCCGCCGACGGCTTCCGCAACCTGTTTCGCCGTCATTTTCCCGCCGGATTCAAGCCATATTTCCCGCGCCTTGTCGCGCTCCGGGCTTCGATCTCGCGCCATGCGCCGCGCACCCCCTTTCGTTTGTTTTTCATTTTCCGATCTGGACGGCTCCGCGGAAGCGCACACAAAAACGGACCTCGCAAAAAGCAAGGTCCGTTTCCGGTCAGCGCCGGGCGGCGGAGAATCGCCCGCCCGAATCGCTGTTTCAATTTTCCACAATAGCCATTATAGCAGAAAAAACGGGCAATAGGTGGCAATCTTATTTTTCAGGAAATTTGAATGTAAAAATTGCTTTATTCGCTGAAAACCAGCTTGTCAGCCGGTCTAAAGCCTTGTCGCGTATGTTTCGACATTGCCGCGGGCTGTAATTCAGCCGTCCCGAAATCTGTTCCCACGTTGCGCCGTCTAAATAAAACCATGTTACAACCGCTTTTTCATAGTAATTCAGACGGTCCAGTTCCCGCCCGATAGCGGACCCAACTTCTTCCAGCCGCTTGTTTCGGCGCTGTTTTCCCGCAATCTTCTTTCGGACGTATTCGGGGACATTCGCCACCATGTTTTCAACCGGCTTTGAAACCCCGCCTTTCCCATGCGGCAAGCCGTCCATATTGACCGCGCCCAGCGTCGAATAATAGCGGTCGTTCAAGTCCTCGACGGTCGCATTGTTCATTTGAATTTCTTTGTCAATCGTGCTAAAGAACCGCAAGATTGAAATTACTTTTCCGCGCTTCATGCCCGTTCCTCCGATTTATGCTTTAGGGCGGCTTATATATCCGCCTATAAAACCTTTCCCGCTCGACGCGGTGAATCTCCGCCCGGTATCGCTGTTCTATGGCCCGCGCCCGGCTCCGCTCCATCTTCCGCCGCCGGACGCGGCTCTCTCTCCCGATTTCCTCCAACTCTTTCCATAGATCGTCCAAAGCTTCAAGGTCAGGTGGGCCGATCTGCAAAAGAATATTTGAAAACGCCGCCACCGCTTCTTCTATGGCAATTCGCACCCGCTCCGCCCAAATCCGCGCGGCTTCTTTTATCGCTTTCGCTTCCTCTTCCGTAAATCCGCCGAAAATCAAAACTTTTTCCTGATTCATCGTCGCGGCCCTCACTCTTCCAGCTTGTCAATGGCGATATAAAGGGCTTGAACGTCCGCCGTCCAGTTCCGCGAACGGTCGAAAGATTCCGCCTTGTCCATGCAGTATTCCAGCAGATTCTTTAATTGCCGTTCGGCGCGGTCAGCGTTCATTTCCTGATCGTCCGTCTGTTCCGCGCCCGTAGGCGGCGGGGAAGAGGTGGCGGGCGGTTTATCCTGCCCGGCGGTTTCCGGCTGTTCCTCCGGCTCTGTGCGGCCCTCTGTGGGCGCTTCTGCGGCGGGTGGTATCTTTTCCCACCCGTCCGCTTCCCGCGGCTCTGTGGCGGTCTGTGGCGCGTCCTGCGGGGTCGCTGGCGATTCCTCCCGCTCCGCTTCCGGCTCTTCCGCCGGGACCTCCGCCGCTGGCGGCGTGTCCTGCTTCCGCTCCCGCGCGGCCTTGATTGAAATTTCCCCGGTTTCCCGGTATTCCTCAAACGCCGCGGTCTGATCTTCCGCCGAAAGCCCGGACAGTTCATACGCGGTCGAAATGTTTATGCGGTCCGCTTTCAATTCCTCCATGAACGCCGGGCAAAGATTCCGGGTGATCGCGTCGAACCGCCCGATTTGCGCCGGGCTGGTGTTCAAGGTCTGTGCAACAAGCTTCCGCATATCGCCGGGCAATTTCTCTTGTTGCTTGATTCTCTCCAAAAGCGCGCGGGTCCGGCGGGCTTCCTCGATCTTGTCCCACGCCGTTTTTTCACGCTGGGAGTTCGCCGCAATCAGCATAATTTCTTCCCGGATTGCCTGAACCTCCGCGTCCTCTTCGTCCGCTTCAACGGTACACGGTACAAACTCATATTCCGGTTTGCCCTCTTCCACAAGGGAAATGCAGGCGGCGCGGCGGCGGTGTCCCGAAATGACCTTGTATTTCCCGCCGCCCAGCGGAACGACGATGAAGTTTTGAAGCACTTTCCCGGCAAGTTCGATCTTGCTTTTCAGCTCTTCAATGTCGTTCATCGAATAGAAGTTATCTTCCGACGGCACAAGGTCAAAGACGCTTAACCGCTCAATCTCCGCCGGGCGGCTGGCGGGGGCCGTCTGCCCTCCTCCGCCGGGCGCGGCCCGCTTTGAAGCGTCGTTCAAAATCTGATTCAGATTAAACTTTCCCACTATGTACGCCCCTTTCTGTCCGAATCGGACAAGTTCTTTTCTTGTTCGCACTCCCGACACGGATATATCATTTCGTGAAATCCCGGTTTGCTTGATCTGTGAAAAACCCGCCGCCCGTACTTCAAGCAAATATGCGGTTCTTTTGTCCCCAGCCTTTTTTGCTGTTCTTCCGTCATATTCAGGTTTTTACAGCGATTGCAGTTCATTCCCGCGGTCCTCTATTTCTTCCCGCGGTCCAGATATTCCCGCACAAATGCGATATAGTCCATAGCGGCCCCGCTCCGGCGGCTGTATTCCGCAATGGGGGATTCCGAAAACGTGCTTTCCGCCACCTTTTCGGAATAGCGAATGTGCGTGTCGAAAACCGGGTATTCCGGCTGGCTCCGCAACCACTCTTCCCCCTGCCGGTCCGCGTCCGTCCGCTGAAAGCACGTAATCAGGCAACCGGCCAGCCGCAAGCGGGGGTTCCAGTCTGCGCGGGTGTCCTCGATCTGCTCTTTCAGTTCTTCCAGCCCGTCAAAGGCGTATTTGTCAATCTTGATCGGAATAATCACGTCGTCGGAAGCGACAAGGGCGTTGATCGTCGAAATGTTTATATCGGGGGCGTTGTCGATAATGCAGAAATCATAAAAGCTTTCCGCCGCAATGGTGTTCAGCGCGTCCCGCAACCGGGTTTGCTGGGGGCGGGCGCTGGTGTCCAGCATGACCTCCAAATTCGCCCGAATTAAGGACATATTTGCGGGCATTACGTCGATCATGTCGAACCGGGTTTTCTTGATAACCTCCCACGGGTCCAGCCGCCGGGCGGTCAGAACGTCCGAAATGCTCTTGTCGTCGTAGCTGTGGACCCCGAACGTCTTTGACGTGTTGCCCTGCTTGTCGTTGTCGATCAGCAAAATGCGCTTTCCGTGGTAGGTTGCCAGAATGTGCGCCATGCTCCCGGCGGTAAGGGTTTTCGCAACGCCGCCTTTCAGGTTGATAACCGAAATTGTTTTCACCGTGTAAAACCTCCTATTCTGATTTTGACCCGCTCGACGGGGCGGTTTTTACCAATAGTACGGATTTGTGATGTTCAATTTGTTCGGCGGCTCTTTGCCGTCCAGCACAATCCGTCCTTTATCGAACGTTCCGATTTTTTCGCCGTTCATATGGATTTCGCCGGGTCCGATCTTCATTCCGAAATACGGGCAACATTGTTCGACGCACGTTCCCCAGCTATGCCCGCGGGGGATTCTGTCGGGCCGCTTGCATACCGGCTCGAATTGGACCCCCGAACCGCCTTTGTAGCCAAACGACATATATTTGCAGGCAGTTTGAAACTCTCCGAATTCCATTCCTGAACCCCCGTTATTCGGCGGCGGTCCCGTCCTGTTGCGGGTCCTTGTTATTGCCGTGAATCATCGCGGCAAGGTAAGCTTGCGTCAGCTTCAAGGCTTCTTCCATCGTCGCGCCTGCCGCTATGGTTGCCCGGAAAAAAATCAAGGCCATTTCTGCAACTGCGCCGATCTGATTTTTCATCAGTTCAACCATTTCTTTTTGCCCCATTATGTTCCCCTCGCTTTCTCCATTTCGGCGCGCAAGTCCTCTTTGATGTAATAGGCGCGCCCATGCTCCCGGCAAAGGCGTTCGGCTTCCTCCCCAAACGCTGCCCAGCCGCCTGCCTTGACGATCTCCGCCGGGGGCGCGGCGTGATTCAGCTTGCCGATCTTGAAAAGGTCGATATACCAGCCGTTCTGAATCAGATTGAAAACGGCGTTCGGATAAAGGACGGGTTCGCATGATACCCACGTATTCACGCCGTTATATTTCGCCCGTTCCAGTGTCGCCAGCCGCTCCGCTGTTGGCGCGGCTTTCGGTTCCTCCGCCGCCGGGTGAAAGAGGTTGTCCGTTGTGAACGTAACCCCGAAATGATCGCCGGAATCCAGCAAATCAAAATCCCGCCGGGCGCGGTCCCCGCCCTTTGTCAGAATCCGAACGCGATTCCCGCTTTCCTTGATTGCCTGAATGACCGCACGCGTTGGCGTGGTGTCGATTTCGGCGGGGTATGGGTCGCACGTGAAGCAAAGAAAGATCGTTTTCCCGCTGATCTTCTCCCGCTCCAACTGCCGCCGGACCTCTTCGACGATACCGGGCCGGGGCCGGACCTCCGCGAATTCCTCCCGGCCCCTATGCAGGACGGCTGGGGCGTAGCAGTAGGAACAACCGTGATTGCACCCGGTATAGATGTTCACCGCAAGTTCCCCATATTCACGGGCGCGCCCGCGGGGTTCGTAGATCGGTTTATTCACGTCGTTTTCCCTCCTTTTCCAATTCTTCCCTAATCTTTTTCAATTCTTTTGCGATTTCCTGTAAGGCTTCAAGAACCTGCGTGTCATAATAGGCCATGTTTACCCCTCTTTCGTCCTTTCGATCACCCGCGCGGCTTCATCCCCGTTCCATTCCACGGAATACCGGGTTTCGCAAGGCTTGTCCCGCCGAAACAGGCGCTTTATATTGTTTCGGCACTCATACCGCGCAAAAACCCGCGTTTGCCAGCCTTGATCTATCTGTATTTCGCTGGGCGTATTTACCCGCCCGCAAACCGGGCATTTCGTTTTAAGGCTGTTCAGATTCATTTCCGCTTCCCGCCTTTCTTCTTTTTCTTCTTCCTCCGCCGCGGCTTCGCGGGCGGCGGGGAAGAGGGGGCCGGGGCCGGTTTCGGCGGTTTGACCTCTTCCGACACAACTTCGATCACTTCCACGTCGCGCGGGTTGAAGCAGATAACCCCGCCGGGGTCGTAGGTTCCCGCCGCCCAATCAGCCTTGAATTTTTCAAGGTCGTTTTTGTACCGGGGGACCGGGTGGACCTGTTCAGAATAGTAAATTGCCATCATCATGCGTTCGTCGTCCGGCGCGTCCCAATCGTCAAGGTGATAGCTTTCGTAATTGTCCCACTCCCAAAGGGACAGGCGGCAACGCACGCCGTCGAAATACTCATTCGCCCGCTGGATATTCTCAAAATCCCGGTATGTCATGCCCTGCCCGGCGCATTCCTCCCGGATTTGCTGAATGCTCTTGCCCGCCATATGCAGGCGGCAAAGAACAACTTTCGGTTTATACTCCATGTTTTCACCCTCCCTTCTCTATCCTGCAAACATGGACCCTTGATCGGGGTCCCGCTCCATCATGTGAACCGGCGGCGGTTCATTCAGCGCCCGGCGGCTCTCCCGTGTGATCTCTTCAAGCCGCGTCACAAACTTTTCGTTTATGACGCTGTAAGGGAAGATCACCGCCGCAATCAGCAAACCAGCCTTTGCCGCGACACAGGTTTGACCGTCCGGCGTGACCCGCTCGTAAAGCTGTACCACGTCCAGCACGTCCTCCAGCGGCGCAAGGTATTTTTGCTGAATGAAGATTATTCCGTTTCTGGCCTTTAGCGGCTTGACCTCCGTTCCGCCGTAGATGATCGAAAAGTCATCGTCTTTCAAAACCCGTTCGTCCGGGTCCGTGTCGCCGATGTTCAGCACGTCCGGCATTGTCAGCCGCCGAATGCTGGTGTTCTTCAACTGCTTTTCCGAAATGTCGAACACGGCGCACAAGGTTTCTTCATCCAGTATCGGAAGTCCGTTCAGCGGGTAGGCCGCGCACCCGTCACCCATCCATTGCACGATCTCCCCGTTTTCGCTTATCTTGTCGAACAGGCGGAACGTCTTTCGCTGGTGGCAAAGGGAAATAACCTTTTTCAATTTCATTCCGCGTCCCCCTCCTTTCCCGGCTCCTCTGTAAATAGAGCGTCGTCCAATGCCTTAATCGAAAATTTCATGTTCCCTGCGTATATGGATTCATCCGTTACGCCTGTGACTTTCAGCTTTCGCACCGTGTAGCCGATTTTTAACCATACGAAATCGCCGGGCGTGACGCGCTTTTTCAGGGCTTCCAGCTCCGCGGCCCGCTGTTCTTCTTTCCGCCGTTTGACCTCCGCCGGGTGTTCATCCACAAGGGCAAGGAAAATCCCGTATTCGTCCCGGCTGAAAAGAACGCGGCCCGCTTTCAGTTCTTCTAACTGTTCCGCCGTTATTCCGAAACAGAAATTCCCGAAAATGCTTGAATTCTTTTCGATCTCTTCCGGCGCAATGCTGGATAGTTCGTCGGAGAATTCCGTTTTCCATTCCATTCTATTTCCCCGCTTTCTTCAATGGGCAATACCGCGGCGCTGTTTTCCCGTAGAACAATAGCGGCCCCGGTTGCTTGCAGTCCGGGTGTTCACAAAATGAAGCTTCTTGCATAAATGTTCCGACGTGTGCGCTTGCCCCGTTCCCATTTCGCGGGTATGCGTGAATAGACGCATATTTACATTCCCAGCATTTCACGTCTATTCCTCCCAATTCCACCAGCCCTGTTGACCGCGGGCCGGAATCGGCTTTTCAAACATGACCGGGTTTCGGAGGACCCACGCGAACCGGCCCGGCGAATAGTCGCCCAGCGCCCTTTCAAGCGGTGTCAACGTGTCCACGATCTCTTCCACGGGGACACAATCGACGATTTCCACGGTTCCGACAACTACGCCGAATTCTTCTGGGTGGCTTTTCCTGCATATATGCCACGCAAGTTCGTTTTCTTTCCCTGCCAAAAGAACGTCCATGTAAAGCCGGTCAGCTTCTTTCCCCTTTATCTTCTTTTTCCCCGCATGGACCGCTACACGGCCCCGAATATGTGTCCGGCGTGTGCGGGTTTCATAATGCTTTAATCCGACGACGGTTGCGAATGCGTAAGGTTGATAAACTGTGTATGCTTTCACTCGTCTTTCTCCTTTCTTTCGTTGTAGATAACCACCATCGACGGGAACGGCGCGGGGGCGTATGCGTTTCCCTCTTCATCGGTGAAGCGCAACCGCCCGCGAATGAAGCGGATTTCCGCTTTCCCGTAAATGTAGTCATGAAAGTATGTCGTGTCGGTCCGGGCTGGAATCAGCAAAACGACGGTCGTTCCGCACTGTGCTTCTTCGTATGCCTTGCGGACCCATTGCCCGATCTGCCGCCCATAGGGTGGGTTGCAGAATACAGCACCCCCCCCCCCGCAAGGTTCCACGGGCTGGAAAGCCCGTCCGTTTCGGGCGTGTAGTACGCCGGGCATTTCGCACTTTTCGCCGTTGCCGCCGCGTCAAGGGTGAAGCGGAATTCCCGGTTCAGCGCGTCGAAAAACGCTTGCGGCGTGCAATAGTCCATCTTTTTACTGCTCAAAAGCGCGGCATTCATTCCGCCACCCCCACATTGCTTTGCTTGTCCGCATTATTCATAATTTCGGAAATGTCGCCGCGGTGTGCGCCGTCAATCTGTACGTGCCATCTGCTGTCGATTCTATATGCTTCGATCTTCCGCGGTGTATGCGCGGCCTTTACGATACTCGCTACGGCTTCCCCTACGGCTCCGATCAGGATTAAAAACCCCACCCACGTCCAGAAACTTGAAAAAACGAATCTTATAAACTCCACGTTTGGCCCTCCATTTCAAAATAATTTTACCTGTTCCGCCCTGATTGTCGGCAAGTCGTCAAACCTCACTTGCGCCCGCGCATACTCCAACCGTTCCGCCGCCGCCCGGCAATAATCCGGGTCGATCTCGAATGCCAAGAAATCAAACCCCATTTCGTGACAGGCGATACAGCTTGCCCCGCTCCCGGCGTGGGTGTCAAGAACCCGATCACCGGGCCGGGCGTAGTTCTGCAAAATCCACCGATACAGGCGGACCGGCTTTTGCGTCGGGTGAATCGTGTTCCCGTCCTGCTGGAGCGCGGCCCGGTTGATGATGACAACTCGCGTCGGCAAATCGAACGACGAATAGGCAAGTTCGCAATCAGACTGCGAAAGCCCATGTTGCCCTTTGTCCCAAACCAGCCAGCCCTTTGTCCCGCGGTTTAGCATAGGGGCGAAATAATTTCCGCCGAAAATAATTTGATTTTCCGACACACGTTCCAGCTCCCGGAAGTATTCAGGCGGGGGCGGCTCCTTGTCCCAGCCTTTCCGGGCGTGAAACTTCCGGTTGTGCTTCCGGTTGTTATGTACCCTTTGCCGCTGTCCGTCGTGTCCTATACCGTATGGCGGGTCGCATATAGCAAGCTGAAAGAAATTGTCCGGGATTTCTTTCATTGCTTCCATGCAATCAAGGTTATAAATGCGGTTCAGGTTGAACACGGGTTATCACCTCTTTTCGCGTCGGTCATACAGGGGCATATATCCCAGCCAGTTCCGGTTAAGAACGTATGCCCCCGGCTCTTCGTCTGCTCGAACCGGCTGTTTCATCTTCATACAGGCGGTTTTGCTCAAGAATCCCGGCGGAATATCGGCGTATGACTTATACAGGGGCTTTCCGGTCGCTTCCGCTTCCCCGCGGCGCAAGGAAACCGCCATCCGCTCCGCCGCCGTCTTATACCTTCCCACGATCAGCCGCGCCGCCCTTCGTCCTGAACACGCAAGTTCAGCATTTTTTCCCGAACCAGCTTGTCAACCACCCGGCCCGGCGTTTTCTGCCCGCTGATCTGCATAAGACGTTCAAGGTTGAACGCCGTTTGCGGTGTGACCCGGACCGTCACTTTCCGCGTTTTCTGCCGCTGTTTCTTCATGGTCCTTTGACCTCCGTTTTCAAAAATTCGTCTATGAATTCTTCACCCGTCCGGCAAAATCTCAAAAGCCCGCTTCCGTTTTTGTAGTCAAGGAAAAGAACCGCGCCATTGAAGCGAACGCGGAAGGGTTCAAGGTTTGCCGCCGTCACATACTTTCGCCCGAAATGTTGTTTCATGTCCCGCCAAATGACCCACGGGACAAAGAAAAAGTTGTTCCCGATTCCGGCGCATACGGCGGCAACCGCGCCCATCCTGTGATGACGCGCCAGCGTGTCCTGCTGTTCGCCGGTCAGAACGTCCCGTTTCAGCCGGTCCGTCGTGGTGTGCTTTGCTTCAAAGACGATAGATCGCCCACCCGCAAGGGTCCCTTGAAAATCCGGCTGGGCCGGGGCGGTGAACCGGCCTTTGAAGATTCCGCCGCCCAGCTTCTCCATGACGCGGAACGGTTCGGGTGTCTTGTCGATCTCCGCCCGGCCCTGTCTGGAATACAGGGCGCACCCGGCTTTTATGTATTCCTCGAAAGAATGCCCCTGCGCGTTGTTCACGGCGTTTTGATAACGCTGGGCAAGGTATTTCTTTTCCCATGTCACGGGCATTATTGATCGCCCCTTTCTTCCGTCCCGCTCCCCAACGCTTTCCGGCGGCTGTGTTCCTCCATGCCCGCCATCATCATTGAAAGGCGCTGTGCTTCTTCAAGGTCCATTTCGCCGATCTCCGGCACGTCGTCAATGGGCTTGTCCGGGAATAGCCGGTTCTTTTGCAGAAACGCTATATAAAACCGTTCAAGTTCCTTTTCAAAGGCGGCTTTGTAAAATTCAAAGCTGAATTCAATTTCTAACCGTTCCGCCGCCGTGCATTCGATTCCTGTTTTTTTCCGGGGCCGGTTCGTATAGGCTCCGACGCACCCGAAAGCGACGCGGCCTGTAACCGCATAAATTATCTGATTCAAAAGCCGGAGTTCAAGCGGCGTTTTATACCTGAACCACGCCATTTCCCGGCGGTCCTCTGAAAGTTCGCTTTCGGCGATTCCGTGTTGCTTCATCAGCCGTTCAAGCAATGCGGCGGCGGATTCCTTTTCCCCGCGGTCGCCGCGTTCTGCTAAAGCCTGAATCTTTTTGACTTTCTGCAAAAGCTGTTCCCGGTCCGTCATGCGTCCACCCCGCTTTCGGGAATCGCCCACGAATACGGTTCTGCGGCGCACATGGTATAAAACGGGCATTTGCGGCACGAATCATCTTCTGTCCGGCGGTTGCAAATTTCCTTGATGGCCGCCGCCGCGCGGTACATTTCCCGCAATTCCTGTTCCCGCTCCTGATCGTTCATATTTGCAACCTCTTTTCTTTGTGTCGTGTCAGGTATTCCTCCCAGCTTTCTTTCAGGTAGCACCGCCCATATACAAAACGCTGGGCGAATTCCTTTTGAAGCGCGTTCGGAATAATGCCTTTCCGGTCGTTCCGCTCCGCCTGCGCGTAAATGCTGATTCCCTTTAGGCGCTTCAACCGCTCGACGCGATAGGCGGCGTTTTCAACGTCCTTTGTCACAAGCAGATAAATAAACAGGTTATAGGGCTTTTTGCCGTAGCCCTCCAGCAGTTCCGCGGCCCGCTCGATTGCTTCGATCTGCGGTATCTGATCGCACGAAAAGCGAATAAACCGAATCCACTTCAACCGGGCAAGAATCCCCGCTATTCGGTCAGTGACCAGCCGCGCGTCCATGCCTTGATTTAGGTCTATTTCATAGCCGGTCCCGATCAGGCTTTCAAGCTGTAAAATCCCGTATTCGGAAGCAAGAATGTTATTGTCCATCAGGACCAGCTTTTTTGTGTCCGGGCGCACGATCTGTTCCCATGCCCTGTACGGCTTTATTCCGCCCTCTTTCGCCGGGACGACGCACCACGGGCAATTATTCGGGCAACCGCGGGTTATGTACCCGATAGCGTAATCACATTCCGGGTATATGCTGTAATCAGGAAAGGCCGCGTCAATTTCCGGCGGCAATGTCTGATTGATCGGAATATCTGTGTACCCGGTCCCACCGCGGATAGCAGACGGCGGCAAATACGGGTTTTCCGGCGTGAAGTCAAAGATTTTGCTGGAATAAATCAGGTCGAACGTGTGACTTGTGATCGGGTCCCACCATTCGACGGAATCGCCGCGGGCCTTGTGATAGGCTGAAATCTTCATCAAGGCATAGTTCGGGAATCTCTTGTGCTTCAAGTAGTCCCGTTCCGCGTCATGCAGGCCGACGCGCACATTGTCACCCCCTTACAGTTCCACAATCCCGCCGATTCTCTCCACGTCTGCGGCTGTGACCGTCCGGCGCTTCAAAATCCCGGCGATAACCTCACCGAAACGCTCCCAGCGGGCGGAAACAAGGGTAAAATACCGCAATTCCGGGTTCATCTGCGCCCGAATCTTCAAAGCTGCTATTGTCCCGCCGTCGATCTTGTTTTTAAGCGGGTAAACCGCAATTCTCCCGGTCCCCTTGTCAACCTCCCGGCAAATCGCAATCAGCTCCATTTTTTCGTGCGGCTGTGCGGCTTTTTCCTGCCGCTTCTCCCGGCAATCGCAAATTTCGCCCGCGTCCAAGTGTGCGCCGCACCGCGGGCATTCCCGGTAAGGCTTCCCCATGATGACCGCCCCTTTCTATTCTTTTTTCCTCAATTTCAGGTAAATTGACCACCCTGTTTGTTCGTTGTATTCGTACTGAACCCCGTAATCGTCGTCGGTCAGGGTCCAGCCCGGATACTTCTTTTCCCAAAAGGCGCGGCCCGGCCTTTCTTTCGCCCACTTCTCGATCTGCCGCCGGTTATACTTCCCGTCGTTCGCCCGGCTTGTCGGCTTCTTTAAGTTGTGGGAAGAGGACCACCGCTTTTTCCCGCCCGCCTGCTTGACAAGGTAAGTGCAAAGGGCGGCAATCCCGTTTTCGTCTGCTTGCAGGCGGTCCGCGTTGCAATATCCTATTCGGTCGCCCTTTTTCTGCCCCTTGCGCTTCCTCTTGCGCCACAACTCTTCCACAAGATCACGATCAAGCCCGCCATTCATAACAATGTGATGATGAATCCGAACGGGCTTCCCGCCGTTCCGGGCTGTGGTGTAGGCCGTGACAAGGATATATTTCAGGGGCGGCAACCCCTCTTTCTTCCGGGCGTAGGCCACCCGGCGCAAGTAGTTTGAAACTTCCTTTTCCGCGGCTTCCACGGTCGCCGGAAGGTATTTTTGGCTGTATGTGGCGGACACGTGCAACGCGTCCGGGTCGTCCCCGAAATTCAGGTTTCCTAACTGGACGAAATACCGGCGGGCGTTCTTGTCATTCAGGTTCTTTTGTTTCGGCTCCGATTCCTGAACCTTCTTTGACCGCTTCCCGCGGCTGGCGGCGGTCTTTTGCGCTGTGGTGTAGGTGAATATATCAACCTCCCTATAATGATCGCCGCAATAAATCTTCTTTTCCCTGATAAAGCTTCGCACCATGCTTCACCCTCTTTCTGTTGGATGATGAAGCGGGCGTGTTCGGCTCTTCCTGCAAGCCCTGTTTCCTCTGTGGCGTGATGGAGCGGGAACGACCCGGAAGCGGCCCCGTCCTTCCCTCTGTGCGTGACAAGGCTTTGCTGGAATCTTAATACCCATTACAAGCCCGCCACGCCGCATAAAAAC
>ERZ778516.1407-NODE-1407-length-18155-cov-9.208729_pt1 | contig 18155 bp, 10 predicted proteins | sample MGYA00510342_ERZ778516 | MGnify/ENA primary metagenome ERZ778516 (study PRJEB29527, sample SAMN07138961) | mouse gut metagenome | material: feces | host: mouse | place: China:Nanjing | collected 2016-01-25 ... | reverse complement strand
GTACTAAGATGTTTCAGTTCCCCGGGTTCCCTTGCGCAAGCTATGAATTCACTTACGCACGACCATAGTTTCCTATGGACGGGTTTCCCCATTCGGTCATCTGCGGGTCAACGCTTATTTGCAACTCACCGCAGCTTATCGCAGCTTATCACGACCTTCATCGGCGCTTGATGCCTAGGCATCCATCGTATGCTCTTGGTAGCTTAATCGTCCAATTCCTAAAAATAAGAAATTACAAGATATAAACTTCAAATTGCGTACTGGTAATACATATCACCAATATTATTTGATATTTGTATACTCGCTTTAAGTTATATGCAGTTGTCAATGTGCGACGCGGGGACCGTTAGGGTCAAAAAAAACACGACAAACAACAACTTTGGGAACTTGTCCCCGATACCGTTATTGCTCATTGTGTCCAGAGGTATGGCGTATATGCGATACTTGGAAAACCCGTGTGCTGTAGCGTCACGCGACAGCTTTGTTAGAATACCACACATAAATATATATGTCAAGCGTTTTTCAAAACTTTTTTAAAAAATTTTTAATTTTTATTATTTTCTTATAATATCTTGTATCTTGACAGAGGATTTGGAAAAGAGTAGAATTGTACTAATCTAATCATACAGTTAAGGAGTGGGATGCTATGAAAAAAGTCACAAAGAATTTGTTAATCGTAATTGTACTGTTACTGGCAGCTTTTTTATACTATTATATTACAATCCCAGCATTTAACATCCATTCAGTAGGGACTTGGTGGTTCCTGATTGGCGGGACGGTTGTGCTGACGTTTTTGCTTTCTGCAAGGAAGGCATGGAAAGAGCAGCGCCGTGAAAACAATGGGAAATTTATATTCCTAATGGATGTGAAGTCTACCGGGATTGCAAAAATCGGTTTTTTGCTTACAGGGGTGCTTTTTCTTATTTTGGCTGCAGGGGCATTTTTGTCATCTCCTATTATTAATGCCAAGAAATACCAAAAACTGATGGCAGTGCAGGAACGGGACTTTTCCAATGATATCAGCCAAGTGGATTACAATACCATCCCAATTTTGGACAAAGATTCTTCCGCCCTTTTGGGGGACCGTAAAATGGGCAGCATGGTGGATATGGTGTCCCAGTTTGAGGTTGCCAACGATTATAGCCAGATTAATGTGAATAATAAGCCTGTCCGGGTATCGCCTTTGGTTTATGCCAGCCCGGTGAAGTGGTTTACCAACCGCAATGAAGGGATTCCGGCATATATCAAAATCGATATGGCGACCCAGGATACGGAATGCGTGAAGCTGAGCGAAGGGATTAAATATTCCAAGTCAGAGTATTTTAACCGGAATATTTACCGGCATTTGCGGTTCCGTTACCCGACGTATATTTTTGGGGAACAGATTTTCTTTGAAATTGACGATGAAGGGACGCCGTTCTGGATTTGCCCGGTGAAAAAGTTTAATATTGGACTGTTTGGCGGGGAAACCATTGGAAACGTTGTCCTTTGCAATGCAGTTACTGGGGAATGTACCGATTATAAGATTGAGGATGTGCCCCAATGGGTGGATAAAGTATATCAGGCGGAGCTTTTGATGGAGCTTTATGATTATAACGGAACCTTGAAGCATGGCTTTTTTAACAGTGTGTTAGGGCAAAAGGACTGTCTGGAAACCACCAGCGGCTATAATTATATTGCATTGGAGGATGACGTCTGGGTGTATTCCGGCGTTACAAGCGTCAGCGGCGACCAGTCCAACGTAGGGTTTGTGCTTATGAACCAGCGTACCATGGAAACACGGTTTTACAAGATTGAAGGGGCTACTGAGAAATCCGCCATGTCCTCCGCCCAGGGGCAGGTGCAGAACCTTGGCTATCAGGCAACCTTCCCATTGCTCCTGAATATTTCCGGCGAGCCTACGTATTTCATGGCTTTGAAAGACGATGCGGGCTTAGTGAAAATGTACGCCATGGTAAATATCCAGAAATACCAGTGGGTGGCTACCGGGGATTCTATTAAGGAATGTGAAAAATCTTACAGCCAGCTATTAAAGACAAATGGCATTACCGGGGCTGGCAGCGCGGAGGGCAAGTCGGCTGCTGGGAAGATTGCAAACCTGATGCCTGTCAATTTGGAAGGGACTTCCCATATTTATTTTGCGCTGGAAGGCAGGGAGGAAGTATTCGACATTGATTTGTCCAATACGGATTTGATTGATATTATTAAGTATAAGGCTGGGGATACCATACGGATTTCCTATTTGGAAGGGGAAAACCCGGTAAAAGTGACGGAACTGAAACAGTAATTGGGAAGCTTAACCATAGAGGACGTAGATATGTATCATGTAGTATTGTTTGATTTAGACGGGACTTTGACAGACCCCGGTGAGGGAATCACTAATTCTGTCGCATATGCGCTGAAAAAATATGGGATAGGGGTATCCGATAAAAGGGAATTGCATAAATTTATCGGGCCTCCCCTCCATGAATCCTTTGAAATGTATTATGGCTTTTCCAAGGAACAGGCAAAAGAAGCAGTGGAATATTACCGGGAATATTACCGGGAAACAGGTATTTTTGAAAACTTCGTTTACCAGGGGATGGAAGATACGCTGAAAATCCTGAAAGATTCTGGCAGGAAACTGGCAGTTGCAACCTCCAAGCCAGAACTTTTTGCAAAGGAAATATTGGAGCATTTTCATTTAGAAACGTATTTTGAGTATGTTGCCGGGGCAAATATGGATGGGACAAGGACGAAAAAAGATGAAGTGATTTCCTATGCGCTGGACGCCCTTAAGCTTTCTGGTGCGTACCCGGATGGGACAGGAGATGTGGTGATGGTAGGCGACAGGGAACATGATATATTGGGGGCAGCGAAGGTTGGACTTAGTTCCATCGGCGTATTGTATGGATATGGGAGCAGGGAAGAATTAACGGCTGCCGGGGCACTGTACCTTGCCAGGAAGCCAGAGGATATCTGGAAATATATTTCCGCAGGCAATGGACCAAGCTAATGTACTGACATATTTATATTTGGTGAAACTACGCAGAATTTTCAGGCTGTGCATATGTTTAGAAAGGAATGGTGGGAAGCATGGATATCAAAGATAGGTTTTTAAAATATGTTTCATTTTGGACCACATCACAGGATGGGATGGGGGTAACCCCAAGCACTGACAGGCAGTTTGCCTTGGCAGATGAATTGGCAAAGGAACTGGAAGGGCTGGGGCTTTCCAGGGTAAAAAGGGATGGGCATTGTTATGTATATGGCCTGCTCCCGGCAACGGAGGGGTTGGAACAGGTAAAGCCAATGGGATTTATCGCCCATATGGACACTGCCCAATCTTTTTCAGGAAAAGATGTCAAACCCCAGGTGATTCCAGATTACAATGGGGAAGATGTAGCCCTGCCGGGGACTGGGGACGTGATAAAAGTCAGTGATTTCCCGCATCTTCGTTCCCTGAAAGGGAGGACTTTGATTACTACGGATGGGACGACCCTGCTGGGGGCAGATGATAAAGCCGGGATTGCGGCGATTATGACTGCTGTGGCGGAACTTATAAAAGAGGAGCTGCCGCATGGGGATATCTGGATTGGGTTTACCCCGGACGAGGAAATTGGGGAAGGGGCTGATTTGTTTGATTTGGATTATTTTCAGGCAGATTATGCCTATACCGTGGATGGGGATTATGAAGGGGAAGTGGCATATGAAAATTTCAATGCGGCGTCCGCGCATTTTAAAATCAAGGGCGTGAACGTCCATCCTGGCTCTGCCAAAAATATTATGGTAAATGCAGCGTCCATTGCCTGTGAAATCCAGAACATGCTTCCAGTGGAGGAAACCCCGGAGCACACCGAAGGCCGGGAAGGCTTCTACCATCTGGAAGGGATGCATGGGGACGTCAACGAGGCCCATCTGGATTATATTGTGCGGGACCATGACAGCGGATTGTTTGAAAAACGCCAGCAATACCTCCGTGGGATAGAAACGGAACTCAATAAAAAGTATGGCGCAGCGACGGTTACGCTGGAACTGAAAGAAAGCTACCGGAATATGCTGGAAGTAATGGAACAGAATTTCTTTGTGGTGGAACAGGCGAAGGAAGCTGTAAAAGCTGCAGGGATAGAACCGGTTTCCCTTCCCATCCGGGGCGGCACAGATGGGGGAAGGCTAAGCTTTATGGGGCTGCCCTGCCCGAACCTTGGGACTGGGGGCTATGCCTTCCATGGGCCGAAGGAGCATGTGACGGTGGAAGGTATGGAATATGTGGTGAAGGTGATAAAGGGGATTGTGCAGCAGTCTGTGGATAGGGCGTAGCAAGAAAGCCCTGTTAAAAGACATATAAAGAAGCTTGTGTAAATATAAGAAAAAGATGAAGAAAAGCCTACAAAGCCTTGGATGTAAGGTAATTGTAGGCTTTTGTTATGCCATTTAGAAATAGAAACTGCAAACACTGGAAAAATTAACCATTTATATGGGATATTTGTTGAAATATACCAGAAAAATAAGTATAATAAGTCTAATCATTAGAAAAAAAGCGGAAAAAGAGTAAGTAATAAGAGGTGAAATATGGAAGTTTGCGATTTTATTGTAACATTAAATAGATTGAAAAAATCATCGAGTGAGGCCATTGATAACATAAATGAATTTGATAATTTTAAGGAATATATGCATGTAGAACGGAACGTAGAGAGTGATTTAAAGGACGTTTTGCGCAGGGTAAATGAATATAAGAAAAAAACACTTGTAATGTTATGTGGTAGCGCGGGAGATGGAAAATCACATCTTATGTCATATCTTAAACATAGTGATTCAGAAAAATTAATGGAAGATTATAAAGTATATAATGATGCTACAGAAGTTTGGTCGCAGGATAAGAATACAAATGAAACTTTAGATATCATATTAGATTCTTTTTCAGATGAAAAGTTGGGACTGCCAGGAGAGAATGTTATATTAGCAATCAACTTAGGAGTGCTAAGTAATTTTGTAGAATCTCCGTATGGTAAAAGCCGCTTTCATAGGCTCAAGGATTATGTAGAGGAACGTGGTATTTTGGATTCCAAGGTGAATGAGAGCCAAGTCGATGAAGCAAGCCAATTCCAGTATGTAAGTTTTGCTGATTACCAATTATTTTCTTTGGATGAACATGGAGTTTCCCCTGATTTTATGGAGTCATTGCTTGATAAAATATTTGCAGAAGATGAAGAAAATGTTTTTTATAAGAAATATAAAAAGAAGTCATTAGAATGTACTATTGCAGCAAAGTGTCCGGTAAAAAATAATTTTGAATTTTTTTTAGATAAAAAGAACCGTAAATACATAGCGCATTTGCTGGTAAAAGGAATTTTAAAAGACAAAGAAATAATAACAACAAGGGAAATTCTTAATTATATTTATGATATTTTAATTTCTCCAGATTTTAGTTATGAAAAATTTTGTAATTACACTGACACATATAGTTATTTAAAAGATTATATCAGAAGCACAACTCCTATGTTAATGTTTGATAATGAAGATGTTACCCCCTTAATGAATCAATTACATAAGTATGACCCACTATTAGAACGCTCAGAACATGCGGATAATTTGGCTGTACAGTATAATGTTTCGTCTAAAGTGGGGGAGGAAATACAACAATATTTGACAAATGCAAGTTATAAAAAAATCTTGGCAAATGAAAGATATATAGAGAATATAGTTTCAGATAGGGAATTAAAACTTCAATTTTTTAAATTGTTGGTAAGGACAAAAGCAATTACGGAATATGAAGAAAAAGATGAAACATATAAGTTTTTTTTAAGGGATTTGTATTATTATAATGCTGGAAAGAAAAATAAATTACAAGACTTATACAATATGGTTCAGTGTGCAGTTATTAATTGGTGTGGTTCAGGGCCAGAAAAATACATTTGTTTAGATGATAAACAGCCAGGATTAAGTATATATGAAAATTTAGAGTTTGAGGCTGATTTAGGAAACTTGCCAAAACAATCGGACGGAACAAAGCTGCAAAAGTTTATTCCTAACATTATCATAGGGTTTATTAATACTAAGACAAATGAACGTATTGAATTAGGGATAGATTATTCGTTGTATGAATTGGTTATGAAATTAAAAAAGGGTTATATTCAAACAGCAGATGATAGAAATAGCCACGCAGATTTTATTAGTTTTGTAGAAAAAATTTTAAAGGCAGGTTCATTAGATAAAAGAATTTTAGTTGTGCTGGAAGATGGAATGAAAGCTACGGTAGAAAAAAATAGCTTTGGTTATAAGTTTAAGGTGGTATCATAAAATGGATTATATTTTCAATGAAGATATTTTTAAAAAAAATTTTAATTTTCAGGAGCTTGGGGAAGATGGGGCAGGGACAGATGCATTAAGGCTGCGCCATAACCCTGATAAGAATTTCCGTTTATTCCCCTATAAAGTAAATAAAAACGCAAGATATTTTGTAAGGGATATCAGTGAAGTTGTCAGTGATTTCTTAAAATTAGTAATGGGGATTGAGTCAAATGGAATTGATAATGAAAAATTAATGAAAGAACTGAAAGAAAATATTGATATAGATGAAAATGAAATACCTATCTTTGAAAAGATTATACATAAAATGTTTTTTAGGGATGGGAGGTTTTTGGCTAAAAATATAGAACTTTATGCATACCAGCCGTATTCTGAAAATAAAAGTGTACAGAATTTGGCATTTTTCCTTTATTGTGTTTTGGGAATTGGGGCACATGAACATAAGTTAATTACAAGCTTAAAAGAGAAACATTCCAAAAATGTTCTTGAAGATTTAGTTTCCCAATCCATATTAAAATGTTCGAAAGAAAGTAATAGTAATGAAAAGAAATATTTTACTATTATTGAAGGGATACAAGATAAATTTAAAAAAGATTTTGAATTTATGCTGTTACATGACATGACGGATTTAGAAGATATCACAGCCTTATTGGATCTGTATTATTTTTATTATATTTCGCAAACTGCGGTGGTATTGGATAATTTTTGTTCTGGGAACAGGCAAAAAACAGTAGAGTTTTATTACGCACTTGATTGGGAGAAAGTGAGTGGGAATCGAAAATGCTACTTAAATGGATGGAAAGGCTTACAGCAAAAAATCAATCATCTGTTTAGCCATGCTATAACGTTAGAACTAATAAACCAGCATGACGATGAAAGTTTAATGTACGATTATATTATGCTTGGAGAGTATGTCGCTGAAAATCAGGAAAAGGATAGGGAGGTAGCCTGTAAGATAAAAAGAACAGAAGCTATATATATAGAATGTATTGGGGATTATAAAAAATTTAGTGAAATCCCAGAGCCTTTTGGCAGGACTGAAACAGAAAAAGCAATCAAGCATTTGTTTGAATGTGTAAAAGAACAATTTTTAAATACTAAGCGGACAGAAGCAAATGAAGCTTACTTTATGAAATTTGTAAATTATGCAAAAGGGCGATGGTTAAAAAACAGACGGAAATTAGGGATGGTTTTAAACCTTACCGAAAGGGATATTATTTTTTTAACAAAAATATCATTGGGAGATTCGGATAAGATAAAACTAGAAGAACTCTTTAGGGAATATAACTTAAGGGGAATATATTTGGACAATGCTTCAAAAAAGCTTCTACAGGAATTTTTTACAAAATTAAATTTGATAGATAAAAAAAGTGATAGTGGAGATGCACAATATGTTAAAAGAATTTTATGATTTTATAGCAAAGAGGATAAATACTTATTTTCAGATATCATCAAATAGTGGATTACTTCAAGAAGGGGAAACATTTAGTTTAAAGTTGGACGACAAAAATATGGTAAAGCAAGTCTATGGAATGTTAAGGGATTTGCTAGAGGAACAGAAGATTATTGGAGAATTTCAGTGTAAGTGTTTAGATGGATCGTGCTATGATACATATACATTGAAATGCAAAAACACTGAAGTAGTAATTGCTGCCCAAATGGAAGGGATGACTACATATTTTTTATGTGCAAATTTAAGGAATATTGCAAATGAGGAGAATAAGCCAATTTTATTAATAATTGTAGACCCTATAGAGAGCGCAATTAGTGGATCAAAGGATATGGCTTCGAGTGGGATGCCATTTTATGCAGATAATTTAATAGCAGAAATTAAAAAAATGATTACTGGGAGCACACAATTAACAGAATTTGAAAAGAGTATTTTACAATTTGAGCTTACCAGAAAAGAAGAAGATGCATTTAGCGATAAGCATTCATTATTTGAATATAAGGATTTACTTTCTATTATGAGCAGTGGGAAGATTAGTAAGGAAAATTTTTCTGGTTTTCGGCTGTTTGCAGTAGAGGAAAGCGATTATCAGAATTGCAGTAAAAAAGAGATAGAAAAGGCGTTAAAAGAAAACCACAGGTTATTTGAGAAAATAGACCGTAGTATTCTTATAGGAAATCTAAAAGATGACTTAGGGAATGAATTTGATGAAAAATTTATCCAAAAAATTGAGAGTGAAAAAAATAAAAAATTAGAAAATTGGAGTACAGCATTTTCTTATAATGATGTAGTTAAAGCAATGGAAAAATTGCAGTCCTTAAAGGAAAATCCCTTACAGATTGATAATGGAGATATTACTGCTTATGGAACAATTCCACTAGAGGGGTTCCTTGAGGGGGAAAAACTTTTTATCAGAGAAGAAGGTTCTATGACCAGAAAGAAAAGGGTAAGAAGTGTATTGATTTTTAACCCGGATAAATATAGTAACGTTACTGTAAGTGTTGCGTGCAATAGAAAGATAAACCAGAAAGATATCCGTCCAGATGATGCAGAATTGTCCATAAATAAAAAGAATTTAATATTTGTATTTAGTGGAAAGGAAGTATCCTTTCACAAGATAGAAATCTTAGATGAAAAAAACGCTATTACTTACGTTTTTAAAATAGGAATTATAGCCCTATCTGCCGATTATATGATTTCTGCTATAAAAACATGTTTTTCTATAGATTATAAGAGAAAAGCTGTAAACAGCAGGATAAAACTGTTAGGGATACCTACAGACCTTGTGTTTAATAAAAATGCATCAATGAGCATATCAGAAAAATTAGAAGAAAATAAACAATACAGATGTAACTATGGAGAACGTCTGCAAATCTATACCTCTGAAGAAGAACTTTCAAATCTTAGCAGTGGAATTAAAATTGATGTAAATTTTTCTGGTATTGTTGTTCCTTTTTCTTTAGTTCCTGATGAGGCAAAGAGTAAGGAAATTGTGGGAAGGGGTATTTTGCGGGAAAAATTTTCACATCAGAAAAGTTTTGAATTTGAAGGTTGCAGATGTATTTCTATGGGTACCCAGGAGTATTATGCAAAAGAAAATTTACTAAAGGAACTTATATTGGAACAGCAGATGATAGATGGCCAAATGTTATGCGCAAGTTGTGAAGGTTATCATGATATGGCAAATCCAGTGCTTGAAAAAGTAGAAATATCTGTCAGTACGCAATTAAATGAAGCTTATTTTAGCTTTCACAATGCTTTGCTGGCAAAAAAAACTGTGCCTACTTTAGCTTATTTAAAGGACGAACTATATGAAGCAGCAAAAAATTATATAGTGGCATTCCAAGATGAATATAAATCTTTAGAGGAGGGGCAAACATTAACGCATGAACAGGAGCAGGCGTTGCGTTTAGGGACGGTTACCATTGGGAACGATGATGAAATCTTTTTTTCACCTTTCCACCCACTAAATATTATGTACCAACTTATGCTCCTTGAAGAAGAAAATATAAGGGATGCTACTGACCTTATAGTAGAACGGTTGAATTCTGTTAATTTGCTGCCTTATCTTAAAAGAAATAAAAAATTATATAAATCATCTGAGCAATTATATTCATTGGAATGGAAACATTATGCACCTGTAAAAAATAAAAAGTATATGGGCGGAAGAAAGTATGTTTCAAAATTAATTGAGGAAAAAATTTCAGAGTTTATTTCCCATTTTAGGATTATTTTTGATGATATCAGTAATAAAGTTATTCGGATTAATCTGATAAACATGGGTGATTGTGAGGAAGTATTTGTTGGGATTTCCCGGTTTTTTATTCATGCCATTAACAAAAATGCAGATGTAAGCAAGCTAATGAAATTTGAATTAAATATTTATACAGACCATATTTTAGAAAATGCTTTTTTCAATATAAAGGATTATTCCAGACTGAAAAAATATCTATCTGAATTAAGGCTTACATTTGGCGCTGGTGCAGCTATGAATGATTTAGAAGGAGTTCTCTCAAAAAATGTGGATTGCTATTTAAAAAAAAATACAGGGAAAAGTTATGAATATGCACACATTACCTTTTATGAAATGGAATCTGAGGTTACTTCTGAATCAGCAACAATGGAACAGATTGAAACAGGCATGTTCTTAGGGGGATTATTGTCGGGAATCCCATCCAGCAAGTATGGACAAAAATATAGGACTGGGTTTGGGACAAAATATTCAGATAAAAATAGCTTAATAGACATGGCTATTTTATATAATTCTTTGGTTCAAGTAGGTGAAACTGGGAACCCATATCATTCTGGGACAGGTATTTCAACACAAATAGACCCAAGTTCGGAAAATAAAATGGATAATATTTATAAATCATCCAATTGGGTAGTATTTGTAGAACCTAAAGTGGATTTAGATTTTTTTTGTGAAAAAGAGGCAAATAGTGGATTACTTATTATTCATTACAGTGACCAGTACACATCTAGCAGCGGATATGATGCAATAACCGTTACTTGTAAGTCAGAGCAATATTCAAAGATTATACAGGAATATTTAAAGGAAAAATCAGTATGTGCAAACTCAGAAGATATAAAAAGGATGATAAATTTATTTAATGCGGTTAATGGTGATTGGCTGCTTAGGCTTATATCTTCAAAAAGAGTATTTGAGGCTAATAAGGAATCTGTATTTACAAGGGAAAAAATCAGTATAATTGCTGCGATCAAATTTATGCTTGCATATCTAAAACACCCAAATATTATTTGGGTGCCCATATCAATGGAAGAAATGTTGCGTGTGTCTGGTGGGGTAGGGCTGTCACAAAAAGAAGGAATTTTATCAGCAAAAAATCTTGGATTTGAAACAAAAGTAACATGTGATGATTTGCTGTTTGTTGGGTTACATTATAATAGGGATGAGGTAGAAATTTATTTTTACCCAACGGAAATAAAAACTGGGAAAAATGACAGCACTGTTCTGAAAAAGGCATTTGAACAAGCAAAATCGACAGCAGATGGTTTGGCACGTGCATTTAGCCCAGAAGATGGTTTGGAAAAAACAATTTTATATAAAGTAAACCGGAATTTTATGATGCAATTGCTGATTAATAGTTGTAAAAAAATGGAAGTATACCATGTAGATGATTCACAGGATTGGAAGGTTGTCCTTGAAAAATTCAGGCAGGCGCTTTTGAATGAAAAATATGTAATTTCAAGAAATATGCAAGGGTTATTAGGGATAGGGGCAGTGCTTTCCTTTAAAAAAGAACAGAAATTAAGGAAAGCATTTATGATGGAGAATAAAATAAATTTTATAGAAATGGCTGAAATGGATGAATACGGATTAATTCTAAAATCAGTAGAAGATATTGCGAAAGAAATCTCGGAAGACGCACAAGAGTTATCCCTGATAAGTAAGAAGGATATTCCCTTGAGTCCAGGCGATGTTAAAGAACAGAAAGATAATACTAAGTTAGAACTAGAATTTGTACAGGACAGGAACGAGGATGACTTGGAACAAGGAAACCTACAAGACAGCAAAAGTGGGATTTTTGAAAATGAGAAGAAATTGCCTGTACAGGAACTAGAACATAGAGGAATCAACATTTTGTTTGGTACAAATCAGCAGAATGGGCAGGAGGTTTTTTGGGAACCAAATAACACAGATAAAATATTCCATACAAATACTGGGATTATTGGGACTATGGGAACAGGGAAAACACAATTTACCCAATCTATGATAGCACAATTGTACCAAAACCGCGGAGCAAATGTTATGTCCGATGATATTGGAATCTTAATATTTGATTATAAAGGTGATTATAATGAAAATAAAGCTGACTTTATGCGGTTTACAAATGCAAAAATATATAAGCCCTACCATTTGCCATATAATCCCCTTGCCCTCACATGGTCTGGGACACCAAAGCCTTTGCTGCCTGTGCATACAGCCAATACATTTGTTGATACTCTTGCAAAAGTTTATCCAAGCCTGGGGCCAAAACAGAAAAATGTTTTATTGAACTGTATTAACGAAGCGTATGCACGTTCAGGAATTAATAAATCAGCTCCAGCCACATGGGCAAATGAAGCACCTACTATTTCAATGGTGTACCAAATTTATGAGAATGATGAGGATATTAAAAAAGGGGATGTTTTAGACAGTGCATTATATAAAATTTCAGAATTTGAAATCTTTGAGCCAGTTTCTTCAAATACAGCAGGATTATTTGAGATGTTAAATGGCGTTGTAGTCATAGATTTATCTGGATATGATTCAGATATCCAAAATCTTGTTGTCGCAATAACATTAGATTTGTTTTATTCGCAGATGCAGGCTGCGGGGCATAGCCAAATCCAAGGGACGATGCGGCAGATTAGTAAAATGATTTTGGTAGATGAGGCTGACAATTTCTTAAGGGAAGGTTATCCATCGCTCAGGAAAATATTAAAAGAGGGGAGGGAATTTGGCGTAGGGACAATTCTCTCCACCCAGTTTTTAAAGCATTTTGTAACTAAAGAGGAGGATTATTCAAAATATATCCTTACATGGGTTGTGCATAATGTGGCAGATTTAGCGGCAAATGATGTGAGGTTTGTATTTAATACAAAAAGTGGAGGCCCTGCCGAGCAGCAATTATGCGCTGATATCAAAAATTTACGGAAGCATGAGAGCATATTGAAAATTGGGAATAGTGACATCCCTATTTATATTAGGGATAAAGCATTTTGGGAATATGTAATAGAAAATTCTTAAAGACTGAAAACAAAGCCATATAGTTGACAGAAGGATTATACTTAAGTATACTACTTAAGTATAATCTTTTTTTGGAGAAATGAGATGAAATATGTAGCGATTAAAGGGATTCAGGCAGGAAAAGAGTATTATATAGTTATGGTTAAATTGAAAGAACTGGAAACGTTATTTCCTGAAAAAGAAGAAGAAACCCAGCCAGAAAAAAGGGCGCAAAGAAAACTGAATATAAAGAGGATTCCAGCAATAAAGAAATATATAGTTGAAAATTTAAATTCCTATGTGTTTTCTGCTTTAGCTGCATCGGTAGATGGAACTGTAAAATTTTCTTCATTTTCTGATAACTTTCCAGAAAACGGAATTTTAGAAATAGCGGATAATGCAACGTTCTTGATCAATGATGGGCAGCACAGGAAATGCGCGATTGCAGAAGCCTTAAAGGAATGTCCGGAACTGGGGAGTGAATCTATCCCTGTCGTATTATTTAAAGACCAAGGGCTGAAAAGAAGCCAGCAAATGTTCACAGACTTAAATAAACATGCAGTAAAAACTTCAAATTCTTTGTCGGAACTTTATGATACAAAAGATTTGATAGCAGGTGCAACACGCCAACTGCTGAAAAAGAATAAGTTTATTGGGAAATATACAGATAAAGAAAAAGATAACTTATCCATGAATTCCGCTATGCTTTTTACTTTCCATACGTTTTGCAGGGCAAATAAGCGGATGGTGGGGCTTGTGAATCCCCCAAGCATAGATACGGGCAGAATCATTGAATATTGGGGATTGGTTGTTGATAATATCAGGCAATGGAATGATTTGGAAACAGGGGATTTATCAAAAAGAAGACTGCGTTCAGAGTTCCTAGTGTGCCAGTCAGTTGTGATTGAGGCTTTTGGCCAAGTTGGGAATACATTTTATAGGCAGCCTGAAATGGATGGGGGCATTATGGAAACACTTAGGGAAATTGATTGGAGCCGTGGTGCAGAGATATGGAAAAAGAGGTGTGTAAAAGAGAGGGAAAGGATGGTTAAAAGTGACGAAGCTGTTTATTTAACTGCAAATGCCATCAAGATGCAGTTAGGTTTGCCCCTGAATGAAGAAGAAATCCAAAAAGAAAAAAAACTAAGAAGAAGGTAGTGTTTATGGATAATACAATGTTTCCAGAATGTATAGAGATAATAAATGAGATGAAAATGGTTTATAGGCATGATAAAAGGCCATGGATGATAGGGTTTAGCGGTGGAAAAGATTCTACACTTCTCTGTTGCTTAGTATTTGAAATGCTTATGCAGTTGGAGCCGCATGAAATAAATAAGAAAGTATATATAATTTCCTCTGATACTATGGTAGAAAATCCTATAGTAAGGGACTATATGCATGATATGTCTAATAAAATTGGTGAAAAAGGTGATAAATATAACATCGAAACTAGAATTATCAAACCAGAATTAGATAAAACATTTTGGTCTTGTGTGATTGGGTTAGGATATCCAACGCCTGAAGCACCCGGGTTCCGGTGGTGTACTGATAAATTAAAAATCCGTCCTATTAATAAATTTGTGACTGAAATAATCAGTAATAATGGTGAAATTGTTATGCTTTTGGGTGTCAGGAAAGCAGAAAGCAGTTACCGTGCACGCGGAATTAAAGCAAGGGAAATAGAGGGAAAATTGCTTATTCCCCATACAGACATAAAAAATGCTTATGTATATAACCCATTGACAGAGCTGCCAAATGAGCAAATATGGAATTATTTATTGAGTGGTGATGCCATTACACCATGGGATTCTGATAATAAATACTTATTTTCGTTGTATCAAGGGGAAAATTTGGGAGAGGAGCAAAGTGTATTAGGGGAAGTTGATAAAGATAAAGTAGCAGTTACAGGAAATTCACGGTTTGGGTGCTGGATTTGTACCATGGTCAAAGAAGATAAATCATTAAAAAATTTTATTGATAAGGGAGAACATTGGTTAGAGCCCCTCCGTATATTCCGGGAGTGGCTGTTAAAAATAAGGGATAATCCTGAGTTTCGGGAAACAAGAAGGAGGAATGGTTCTGTTTATGAAAAAGAAGATGGGCAATTAGGATTTGGTTCTTTTAGCCTTTTGGGGCGGAAAAAAATATTAGAGGAATTGTTAAAATTGGAAGTATCAACAGGGTTAAGGCTAATAACTATAGATGAATTAAAGACAATTGACAGGATGTGGGAAAATGAGGGAGATTTATCAAGAAGGACTCTGGTTGATTTATATTATGAAGTAAAAGGACAAAGGCTTCCATGGGATGAATACCGTGTTTCTTTGTTTCCAGAGGATTCCTTTCCAATCATAAAAGATACTTGTGGCGAATTTGGTATTGAGTATGATATGTTGGCTAAGCTGGTAGTTGCCATAGAGAATAATAAACATTATACCAGAGGGCAAAAAGTAAACAAAGCATTCGATAAAGTAGTGAACGAAGGTTGGCTGCACTATGAAAATATTAAAAAAGCGAAAGAAGAAATAGATTATGAGAATAAATAAAATAGAACTTTGCAACTTTGGTTCGTATGAGGGCATATGTGTGTTCGATTTAGCTACTGGGAACAAAGGGAACATAGTACTTATTGGGGGGAAAAATGGTGCAGGTAAAACAACTTTATTTTCAGGAATAAAACTTTGTTTGTATGGCAATAAATTTGCTGGTTTTGAAAATGTAAATTCTTTTTACCGGAAAGAAGTAAAAAAATATATTAACGATATTTCTAAGTTTGATATATTTTCTAAATGTTATGTGAAATTGTTTGTTTCGTTTTCTAATGGGCAAAAAGATGATGATTATGAATTGATGCGTCAATGGGATAATAATGCAAAGTTATTAGAGGATTTTGAGAGTTTTACTGTCAGGAAGAATGGCGTTGCTTTAACAGAAGAAGAACGATATGATTTTGATAATTATATTATGAATATTATTCCTCCAGAATTGTTTGACTTGTTTTTTTTCGATGGTGAGCAAATTGCAGATTATTTTTTGGGTGAGAATGGGAATTTGCGTGTAAAAAACGCTTTTATGGTGCTTTGCGGCTATGATACATTTGATATTATGCAAAAAAATTTTAAGCGTTTGGCATTTGGAAAAAAATCTTTATCAAAGGATGGCATAAGCTATATTGAAGCAAAGCAGCAGGCAGAGAAAAAGAGAAAAGAATGGGAACAGCAATCACAAATTGTTTCCCAGACAAAAGAAGAAATAGATACCATTTCCGGGGAGATAAAAGCTTTGGAAAAAAAATATAAATTGTCTGGTGGGGTTTCGTATGAAGAATGGAATCATAAGTTATACCAATTAAAAGAAGAAGAAAGATTCAGGGAAGAAAAAAATTCAGTTCTAAAAAAAATGGCAAATGATAGTATTCCGTTTATTATCGTAAAAAAGTTGTTGGAAAAATTATTGATACAGGTAGAAAAAGAGCATGAGAAACAGCAGTTTGAACTTCTAAAGGAATCATTGGAAAATTTATTACCCAATGTTGTGGCACGAGTTTCTGAAAAATTAGAGTTAGATGGTAACAATAAGTTTACAGATTTTGTTATAGAAGAACTTGGGATTGAATTAAAACAAAAAAATATTATGGATGTTGAGCCAGTAGTCAATATATCTGGAGAAGAATACCATATGATACATTCTAAGATTGTAAAATATTTGAACTTAGATAAGGCAATTATTATTAAAACAGAGCAGGCAGTCCGTAAATCGGTAGAAAAAACACAGGCTTTACGTAAGGAGTTAGAAGAATGTAATATAGATGGAATACAGGACTTCTTGAATTGCAAAAACCACATGGTAGAACAGGTAAATAAATTGTCTGCCAAGCTTCAGGAATATATGGAGCTTTTATTGGTAAAAAAGGTAGAATATGACGAAGCTGTTTCTGCATTAAAAAGGGAAGAAAAAAGGTTTGAGGAACTTTCAAAAAATTTGTCAATCTTAGAGTTATCAGAAAAATCAGTAGCTTTTTTAGATGTGCTTCAAAGGCGTTTATATAAAAATGAAATAGTAAAAGTGGAAGGGCTGTTTATGAAAAAAATTAAAGAATTGGCCCGTAAAAAACAATTTATTGATAAAATCATTATTGATGCTGATTTTAATGTCCACATCTACAAGAAAGTTTCATTTAATACAAAACGTATTTGCAGTAAAATAAAAAAAATGGGAATTCAGCCATATATATCAGAGTATGGGAATGAGCATTGCCAGACGTTATTTTCAAGTGCAGAAGTTGGGAATTTGAATGAGTTTTTACAAGTGTATGGCGAAAAATCAGAGATAATTGAAGGGCTTCAGGAAATTGAAAAATCTAGGCTGTCAAAAGGTGAAAAACAAATTTTTATCATGGCTTTGTATTGGTCTTTAATACAGTTAAATAAACAGCAGGTACCATTTGTAATTGATACTCCATTTGCAAGAATTGACACAGAACATAGGCTTAATATTGCAAAAAAATTTTTTATGGATTTGTCTGGGCAAGTATTTATTTTTTCTACAAATGAAGAAATTGTTGGGGAAAATTATGAGAGGATGAAAAACAGGGTTCAGGCAAAATTCCTTTTAGAAAATACTGATAATCTGAGGACTACTATATATGCAAATGAATATTTTGGAGGTTAATTGTGCAATTTAGGTTAAAAACATCGAAGCGGACAGAAGAAATATTTAGTGCTATATATGCAAGGGAACATCTTCAGCCATTTGCGTTAGCAAAGATATCAATTGCTTTGGCACTGCATCAAGGTTTCTTATCAAAAAATGTTAAGTTAGAAGATACGGATGGGATTGATTTAAACCGACAGACAATTACTAGTGAGAATGATGCATTGTTTAAAGCACTTATTGAAGTAAATGAAGGACGGTACATAGCAGAGGAAGAATATTTCCCAGAAGTGGTAAAAAAATATATTGATTCTGGTGCAGCATTTTTGGAACAAGAATATAAATATGGACATGATTTTTATGGCCATTTGATGAATTTGGAAGAAAGCATTTAATACTATAAGTGAATATGATTGAGAAAGGAAGGGATCCACATGATAAAACCAAACATGCTCAAATCAGGCGACCGTATAGCTATTGTAAGCCTCTCAAGCGGAATGCTTGGGGAAGATTATTGCAGCCATAATCTTGCAA